>ERZ773018.576-NODE-576-length-21341-cov-5.799258_pt1 | contig 21341 bp, 20 predicted proteins | sample MGYA00580840_ERZ773018 | MGnify/ENA primary metagenome ERZ773018 (study PRJEB29015, sample SAMEA2738125) | human oral metagenome | biome: human oral; feature: human-associated habitat; material: saliva | place: China | collected 2256 ... | reverse complement strand
TATCCTTACCCTTTATGATGCTCCGACCCTTGCCCCCGCATGGAGTGAATGAAATGAACACCATCAACACACAGTGGTTTGCCCAGTGGATGCGCCTATGCGCAGCTTCTTTACATCGCGAAGAAGAAAGCCTGACCGAACTCGACCGCCAAATTGGTGACGGTGACCACGGTACGAATATTACGCGTGGTTTCACACAGGTTGAGAAAGCCCTCGCAGATTCGGAGTGGAACTCGTTGTGCGAAGGACTCACCTTGGTTGCGAAGACTCTGATGACTCATGTTGGGGGAGCCTCCGGGCCCCTATACGGCACTGGTTTTCTCAGAGGTGGCCGTGCCCTTGCGCAGAATTCAGATTGTCCGGACAGTGAGGCGATCGCAGTCTTGTATGAGGCTGTTGCCGAAGGAATTTCACAGCGCGGTAATGCAAGTGCTGGCGATAAAACCATGCTCGACGCATGGCTTCCCGCGGCCCAAATCGCACGAGAATTGGCCTCGCAAGGAAAAAACGTTAACGAGGTACTGCAAGCCGCTGCGCATGCCGCGCAGCGTGGAGCTGCACTGACCGAAGGGATGAAGGCGCTCAAAGGACGTGCGTCTTATCTTGGAGAACGCTCAATCGGACACGTGGATCCGGGGGCTGTTTCTTCAGCAATCATCATCATGCAGGCAGCCCGTGCTGCCGCCGACGATTAGGACATAACAATGGCGTGTGTTGCTTTCGTGATTATCTCGCACAGTCAGGAACTTGCTGAAGGCGTTGTTGAACTTGCCTCTCAAATGGCTCCGGACATTCATTTCGAGATCGCTGCGGGGGAGGATACTGGTGGTTTAGGCACGTCTATGAACAAGGTCGAAGATGCCCTTGATCGAGCGCTCGCACGCATTCACAAACCCGGCAGCGACTCGTGCCGGCGTGGTGTTCTTCTTCTGACAGACTTGGGTTCTTCGACCATGGTCGCCCAGACCGTCCTTGAACTACGCGGGAATCCGAAAGATTGCATGTGTGTGACTGCCCCCTTGGTCGAAGGTACGGTCGCTGCTGCGGTTGCAGCTCACGGTGGCATTGGGCTTGCTCAAGTGGCGGTTGCTGCCTGTCAAAGCGCCATTGACTTGGCGGAGCGCGCCCGCACTGAGATTGCTCACATCACGAGTGTCGTTCTGGAGCCATCTTCATCGTCACGAATTTTTGAGATTACCTCGCAGCAGATTCTTGAAGAAGAAATGACAGTCAGCGACCCTGCTGGCCTGCATGCCCGTCCTGCCGCGCTTCTTGTCCGAGCTCTCGCTCCAATTGATGCGCAGGTCTGGATCAATGATGTTGATGCTTCTTCCGTTTTGGAACTCATGTCTTTGGGGGTTCGCCAAGGCCAGCACATCCACGTCCGCGCGCAGGGCCTCGAGCGTGAAGAAGCAATGCGATGCGTCCGGGAAATGCTCCAAGGACACGGAAGTTGATCGAAATTCTGCTGAATATCTTCAGGAAGCTTTAGGCTTAGATTCGTGCACCTTAAAACACTTTCACTGAGAGGATTCAAGTCCTTCGCAAGTGCAACGACTCTACGCCTAGAACCCGGGATCACCTGCGTGGTCGGTCCGAATGGTTCTGGAAAATCCAATGTCGTCGACGCTTTAGCGTGGGTGATGGGTGAGCAAGGTGCAAAAACGCTTCGCGGCGCGAATATGGCCGACGTGATTTTTGCCGGAACCTCGGGCCGCGCGCCCTTGGGACGAGCACAGGTCGACTTAACCATTGACAACAGCGATGGTCTCCTTCCCATCGACTACTCCGAAGTCACTATCAGTCGCACTCTTTTCCGAGGCGGTGGCAGCGAATACGCAATTAATGGAACTCCGGCCAGGCTCCTGGATATCCAAGAATTGCTCTCTGACACCGGTATGGGCCGCCAAATGCACGTCATTGTCGGGCAAGGGCAGCTCGACACGATCTTGTCGTCAACACCGGAAGAACGCCGCGGTTTTATTGAAGAGGCTGCGGGGGTTCTCAAACACCGCAGGCGAAAAGAACGCGCATTGAAAAAACTCGGGGATATGGATCAAAACTTGGTTCGGGTCCTCGACCTCACCTCAGAAATCGAGCGCCAGCTGCGTCCTCTTGCGCGCCAAGCGAAGATTGCACGTCGAGCCTCGTTCATTCAAGCGCGTGTACGGGACGCAAAAGCGCGTCTTCTTGCCGATGATCTGGTGATCGCTCGAGATCGGCTTCAGCGCGGATCTGATGATGCTGACGTCCAGCATGAGCGCTTAGCACAGCTGCAAGAGGAAGAAACACTGCGGGGCGCCGATATTCGACGCCTGGAAGAAGAAGAGCGCCTCAGGCATCCACAGGTCGCACAGGCAATGGAAGAATGGCAATCGCTCACCGCAATTGCCCAGCGTCTCGATGCCACCATGACGATCGCTCGCGAGCGCGTTTTAACCCATTCCCAGCCAGAATTGGACCCTCAAACTGAAGACCCCGCATCCTTGGAGGAACGCGCTCAAGCTGCCAGCCACGAGGACGCGCAGATTCTTCAACGAGTCCAAAGCGCCCAGAATCGGGTCGACGAGGCTCTTCGTCTTCGCGGCGAAGCCGAACGCCTCGATGACGAGGCCCAGCGTGCCTTGGCGCAAGCAAACCGACTCCTCGCCGACTATCGCGAGGCCAGTGCGCGTCTCAGTGCGGGCCTTGCCTCGGCGTCTTCGCGCCTCGATGCCGCACAGGCGGAAGCAAAGCGCGCGAAGACCCAGGTAGAAGCAGCCCGAGAACGTGAGGCGAAGGCCGCGCAGGAAGCGCAAGCCTACTCGGAAGATAATCCGAGCAACGATTCACTCGCCTTGAAAGCACTCAACGCTGCACAAAAAACTCGAGAAGAAGCACGCGAAAAAGTCGATGCGCTGCTTGCACGTGAGCGCGACGCTCGAGCTGAACGCGCGCGTTGGGAAGCGCGCCGTGATGCGCTCGCTCAAACTCTCACTCCCAGCGATGGTACCGCCTCGTTTATGGAAGCCAAGGGATCGATGGGCGATCTGCCCAGTGGCGTCCATGTCGATGCCGGATATGAGAACGCAATTGCTCAGCTGCTTTTCCCCTTCTCAGACGCCTTGGTGATGGATACGCACGAGCACGCGTGGGAGAACGTTCGCGATGCCGACGAGCGTAGCCAGGGACAAGTCCGTTTTCTCATCGCAGATTGCGCGGCGACTAACCGCAAGCCGGTCCCACTTGAGGGAATTCCGGGAAAATGGGCCAGAGACACCGTCACCTCGGAGCGTTTTTCTGCTCTTCTTGATGTGCTCCTTGAGGGCTCGTGGGTCTCGCAGACCATTGAAGAAGCGCGAATTGCTATTGCCCGCCCAGAAATTGAGTGCGTGGCAACCGTGCGCGGGGACCTTGTGACGCGCTCGTCCGTGCTGGTAGCGGGGGAGGAGAGCGCTTCACCCCTTGCATTGCGGGCACAGTACGAGGAAGCAGCGGCTGCGGCTGCGGAGGCGCTAAAGAAGGAAAATGAGGCGCAAGAGGCCTTGACCGAAGCCAACGCTGCTCTTGACCAAGCCGTGCGAGGAGCAAATGACGCGCTCAAGGCGCTTCGTGAAGAGGACGCGCGTCAAGCGAAGATCGCACAGGAGGCGGCTCGCGTTCACAGTGCTGCTCGGGCCGCTCACGCGGAAACAACGCGTGCCGAAGAGACCCTGAAACGCGCCGAAGAACAACTTGAGCAGGCGCGCATCGCCCACGAAAATGCGCAGGAACGCGCGCGCACCGGCGCACTTGAAGCTCCAGATGTTGATCTCGATGCCGCGACTCGCCTCGCCGAAGAACGCGCAGCTGCAGCGCGAGCAGCGCGGGAGGAAGAAACTGGGGCGCGCCTCGCTTTGCGTGCAGCAGAAGAAGAATCACGAGGCGCGGCCTCGCGCGCCCGGAATCTTCGGCAGGCGGCAGCCCGTAGCCGCGAAGAGAGAATTGCTTACCATCGCAGGGAAGAACGCCGCAAGCGTGAACTCGCACGTGCTCAAAGCGTTCTCGAAGAGGCACAGCTGGGCTTCGAATATGCGCAAAGGGCAGTTGCCGCCGCAAAGGGACGCCGCGACGCGATCGAAGTGGCGCGGCGTGAAGACTCGGAGAAACTCGCGGGTGTTCGCGCACAACTTGATGCCGTACGAGCCCAAATTTCTGAGCTCACTCTTGCCTCCCAACAGGCTCAGATTCTGCGCGCGGAATTACGGATGCGTGTCGAGCAACTTGAGGCGCGTTCTTTGGAGGAGATCTCCATGGAAGCAGATGACCTCATCGAACACTATGGCCCGCATAATCTAGTTCCCATCCTCACCGAGGAGGCACTCGACCAGGTTGGTCCAGAGGATGCAGATTCGGATGAGGAAGGGCAGCATGCCCAAGAAACAGAAGAGTCTATGCCTTCACGGCCCTATGTGCGTGAAGAACAAGCGAAGGTCCTTGACCAAGCCCTCAAAGAACTCGAGAAACTGGGTCGTGTCAATCCTCTTGCTTTGGAAGAACATGCGGCTTTGGCTAAGCGGCACGAATTCCTCGTTGCCCAGGTACACGACCTCAAAAAATCTAAGGCAGATCTTCTCCATATCGTCGAAGATGTCGATCGCCTAGTTCAAGAAGCCTTCGAAGAAGCATGGAACGACACCGCGAAGCACTTTGAACACACTTTTAATGTTCTCTTCCCAGGTGGAGAGGGCCATCTTGTCTTGACTGATCCTGATTCGATGCTCGATACGGGGATCGAAATTGAGGCCCGACCTGCTGGAAAGAAAGTCAAGCGTCTCTCACTCCTTTCGGGTGGCGAGCGCTCTCTTGCAGCCCTAGCTTTCCTTGTTGCGATCTTTAAGGCTCGTCCTTCTCCCTTCTACGTGATGGACGAGGTTGAGGCAGCCCTGGATGACATTAATCTCTCGCGCTTGCTGGAGATCTTCAAAGAATTGCGCGCGACCTCGCAGCTGATTGTCATCACGCACCAGAAACGAACAATGGAAATTGCTGACGCTCTGTACGGCGTCACCATGAGGGACGGCGTAACTCGCGTAGTCTCTCAACGCCTGAATGAATAGGGCGTGCACTTGGCATAGCTGCGTCACTGATGGGAAAGTTAAGACATGATTGAAGGAATTGCGGTCTACATCGTCACCATGATCGTCATGCTTGCTATTGCCGCAGCGGTCATCTTGGGCTTCGCCCTGCATAGGCGTAGTGCTGATCAATGGAAAGACCATTTGAAGAGTCAATCCAACCAGGAGATTCCGACCCAGATTCCCGAGATCAGCGTCCGTGAAGAGAATATGAGAAACGTGCTTGATAGCTCTCGTAGTTCTCGCGGTTACATGGTTGCCGATGGCCTCCCTGGTTTCGAGGCTGTTGAAGCAATGACCGAACGCATTGAAGACATTGCAAGCCGTCGAGGCTCTCACGCGAAGTCTGCCCCTCGCCAGCTTGGCAAGTCGCAAAGCGGTGCCTCGAGCGACGTCGCACCAACGGAAGAAGCCTAAGAAGGAAGACCTGAGGAAAGATTGACCCATGCAGGCTCTCATGGATTTTGTTCATAACCCGGTGGCACCCATCATTTTGGTGGGAGTCATTGTTGTGCTCGTTGGCGCGATTCTTGCCATCGCGCGTTCGCGTAAGCCGAAGGATGCCCAGCTTCCTCCCGCCACGCCTACGCAGCCGCCTGCCGAGGCCGCCCCTGAGGAACCCCGAGAAAGCGAGGCGGGCGAGGCTGAGCAGATTCGCGCCGGCCCCCTTGCCGGTGAAGAGGCCGACGCGGAGGGGGAGGCGAGCGTTGAGCCTGCCTCGGCCTCGGAAGAACCCGTCCAAGAAGTCGAGATTCCCGAATCGATTCCTTCACGCATGGGACGTCTCCGTGCGCGTCTGGCGCGCTCCGGAGCGCTGGGCAAGTCCCTGCTTTCCCTTCTGTCCAGGGGAGACCTCTCGGCTACCGATTGGGAAGAAATTGAAGACTCCCTGCTGATCGCAGACTTGGGATTGGACGCAACCGAAGAGCTCATGGAGGCGCTTCGTACGCGCGTCAAGGTGGAAAATACGTCAGATCCGCAGGTCGTTCGTGCTCTCTTGCGTGAAGAACTACTCAAGCTTGTTGGGCCAGACATGGACCGCTCCGTCAACCTTGATGTTCGCGAGGTTGATGCTGTTCGGGTCCCCGCAACGATTTTGATGGTTGGCGTCAACGGTACCGGTAAGACCACGACAACCGGAAAGATGGCGCGTATTTTCCGCGCTGAAGGACACGAGGTTCTCCTTGGTGCGGCGGATACTTTCCGCGCCGCTGCAGCTGAACAGCTCGAAACATGGGGAAGCCGCGTGGGGGTGGATGTTGTCCGTTCTGAGCGTGAGGGTGCGGACCCCGCATCAGTTGCTTTTGAATCGGTTGAAGAAGGAATCCGCCGAGGTTGCGACATCGTCATGGTGGATACTGCTGGTCGACTTCAAACGAAGTCGGCGCTCATGGATGAACTTGGCAAAGTTAAGCGCGTCATGGAAAAACATGCGCCCGTAAGCGAAGTCCTCTTGGTCTTGGATGCAACCACCGGTCAAAACGGTTTGCGACAGGCAGAAGTTTTTGCTGAGGTTGCAGGGGTAACGGGCATTGTCTTGTCGAAGCTTGACGGTTCAGCGAAGGGCGGAATCGTTGTTTCTGTCCAGCGAACTCTGGGCGTTCCTGTGAAGTTTGTTGGGCTTGGAGAGGGTCCAGACGACCTCGCACCTTTCGACCCGACCTCGTTTGTTGATGCGATCGTGGGCTAGAACCCACTACCCTTAAAACCTGGTTCTGTATTTTTGTGCTCGTGAGGAGTAGTCACAGTGGCTTTCTCGGATCTGTCTGATCGTTTGACAGCGTCTTTTAAGAGGCTGCGTTCGCGCGGTGTTTTGACCGAGTCTGACGTTGATCAGACCATCAGCGAGATTCGCCGTGCACTCTTGGACGCCGACGTCGCCCTGCCCGTTGTTCGCGAGTTCACGACGCAGGTTCGCGAGAAGGCCTACGGAGCAGCCCGCTCTCGCGCGCTTAATCCTGGTCAGCAAGTCGTTCGAATCGTTCACGATGAACTGGTTGAGATTCTTGGCGGTGAAACCCGAGAACTCCACTTCGCTCAGCGTGGTCCCACCGTCTTTTTGCTCGCTGGTCTGCAGGGTGCAGGTAAGACGACTTTGGCCGGAAAGCTGGGAAAGTGGCTGCGCGAAGAAGGCAAGTCTGTCTTGCTCGTTGCTTCGGACCTCCAGCGCCCCAATGCGGTTGGTCAGCTGCAAATCGTCGGTGAGCGTGCGGGCGTTCAGGTGTGGGCGCCACAGCCCGGTAATGGTGTCGGCGATCCGGTTCAAGTCGCTCGCTCGGGCCTTGACTATGCGATTACGAACGGTATCAATGTTGTGATCGTTGATACCGCGGGTCGCTTGGGTGTTGACGAAGAAATGATGGCCCAGGCCATTGCCATTCGCGAGGCCGTCAACCCCCACGAAGTCATGTTTGTCCTAGACGCGATGATTGGTCAGGACGCTGTTAATACGGCGACTGCATTCCGCGACGGTGTGGGCTTTACGGGCGTTGTTCTTTCCAAGCTCGATGGTGACGCCCGAGGCGGTGCTGCGCTCTCTGTGCGAGGCGTGACGGGGGCGCCCATCCTCTTTGCGTCAACGGGCGAAGGCCTGGATGACTTTGAACGTTTCCATGCCGATCGCATGGCCAGCCGTATCCTCGATATGGGCGACATTATGACGCTCATCGAGCAGGCCGAAAAGCGCCTCGATGCTGAAGAAGCAGAGAAGATGGCGAAGAAGGCCATGTCCGGTGAACTCACCTTGGACGACTTCCTCAGCCAGCTCCAACAGGTCCGCAAGCTGGGTTCAATGAAGAAGGTTCTGGGAATGATCCCCGGAATGGCCCAGATGCGTGATCAGCTTGAGAACTTCGATGAACGCGAGGTGAACCGCGTCGAGGCGATTGTTCGCTCGATGACCCCCGCCGAACGTGCAGATGTTTCGATTCTCAATGGCTCGCGCCGTGCGCGTATTGCCCGCGGTTCGGGTGTCACGGTTGCCGAGGTCAACAACCTGGTCAAGCGCTTTGAAGCAGCGAAGGCCATGATGGGGCAAATGGGCCAGATGGGACCGGGAGGAATGCCCGGAATGGGATCTATGCCCGGAAGTGGCGGAAAAGCAAAGCAGAAGGCGCAAGCTCGCAAGGACCGTGCGCAGCGAGCACGCGTGGCCAAGAAGGCGCGTAGTGGCAACCCTGCGAAGCGGCGTCAACAAGAACTCGAGGCCATGCTTCCTCCCGAACAGCGTTCAAGTGCGCCTTCGGGTTCGGCTTTCGGCATGAGCGAAGCCCCGCAAGAAGGTCCTCGCCCGACTTTGGATGATCTTCCTGAAGATATCCGTCGCATGCTCGGCCGCTCCTGATGTATTTTGACGGGCATTTTTTGATCGAATCGGGATGGGTCCGCGGCGTGTGGGCCCTCAATCCGGTCATTTCGCCCGTCGATACTGTGCCGCGAGGATCACAGGTTTTACGTGGGTGGGCTACTCCCGGCCTCGTCGATGCGCACTGCCACATCGGCGTTGGCCACGGTGCTCACGCACTGACTGTTGATGAGCAGCGCGAGCAGCTGTGCACTGAACTCGCCGCGGGCGTGACACTTCTGCGTGATTGCGGTTCTCCCGTCGATACCTCGTGGGTTCAAAGGGAAGCTGGCCTACCGGTCCTTATTCGATGCGGTCGTCACATTGCTCGCCCGAAGCGTTATATCCGAGGCCTTGCTCGCGAGGTTGATGATGCTAGAGACCTTACTGCGGTTGCACTTGAAGAGTTAGCACGTGGCGACGGTTGGGTGAAGATCGTGGGGGACTGGATCGATCGCAGTAAGGGAAAGGACGCGGATCTTGAGCCTTTGTGGCCTCGCGGCGCGCTTGTCGAGGCCGTCGCCGCGGTGCATGAATCAGGTGGTCGCGTCGCTGTCCATGCCTTTTCTCATCGCGTCGTTGATGATCTCTTAGAAGCGGGAGTAGACAATATTGAGCACGCGAGTGGAATGGATCGCGATCAGATTGCTGAGGCCCGCTCTCGAGGCGTTGCAGTATCAGTCACCATGCTCCAACGTGAGCTTTTTGGGGAGTTTGCCGAGCAAAGCCGCGTCAAATACCCGCGTTACTCGGCGACGATGATGGGACTATCGAAGAACCGGTACGAGCAGGCGCAGCTTCTTTTTGATTCGGGGATAACGATTTTGCCGGCAAGCGATACCGGCGGTTATCAAGAACCTGGGAGTATTCGCGGTGAGCTTTACGCCTGGGCTGGCTTGGGAGTTCCAGCCGATGAGATCCTTTCTCGTGCAACGCTCAAGGCTCGACAGTATCTAAGATCCACTGCGGGTTTTGTTGGCGGGAGCGCGGATCTGATGATTTATGAGCAATGCCCGTCGCGCTCGGTTGACGCTCTTCTTCGTCCGACGCAGATTTGCCGCGAAGGAGTGCTTGTCACCTCGGTGCATACTTCGATTCAATCCTGGCGGTGATGAAGACCACCGCCAGGATTGGGGTGTTTATCCCAATCGGCTTGGAATAACCCTTTATTACTGGCATAATTGTTCGCTGTACTCGACGTGCGAAGAGCCCTCTCATCTGAGTTCGTCGCGTCCCGGGATAATCATCGTCTGTGTTTCCCTACCTGACGTATGTCTGTCCCACACCGATTTGAAACAGGAGTGACCACAACAGTGGCAGTTCGCATTCGTTTGAAGCGCATGGGCAAGATCCATGCACCCGTTTACCGTGTCGTTGTCGTCGACTCGCGCAAGAAGCGTGACGGTCGCGTCATCGAAGAGGTTGGTCTGTACGATCCGACCCCGAACCCCTCGACCATCGAGATCAAGTCTGACCGCGTGCAGTACTGGCTCGGCGTTGGCGCACAGCCCTCGGATCAGGTTCGTAACCTGCTCGTCCTGACCGGCGATATCGCTCGCTTCAATGGCAAGGCTGACGCAGTGTCCCGCGTTCAGTACGCAGATGCCGACAAGGCAGCCGCTGCTGCTCAGGCCATCAAGGACGCCGAAGCCGCTGCTGAAAAGCGCAAGGCAGATGCCTCCGCCAAGAAGGCTGAGGAAGAAGCTGCTCGCAAGGCTGAAGAAGAAGCCGCACAGGCCGCTGCTGCTGAAGAAGCTGCAGAAGAGCCCAAGGCTGAAGAAGAAGCCGGCGAGGAAGCCTGATTATGCTTGCTGATGCACTCGAACACCTGGTCAGCGGAATTGTTGACCACCCCGAAGACGTGCGGGTTTCATCCCGTTCCATGCGTCGCGGGCAGATGCTTGAGGTTCGCGTGAACCCGGAGGATCTGGGACGTGTCATCGGTCGTGGTGGTCGCACGGCTCGTGCGCTACGCACGGTGGTCAACGCACTCTCCCCGCGTGGGAATGTTCGCGTTGATGTCGTTGACACCGACCGCGAGTGACAACGCAGTGATCTCAAACGGGGACCTGGCTCGATCAGGTCCCCGTTTGTCATTCCTATGACAAGGACTCTCCCATGCTTATGACGGCAGCACTGATTGGCCCCGCACACGGACTACGCGGGGAAGTGATTCTCGATATTCGTAGCGATGATCCCGAACTTTTCATCAGCGGGACAGTTTTTGAAACCTCGGAGCAGTCCGTTCCTGAGTTGACGCTTCGCTCCATCCGTCAGCATAAGGAACGCGTGGTCGCCTTATTCGAGGAAGTGAGCAACCGCGAAGGCGCAGAAGCTCTTCGAGGCGTGCGCCTGCTGACCGATGAACGCGAAGAAGATGACGCTTGGTACCCTCATCAACTCAAAGGCCTGCAAGCACTTGATCTGCAAGGCCAGACCTTGGGAACCGTCAAGGGAATTCAGATGGGAGCGGCCCAAGACCTGCTCTTAGTCGCAACTCAGACAGGCGTCGTCATGGTTCCTTTTGTTCACCAAATCGTTCCCGAGGTCGATGTCGAGGGCGGAACCGTCACCATCGATCCGCTGCCCGGTCTTTTTGACGACGACGCCGTTGAAGCACGCTGATTTGAGCAGGGAAGAAACCACGAATGCGCATTGACCTGATCAGTATTTTCCCGCAGTACTTTTCTGTTCTTGACCTTTCCCTCATGGGTAAAGCACGAACTAGTGGGCAGCTAGATATTCGCGTTCATGATTTGCGCGAATGGACTCATGATCGCCACCGGACCGTCGACGATACACCCTATGGTGGCGGTGCCGGAATGGTCATGAAGCCCGATGTTTGGGGTGAAGCGCTCGACGACATTATCGCTGACTCCACAAATTGCGTATTAGCCATCCCCACCCCCTCCGGTGTCCCTTTTAGTCAGAAGAAGGCGCAAGAGCTCGCTGGCTTTGATCGCATTATCGTTGCGTGCGGGCGCTACGAAGGGATCGACCAGCGCGTCGGTGACCACTATCGCAGCCGCGGCCTCGTCGTTGAAGAATTTTCGATCGGCGATTATGTCCTCAACGGGGGAGAAGTGGCCGCGCTCGTGCTCGTCGAGGCTGTTGGACGCCTGCTCGATGGAGTCATCGGAAATCCCGATTCCTTGGTTGAGGAATCGCACAGTGGAATTGGGCTCTTGGAGTACCCGGTATACACGAAACCTCAGTCGTGGCGGGGACTTGACGTTCCATCGGTTCTGATGAGCGGAGATCACGCGAAGATCGAACGATGGAGGAGTGACCGTTCGCTTGAACGAACTACTCGCCGACGTCCCGATATTATGTCGCGTATCGAGCCGCATATGCTTTCAACTCGAGACCGTGAAGTTATTGCGGCGCACGGCCTGCTTGTTTGCAATGACGGGCTCAGAAGAGTTGAGATCCGTCGGGCGAGGGCAGAAGAAGCCGAGGCTATCAGCGAGCTTGCTTCACGCACCTTCCCCCTTGCGGTTCCCGATATGATTCCCGCTAAGGCCGCGCAGGACTTTATCCGAAGGGCTCTGACTCCTGAGGTTTTTGCGCAGTATCTTGCTGATGAGCAGGCACGTTGTTTCGTCGCATGCAGCGGTGGATCGCTGATCGCCTATTCTCTGGTCTTCCTTAATGCCCCAGCAGATATGCCGAGGGGAAATGGGAAATATCCCCTTGATGAGCATGCGGCATACCTATCGAAGTGCTATGCGGATCTCGACGTGCATGGAAGTGGAATCGCGGGAGCTTTGCTTGAACACACGATTGACGCAGTTCGTCAAGAAGGCGCGACACAGATCGTTTTGGGAACCCACATCTACAATGAGCGCGCGCAGCGTTTCTATCGCAAGCACGGTTTCAAGAAGGCGGGGCGTCGTCATTTCCGCCTCAATGATCAAGTCGATGCCTCCGATGTGGTGATGGTTCGCCCTGAAGGCGTCTAACTCGCTCTTCCGTAAGGCAAATCACCGTTTTATGGGTAGTTTTTTTCTTTACGCACTGTTCTTTTCCTCAGAAAATGTGGCAAACTTGAACGGTCTGTGTGTGGCGTAACCTGCCGCGGGGGGCCGCCGGATCATACGGACATATTCACGATCGCAGGCTTGACCTGCCGAAGAGACGTGACTGACCTGCGGCAGAAGCGTCAAGGAGTAAACATGCAAAAGCTGGACGCCGTCGATGCAGCTTCGCTGCGCGAAGACATCCCTGCTTTCCGTTCCGGTGACACCGTCAAGGTTCACGTGAAGGTTATCGAAGGTAACCGTTCGCGTATCCAGGTTTTCCAGGGCGTCGTTATCGCTCGCCGTGGCCACGGTGTGTCCGAAACCTTCACCGTCCGTAAGGTTTCCTTCGGTGTCGGTGTTGAGCGTACCTTCCCCCTGCACGCACCGACGATCGACAAGATCGAAGTTGTCGTCAAGGGTGATGTGCGCCGCGCAAAGCTCTACTACCTGCGTGAGCGCCACGGTAAGGCTGCAAAGATCAAGGAGCACCGCTCCGGATTGGCCGAGTGACACTCGCTCGCGATTTAAGCCCGGTATCCTTAAGGATGCCGGGTTTTCGCATACGTGTGAGAATTTACGGTAGTAAAAGGAAAGGGATTCGACTATGAGCCGCCGTGGAACGCGCGAAAAAAGTGTACGAATGCCAGTCGCTCACGGCCCCTCGATTAAAGACATCGAGCGTGCTGAGCTTCGCGCACGCAAGAACCCTCTCAATTGGTTGCGGGAGATGGCGATCATCATCGTCTGCGCACTTGTCATTTCTTCGTTGCTTCGCGCTTTCCTTGTCCAGGTCTTCTGGATCCCTTCCGCCTCGATGCGCAACACCTTGATCGAACACGATCGGATTGCTGTTTCTCGAATCTCGCAGTACACCGGTGATATTCAGCGTGGCGATGTGGTCGTCTTTGACGACACTCTCGGTTGGCTGTCGAAAAATGACACGAAGAACTCAAGCCCTCTCCGAAAGGTCGCAGAATTTACGGGAATCCTTCCTGCCGGTGGTGAACAGACCTTGGTCAAGCGTGTGATTGGACTGGGCGGGGACCACGTCACCTGTTGTACGGCAGAAGGCAAGATCGAAGTTAACGGTGTCGCGATTAGTGAACCCTACCTTGCCAACTCAGGTCCGGCCTCGTCGATGACTTTCGACGTTACTGTCCCCGAAGGGCACCTGTGGGTGATGGGGGATAACCGAACAAACTCGGCAGACTCTCGCTACCACATGGGGAACGGACAGTCCCCCTACGTTCCCGAAAGCGCAGTGGTGGGGCGAGCATTTGCGGTTATTTGGCCGACCAACCGCCTGACGTGGCTCGGAGATCGCTCGGTTTTCTCCGGAGTGCCTGATCCTCAATGACCTCATCTTCGCAGGCCTCTCAACGGCGCTCAGCTAAGCTGCGGCCCACGCGTGAGTGGGAGCAAGAACTGCAGTCTCGCTTCGGTGTTGTTGCAGGAATGGACGAGGTCGGGCGAGGTGCGCTTGCAGGCCCGGTATGCGTCGGTCTTGCTTTTGCGCCTCCTACTGGAGTCGATGTCCTTCCCGGGCTTGCCGACTCAAAAATGCTCACTATTCGTGCGCGCGAGGCCTTGTACGAGCCGGTCTATGAGTGGAGTCCTTGCATTGAAATCGGGCAGGCGAGTAACACTGAGATTGATCGTTTTGGAATTGTTGCGGCCTTGAGGCTGGCGGGGCGTCGAGCCATGAAGGCTGCCCAGGCTCGTGGTTTCAGTGCCGATGTCATTATTTTGGATGGAAGCCATGAGTGGCTGAGCGACTCGCCGGATCTTTTTGACAGTTTTGACGGCCCTTCCTATCCCGATATTGCTGTTCCACCTGTTGTGACACGGGTAAAAGCGGATGCGCAATGTGCGGTTGTATCGGCAGCGTCTGTAGCAGCGAAGGTATATCGCGACCGATTGATGATGGAATGTGCGGATCCGGGGTATGACTGGGCCGGGAATAAGGGGTATTCCTCAGCGGCTCATATTCGCGGACTTCGCGAGCTTGGAGCTTCTGACTTTCATCGGCGCTCGTGGAAACTTCCGGGTGTCGACGAATAAAAGACACTGTGGCCCTCTAAGATACTGAGAGCAACACAGGAGGCGGTCATGTCGAACGATATTGAATCTTACGAGAATAATCTCGAACTAGCGCTTTTCCGCGAATATCGCGACGTTATCGGACTCTTTAAGTACGTTGTCGAGACCGAACGCCGTTTCTACCTGTGCAACCATGTCGATGTGCAAGCTCGACCTGTCGGCGGCGATATTTTCTTTGAGCTAACCCTGACAGACGCCTGGGTCTGGGATATCTATCGTTCGTCGCGTTTCGTTCACTCTGTTCGCGTTGTTACCTACAAGGACGTCAACGTCGAGGAACTCAACAAGCCTGAACTTCCTCTCGCTTAAGCACGCTCCAGCGAGGTTTGGTCGCGGGAAGCTGGCGGCCTATTGTTGTTTAGAAAACGGGTTTATCCACAGGATGACGTCTAAACGGCGTTTTCCACAGAATCCCCTTCCTGCCTCATTTTTGCGTGCTGTGCCTGCCATTGTTCCTCTAAGAGGAAGGAGCAATGGTGGATCACAGAAAATACCTTGGCCAGGCAGGGGAAGAGTATGCCTGCCGCTTCATCGAAGACAATGGCCTAGAGGTTCTTGAACGGAATTGGCGTGATTCTCGGCGCGGAGAACTCGACATCCTTGCGCGCGAAGGACGAACAGCTGTCGTTGTCGAGGTTCGCACACGAATCGGCACGACGTACGGGAGTGCACTGGAGTCTGTTGACACGCGCAAAGTACTCCAGTTACGCCGCCTTGCCGCCCGATGGGCACATCAGCACTCATCCTTTTCCAAGCTCCGCATTGATGTCATTGCTCTGACTGTCCCTCGAGGGTGTGCGAAAGATGTGCGTGAAGGAGGGAGAGTCGATTTCGATCGATATCCCCCGAAAATTGAGTGGGTGAGGGGCATCGCATGAGTTCCTTCCTTGCACGCACGCGAGCTGTCGCTTTGGTTGGCCTCGATGGGACAATCGTTGATGTCGAAACACACGTGGGCCGCGGACTAGTGACCTTCACCCTTGTTGGGCTTCCAGATGCCTCGCTGCGAGAGGCACGCGATCGCGTTCGCTCAGCGCTTCAAGCGTGTGAGTTGGAAGTACTGGATCGCCATGTGACAGTGGGACTTTCACCTGCCGGTTTGCCAAAATCAGGTTCGGGTTTTGACTTCGCGATCTCTGTATCTATTCTCCTAGCCTCGTCAAAGATCAGACCTCAGGGCGTTGCTGGAGAGGTTTTCATTGGCGAACTGGGACTGGATGGAAGCCTTCATACCATTCCTGGAGTCCTGCCAGCAGTGATTGCGGCCAGGCGTGCTGGGATCACTCGGGTCTATGTTCCACAGGAGGCGCGCGAAGAAGCTTCACTTGTTCCGGGAATCGAGGTGCGTTCCTTTGCTCATCTTGCTGATTTCGTTCGCGCATTCGGGGGAGAAGCAACCCGAGCTCGGATCGTGGGAGTTTCTGGAAACACGGGATCGCGGCCACAACGAAACGAAGCGGGAGAAAGCCCCTGTCTGACTCGCGCAGAGATCGATTTTTCTCAAGTTCGCGGGCATAACGCTGCTGTGGACGCCGTTGCTCTTGCTGCTGCGGGTGGCCACCATCTGATGCTGATTGGTGAACCTGGAAGTGGGAAAACGATGATCGCTTCTCGAATTCCTTCGATTCTTCCAGCGTTAAGTGAGAGCGATGCTTTGACCGCAAGTGCGATTCATTCCCTTGCCGGGGATCTTCCTGCAGGAGGGCTCCTTGACCACGCGCCTTTCCAATCCCCTCATCACTCCATGTCGATTCCTGCAATGGTCGGTGGGGGAAGCAGCTGTATTCGTCCAGGAGCTGTATCTCTTGCCCACGGAGGAGTTCTCTTTCTCGATGAGGCCACTGAATTTGCGCCTGCGGTCTTGGACTCATTACGCCAGCCCATTGAATCTGGTTGGGTCAGAATCCAGCGTTCGGGTCATGTTGCGTCCTATCCCGCGTCCTTTCAATTAGTTTTGGCGACGAATCCATGCCCGTGTGGACATCTAGGCGGACGAACGAAGAGTTGCACGTGTTCGTCCCTGCAACGACGGCGCTATTTGGGGCGCCTCTCGGGGCCTCTCATCGATCGTATTGACATCACTTTGTCGATGAGGGTACCCACACAAGCCGACTTGAAATGCGCTGCAGACTTCACCTCCGCATCTTTGAAGGAACAAGTTTGCGAGGCTCGCGAACGAGCGTTGCGGCGATTGCGAGATACTCCCTGGAAGCTCAATCGGGATGTGGACGGTTCGTGGATCCGTTCGACACACCCACCTTCGGAACGGATTTTGTCCCTAATAGATCGCTCTGTTGACCGGGGAGAACTTTCCATGCGAGGCGCAGATCGCCTTCTTCGACTGATGTGGACCTGTGCTGATTTCTCTGGAAAAAACACGATCGGGCTGGAGGAATTCTCCTGCGCACTCCAACTTCGCCAAGGAGGCGAACACTATGGCATCGGATAATCAGCAACTGCTGGACGAGGTGTGGTGGAACTGCATCAGCGAACCCGCGGATACCCAACTTGAAGCTCTTCGACGCGCATTGGGTGATGAAGAGGCAAAGCGCTGGCTCCTTGCAGAACAGGTATCTATCCCTGGCACACTCAGAAACATTGAAGATGCTTACAGGTCTTGTTGGAAAAGGTGGAGGCCCCGGGCTCTTGCGGCTCAACCCGACGTCGAGCTGGCCATCTTGGAAAAAATCGGTGGCCAGATCGTCTTGCCAAAAGATGACAAGTGGCCGAAGGGCTTTGTCAAACTTGGGCAGAGCGCGCCTCGAATGCTCTGGGTTCTCGGGGAGCTCTCGACGCGGTCGTCAATTGCGATTGTGGGCGCTCGCGCGTCTTCAAATTACGGGAACAGCGTTGCTCGTGAACTTTCCCGGGAGCTTTCTCATCGGGGGTTTGGCACTATTTCTGGCGGAGCGATTGGTATTGACTCCTATGTTCACCAGGGGAGCGTTGACGTGGCTGGCTACACATGTGCTTTCATGGCTGGTGGATTGGGCAATCTCTATCCCGCATGCAACACGGATCTCTTTCGAACGATCCTTGCCTGTGGGGGTGCGCTCATCTCTGAAGTTCCATGCACATTCCGCCCTGCAAAGTGGCGATTCTTGGGAAGGAACCGCTTGATTGCAGCCGCTGCAAGCGGAGTTGTTGTTGTCGAGGCCTCACCGCGTTCAGGGGCGTTGGCAACCTCTCGGTGGGCGCTCGAGCAGGGAACACCCGTTGGTGGCATCCCCGGATCTGTATATTCGGAAGCTTCGCGTGGGATTCATGATTTGCTTCGCAATGGGGGAACTCTGATACGTGACTATGCCGATGTCCTCGAAATGATAGGGGAGGGGAACACTTCAGAGATCCAAGAGCTTCCATTATTCGGAGAACCTACTGCTCCCGATGGCCTTGTTGATTCCCTCGAACCGCTGCTGCGCCGCGTCTATGAGGCTCTTCCTCAAAGACGTTCCATGACGACCGAGCGTCTTGCTGTGGCGGCTGGCCTCGATGAAGAATCCGTTAAGGTCGCTCTCGCTCGGCTTCAGCTCAGTGGGTTTGTCGGTGTTGATGAGCGCGGTTGGCATCGCTGTCTTGGGCAAGCTCGATAGACTGGTCCCGTGGAGGAGTCTCTGATTGATGTATGGAGCGTGTATTTGCGCGCCAATCTTGCCGTATCAGAGCACACCCTTCGCGCCTACATCAGTGATCTGCGTTCTTTCACTACTTATTGTCAGGTCGGTGAACTCTCACAAGAGAACATCCGCCGCGTCGTCACTCTTCGGGCCATTCGTTCCTGGCTCGCGAGTTTGGTTCAACAGGGGAAATCGCGATCGACAATCTCTCGCAGAACCGCTTCAATTCGTTCCTTCACTGCCTGGGCATATCGCCGTCAGTACCTTGACAGCGATCCCGGATTGCTCGTGACCAGCGCTCGCGGGGACCAAAAACTTCCACAGGTTCAGACCCCTTCTGATACGGCTGAGCTCCTGTCTTTTGCAGCCACTCGTGCGCGTGAGGAAAATTCTCCGGCGACGATACGCGATTGGGCCATCCTTGAGACGATCTACGCGACTGGTATTCGCGTGAGTGAAGTGTGCTCGCTGGAGACAACGTCGATTGACCAACAGGGCATGACATTAAGGGTGATCGGTAAGGGTAATAAAGAACGAGTCGTTCCTTTTACGCGTGCATGTTTGTCTGCACTGCAGGTATGGCTGTCTCAAGGTCGTCCACATTTGGTGACTCCCGAGACGGGACGTGCTCTCTTTGTTGGAGATAAGGGAAAGCGCATCGACCCTCGTGTGATCCGCGCGATGATCCATCGAATGTGCGCGCAGGCCGGTGTGCGAGACCTTGCCCCTCACGCTCTTCGTCACACTGCAGCGACGCATATTCTGGCCGGAGGTGCAGACCTCAGAGCCGTGCAAGAAATGCTTGGACATTCTTCACTTCAAACAACTCAGCGTTATACGCATGTGGACGCTCAGCGCCTGAGCGCGATCTACAAACAAGCGCATCCTAGGGCTTAGTGCTCATTGCAGAGTTTTCAGCCGCGGGTGTCCTTGGAGCATTCTGAGCGGATTAATGTAGCGGTAACGACTGACTTTCGCGCCCCAGTGAAGATCGCCTCTGCGCATCTGCGAATCCTCCTGCTTGTGCGGGGCAATTTCACCGATGCGCTGCCCACGCTGCACGGCCTCGCCAATGCGGAGGGAAGAAGTTGCCGGCTCAAAGGTGGAATGGATTCCCCCACAATCAATGGAAAGAACCTCACGTCCCGCGAGCATCCCGGCAAAGACTACCGTTCCGTTGCACGGGGAGCGAAGCGAAGGATCCTCACTTCCGACCTTGACCCATATCCCTCGTGAGCCCGAAAGCCATGGCTTATCAGGTGGGGCAAAACCTTGAGTAAGAGTGAAAGGCTCGGAAAAAGGAAGAGCCCACACGGAAGATGCGCGCGGCATGGATGGCTGAGCTATTCCGGGGAAACAGAAGCTCCACGTGAAGATGAATATCGCCATACCGGGGATGATCCGCAGAAAGCCATACACACGTTGATTCATGAATCCAGTGTGGACGTCGGGAAATGATATGAGCTGTCCAAGATGAAATCTGTGGAAAACGCCTAAGGAAGTTCCTCCCTGTGGATAGACGTATGTGAGCTATTGCAAGTGAAATGACTGCATTTTGTCCCCATATGGGTCCGAAGAGCTAGGTGAGATGAGATAAGATTGGACCGCATTCGCTGTGCGAATGACTTCGCGTGCTATTTTCCGAGCACCTCACGGAAGTGAAAGTGCCGGGGCAGTTGCGTCACGGTCCAATGGGTCGCAACGCCATAGCACCAGGGCCGAAAAGGCACATTAACCGAGAAAACCGGGGGAAACCCCACGATCCCGCCCAGCGGGGAAAGGACGATGCAATGGCAGTCGTCACCATGCGCCAGCTCCTGGAATCTGGCGTGCACTTCGGGCACCAGACCCGTCGTTGGAACCCGAAGATGAAGCGCTTCATCCTCACCGAACGTAACGGCATCTACATCATCGACCTCGAGCAGACCATTGCCGATATCGATATCGCCTTCGATTTCGTGAAGGAAACCGTTGCACACGGTGGAACCATCCTCTTTGTTGGCACCAAGAAGCAGGCTCAGGAAGCTGTTGCCGAGCAGGCACAGCGCGTTGGCATGCCTTACGTGAACCACCGTTGGCTCGGCGGTATGCTCACCAACTTCTCCACCGTTTCCAAGCGCCTGCAGCGCCTGAAGGAACTTGAGCAGATTGACTTCGATGATGTGGCATCTTCTGGCCGCACCAAGAAGGAACTGCTCATGATGCGCCGCGAGAAGGACAAGCTTGCTCGCACCCTCGGTGGTATTCGCGATATGGCCAAGGTTCCCTCCGCAGTGTGGATCGTTGACCCCAAGAAGGAACACCTCGCGGTTTCTGAAGCTCGCAAGCTCAACATTCCGATCGTGGCCATCCTTGACACCAACGCAGATCCGGACGAGGTCGACTACCGCATTCCCGGCAACGACGACGCCATTCGCGCCGTTGCGCTGCTGACCCGCGTGATCGCCGACGCAGTTGCCGAAGGCTTGCTTGCACGCAGCGCCGGCCGCAAGAACGCTTCCGAGGAAACCGCTGCTGAGCCTTTGGCTGAGTGGGAGCGCGAGCTTCTCGAAGGTGAAGTTGCCGCTGATGAGGCAGCAGCACAGGCCGTGGCCGCCGAGTCTGAAACCCCCGCCCAGGACTGAAGCTCAGAAAGAAGGAAATCAGTAATGGCTAATTTCACCGCTGCTGATGTGAAGGCTCTGCGCGAGAAGACTGGCGCAGGCATGATGGACGTCAAGAAGGCGCTCCAGGAAGCCGACGGCGATGCTGAAAAGGCTCTCGAAATCATTCGCCTGAAGGGCCTCAAGTCCCTGTCCAAGCGCGAAGGCCGTCAGGCATCCGCCGGCCTGCTCGCCGCATCCGTCCAGGACGGCGTGGGCGTCATGGTTGAAGTCAACTCCGAGACCGACTTCGTTGCCAAGAACCAGAAGTTCATTGACTTCGCACACTCTGTCCTCGAGGCCGCTGTTGCCTCCGGCGCATCCGATGTTGACTCACTGCTCGCAGCTCCGATGGGCGATTCCACTGTCAAGGAACAGCTTGACGCAATGGCCGCAGTTATCGGCGAAAAGCTCGAGATCCGTCGCGTGATTCGCGTTGAGGGCGAGAACGTTGACCTCTACCTGCACCAGACCAGCCCCGACCTGCCCCCGCAGGTTGGCGTCTTCGTCGTCACCGACGC
>ERZ773018.569-NODE-569-length-21419-cov-3.455954_pt1 | contig 21419 bp, 24 predicted proteins | sample MGYA00580840_ERZ773018 | MGnify/ENA primary metagenome ERZ773018 (study PRJEB29015, sample SAMEA2738125) | human oral metagenome | biome: human oral; feature: human-associated habitat; material: saliva | place: China | collected 2256 ... | reverse complement strand
CAAAGAAATAAAACACCATTAATGGAAATAAATATAGAAAAAGTTGAAAAAATACAAGATTTTTTTAAAGAAAAAATTGAAGAACAAAAAACAATCAATGAAGAAGGATATAAAGGGTATAAGACAAGTGAATTTGAATTTAATTTTACCATAGATGATGTAGAAGGGTTTAAATATAGAACTATTGAATATGAAAACGATAAAATTAAATATATTCCGTTAGAAAAAGAAACAGTAAAAAAAGAAAAAATGAATAATGATAAGGAATATAGCTTTGAATAGTTAAATATGTAAAAATAAATCAAAGCAATATTCAAGTTATAATATAACTATAAAAAGCAAAAAACGGAGGTTTAGCAATAATGAAAAATGATAAAGAAAAATTAGAAAAATTATTTAACCTTTTAAAAGATGGTATGGATATGCTTACAAATGATGGAAACGGATTACATATAGGAGTAAGTGCAATAATTAAAAATGGTGATGATTCGTGTTTTAGTATAAAAGAAGCAGATGATGAAAGGGAAAATAAGATTTATTCTATAGGAACTCCTAATGAAGTGATTGATAAGACACTAAGAACTTTTTATTCACTAGGTAGAGATGGAAAAAACTTAGAGAATTTAGATTTTGGTGAAGAATTTAAAGAATATAAAGAAGCAGGACAAGAATTATGGGGTTATCCAGTTTTAGATCAACAATATTTAATTGGAAATGCCACTCCTTTAGAAGCAATAAAAGACATTAATTTTGAAACTGGACTTGAAAAATTTGCTTTAAGTATAGATAGTTTAAGAACAAAAGATTATGATAATTCAAGATGGGCTGTTTTTGCAAAAGAAGGAAATTATATATTAGATGAAAATAATATAAATAATATTGGTGTTGATAATATTGTTAAAATGTTTACTGATAAAGAAAGTGCATTAGAAGTTATAAAAGAATTTGGAAAAGAAATAAAACCTATTGAAAATTTAAAAGTATTAGAAGATAGAGAACAAAATTCATTTTATGATCCAGCTAAAAGTTACAATGGAGGTGGTTATCATCAACCATATCAAAAATTAACTTTTGACATAGATGGGGAAAATTATACTTTAATTTATGATAATACAAGTTGTGGCGATTTTGGAAAAAGGTATGAAATTGACTTATTTATAACTGAACCAAAAAAACCAGTTTATCATTTTGAATTTAATAATATTGATAAACTAGATGAAGATGAGGATGATTATCTTGTTGCATTTAAAGAAGTATTAACAGAAGATTTATGGAACAGTTTAATTTATAATGAAGAAATAAATCATTATTTTGAAAAAGATAAAACATATAATGAGTTGTTTGATGAGCCAGAATTTGGAGCACCAGTATATTTATTACCAATGTATAACAATACTGAAGATTATTATTCTGATATTATAGAAAATAACCTATTCCATTTCAAAAAAGTTCATGAAAAAGAAAGTGATTGCACAATTTCATCACTTCTTATAAATAATGAAGAATTTGATGATAATACTACCAAAGAAAATCTTATTGGTGCTTTAAAAGATAATAATGAAGTTGTTTTAGTTAAAATTGAAGATTTTAAAGATGGAATTTTGTTGGTTGGTTTAGCAAAAGAAGAAGATATAAACTTTAATAAACCTTTTTTAGAATTTCAAACTGAAAACAATCAAATAAAAGATATAAGATATTTTGAAAATATAAGAAAAGTTACAGAAAACACAATAAATGAGTTGAGTTTTTTCTACAAAGATGAATTTAAAGATTTGCCAGAAGTATTAGATTTAGGAAAAACAAATGCTGAATTTTTACTTGGAAGAGATTTTTTAAATGACTTAAAAGATGAGTTAGGAACTGAATTATATTATAATAACGATAGTCCTTTTATATCAATTGAAAATATGAATAATATTTTAAACAAAGTTATGGAAGAAACTGAAATTCCAGCAATAAGTGAAGAAAAAATTGAAAAAATCAAAGAAGATTTTGTAAAGAAAATTGAAGAACAAAAAACAATCAATGAAGATGGATATAAAGGTTATGATCTAGATAGTTTAAAACTTAATTTCCGTATATCAGATGAAGTTGGACTTAAATATAGAAGTGTTGATGAATTCCAAAAAGAAAAAGAAATTTCTAAGAATGAAAAAAATGAAAAAGAAAAAAAAGATGATAAGGAAGTTGAATTTCATTAAAAATAATATTGAAAAAGGAGTAAAAAAATGAAAGATATAAAATTAGGAATGGAAAACATGAAAAACTTTTTAGAAATTCAAAAAAAAGAAAATACTACTCTATATAATTTAGATAAAACAGAAGAGCTTATAAAGGAAAATGGAATTGAAATTCAAACTCAAACAAATGTATCAGCTTTAAAGAAAAATAATGAAATATTCTTTTTTGAAAAAACAGATGAAATAGCAAAAAGAGAAAATTTAAGTAGTAAAAATGAAAATTTTAAAATTTACTTAAATGGTACTGAAGATAAAAATGTAGTTTTTGAATTTGAAAAAACACAAAACAGTAATTCTAAAGTAGAATTTAAAAATGTTTTTAAATATGATAAAGAGAATTTTAATCTTTCAGATCATCTTTTACTTATGGAAGATAAATTTGGCATTAAATTACCAGATGAATTTGTAAAAGAGGCTTTAATTGAAGAAAAGAAAAAAGTAAAAGATAATTATGTTACAGATTTGACTAAAGGAATTTTAGAAACATTAGAAAATATAAAAACTAATGAAAAAGAAATTATAAATTCTGGTGAATTACTTGAATTAATGAATGATAAAGAAAGTGAATTGATAGAAAAATTACCATTATCTGTTAAAGCAAAAGAGTTGGAAACAATAAATTATCTAGTAGAAAATACTTTTTTTAAAGAATTACCTAAAACTGATAGCACTAAAAGCTATATAAAAGGTTATGATTTAAGTGAACTAGAACCAAGTGTTATAAAATCAAAAATTAAATATGAATATGAAGATTATAAGACAGTAAAAGAAATAAAAGAAAGACAAAACAATTCTAAAGAAAAAGAAAAATCATACGAACCAGAAATATAAAAAAATAAAAGGTATATTACAAATATACCTTTTTTTATTGTTTACTTTAAGAAAATAAAATGGTATAATATAAAAAATGTTGTGAAATTCGGAGGTGGAAGTAATTAAATGAGTAATGTTGGTAACAATCTGTTAAAAGAAGCTAAAAATTATGTAGGCACTATTATTTGGAATGGTAGCAATTTAGAAATTAATTGGAAAAAGGAAATTAGTTACAAGGAATTTTCATTAACTAAGAGAAAATTTCTTTATGATTTTTTAGCAAAAAATCTTGTAGAAATTTTAAAAGTGAAAGATATAAAAGTCTTAGGAATAGATTATATTAATTTTCAAATTAGTTGTTTAAAGAAAACTTCAGCAAAACATTCTAAAATAAAAAATTCTGAAACTATATATAATCAAATTTTAGAAATTGTAGATATAGTTGAAAAAGAATATAGCAAAAATGAAGAGAATATAAGATTAATTGATAAAATTGATATGGCTTTATATAAATTATTAAAAGAAGAAAAAATTGAAAGTTTTATGTTTTACAAGCAATTAGATAATAGCATTAGAAAAGAAATTAATTTTAAAAAGAATGTAACTAATGAAGAAAAGAAAGAACTCATTTTTTTATTCGATAAAACCGATATTTCTTTTGGAGTTGATCTTATTGTTTATGATTTCGAACAAGGAAAAAATAAATTTGTTGTAAAAACTGTTGTCGGTAGTTGTTGGCAAAGAAAAACATATACAGTAGATGATTACAAAAAGATATATAGTCATTTTGTCAAAAATTATAATTTTAAATAATGGTATAATATAAAAAATAATTTTTTTTCTAAAAAAGGAGTGAAGTAATGAAATATTTAAGATATTATCTTTTAGGAATTTTTTTTATTTTATTTCTTTTGAATGAACTTAATTTAGTAGGAATTATATTTTTCATACTTTTAATAGTTTATAATTTCAAAGACAAAATAAAAAAAATAATAAATAAATTTATTTGAGCTTGAGAGTAAATGAAAGGAAAAAATATGGAATTTGATAAACATGGAGAAAATTTAAAAACAAAAATAGAAGGTTTAGAACAAAAAGAAAAAAAGATAAGAAATATTTTTATGTATATTAGTCTTTTATTAAGTATAAATTTCTTTGGTATATCTTATTTCTTTTATTCTAAAAAGATTGTTTTGTATCTTTTGAAAAAAAATGAAACAAAAGATGAAGTTATAATTTGGGCTAGTTTATTATTTGATGGTTTGCTTTTAATGATTGAATTAATTGCATTTTATTTCCTTTTTATTATATTAAATTATTGTTTTGAAAAAATTTATTTAAAAAAAATAAACGATAAAATAATTACTTTATATAATAAAATAGAATTAGAAAACGAAATAGAAAAAAAAATAATTAAATTTGTTATAAAATTTAAAGAATTAATAAAAAAAATAAAAAGGAGCTTATATGGTTTTAAAATTTATAAAAGATATGGAAGATTATCAATATATACTTAAACATAAAAAAAGTGCTTTTGCATCTGTATTTAGAAATAAAATAATTGATTTTACTAAAGAATTTGATAAACAAGAATATTATGAAAGCGAATTAATAGCTTTCCCATTTTTTGAAGATTACTATTATGCAATTATAAAAGATTTAATTAAAAATAATATTAAATCTGTAATTGATATTGGTTGCCAAGTAGGTTTACAAAGTGAACTATTTATAAAAACTGGTATTCGTTATACTGGTATAGACAATAGTACAGTTAGATTTTTTAATGATAATTATACTAATGTTAATTTTAAATTTGATAATTTTATGAATATAGAAATAAAAGATAAAGTTTGTATTGTTTCTATGTCTATTGGTTATTTTAGTGATGATATTTATTCAGATGATGATTATATTAAAAAGTTATCTGAATGTAAAAGACTTTATATTGTATCAAGACCAGAATTTATAGAAAGATTAAAATTATCAATGAATTTAGTTGATAAATTGCATAACATTTCATTAGATATAGAAAAAGATAAAGATTTATCTATATCTGATGGTTATATTTATATATTTGAAAAAAAATAATTCTTAAATAGTTTGAGAATAGTGCTATTTTAAAGAGGAGTGAAAAATGAAAAAAATAATCTTATTTATACTAATTTCTTTTATGTTTGTAGCTTGTAATAAAAAACCAATTTTAATTTATGAAAATGACGAACTTAAAATTTCTTATGAATATGATGATAGATATGAAGTTGATGAAAATAATTTAAAAAATATCTTTACTTTTTTGAGTGATGATGAAATAGAATTATATAAGAAAAATAAAAGTAAAAAAGTATTAGAACAATTAGAAAAAGAAAATATTGTAAGAAGTGCAATAAACAATTTAAAAAATGTTAATCTTATTTCTTTAAGTGAATATGAAATTTTAGAAGATAGAATAAAGAATTTAAACTATAACGAAACAGATTTAAAATTAGAAAAATTAAATCAATTTTTGAAAGAAGTTAAACTTCAAAATGAAACTCTTAATAAACTTTTTATTGAATTTTATCATCAAAATTTATCTGATGATGAAATAATTAAAAAGTTATACCAGAGTAAAGAATTTTCTTTATTTTTAATAAGTCCAGAAAATATTATAAAAGAAAAATATCAACATTTTGTTGAAATACAAAAAGTTTTTGATAAAATTGAACCTTATATAAAAGAAGCTAACCAAGATTTAATTTTACCAGAAAAATTTTATTATTATCTGTTAGAAAAAAAATATATTTTACCCGAAGAAATCAATGTGTTTTTAAACAATGAAACAGCTAAAATTGAATTAACAAATTTATATATTGAAAAAACAGGTGCTTATATTGTTACAATAAAAGAATATAATTCTAATAAAGAAGAAGAAGAAGAAATGAAAAGTAATAAAAGTGCTAGTATGGTAACTGGAGCTACTGCTGGAATTGCAACAGCTATTATATTAAATAATTTAATAAAATGATAAAAAAATACAAAAAAAATAATTTATAATTTGAATCACTAAAAAAAATAAATACTTTTTCTAGTATTTATTTTTTTATATTAATTTTATATATTATCTTTTTCAAAAAAAAGACTTATAATATAATTAACAAAGAATAAATATGAAGGATGGTAAAAAAAATGAATGAAAAAGAATTAAAAAATATTGAAACTGGGATATTATTAAAGGGTATTTTAGATGCTAAAAAAGAAACAAAGTTAGAAAAAGAATTTGATCCTTATGTACATGAACAAGTTGATTATTATACTTACAATAAAAAAGATTTCATAGAAAACTTAAAAAAAAGTATAAAAAATAATATTGATGAAAAATTAGCTGAAGTAACAAATGTTGAAAAAATACTTGAAAATTTTGATGAAAAATACAAAGAAGAAAATTTAATGGATGAAAGTTACAAAGAGCATGATGAATTGAATAAAATTCCTTTAGATGGAATAGAATATGGTTTAAGAAAAGAATACAAAGATATTGACAATGAATTTTATAAAGGTAAAGAACCAATATTAAAAGAATTAAAAAACACACCAGAAAACGATTTAGAAAATAATGTAAAAGGAGTTATGTTAAAAGGAATATTAGAAACTTCTTTTAGGCTTAATGAAAAAACTATTGAAAATCCAGAATATGGTTCTTATGATAATGAGTTTTATAACAAAGAAGAATTTTTAACAGTTTTTAAAGAAGAAATAAATAATTTCTTACCAGATTTTGTTATGGATGAAACAATAGATTTTTTAAAACTTAATGCAACAGAACTTGGTTTACATATAAAGGATGATAAAATTATAGAATTTTATGATGAAGATTATGAAGAACATGATTATCGTGAAGCTGAAGAATTTATTAAAAACAAATTAAAAGAATTTGCTTTAAAAGAATTTGAGAATGAAATATATTCGTTAGATAATGCTGATGATAAAATTTTTAAACCAATGGTAGAAAATTTATCTAATAATTTAAGAATGGAATTTACAGATCCAAATTATGAAATTGTAAAATATGTAAGTATGGATAAAGAAATTGAAAAAGAAATTGAAAAAGAAATTGAAAAATAAAAAACCTAGTTTAAAATAATAATATATAATAAAAAGGAAAAAGACACTTTCAAAAGACACAAGTGTCTATTTTCTTTTTTGTAAAAAAATTAAGTATTTATTTTTTTATATTAATTTTATATATTATCTTTTTCAAAAAAAAGACTTATAATATAATTAACAAAGAATAAATATGAAGGATGGTAAAAAAATGAATGAAAAAGAATTAAAAAATATCGAAAATGGAATTTTGTTAAAGGCTTTAATTGAAACTAAAAAAAATAGTGAAGTTTTTTTTTGATTACTCTAGTACTGAAACAGAAGTTGATAATGAAGGTTATGATCGTGATGATTTTTTACTTGAATTAAAATCAAATATAGGAAGTAAAATAACTGAAGAATTATCGGAAAAAACAAATGTTGATAAAATATACAAACAATTTTTAGATAGATTAGAATTTGAAACTTTTGATGGTTATGAAGAATATTTTAAAAATTTTGAAGTTATACAAAAATATCATTTAGATGCAATGGAATATACTTTAAGAGATGAATATAATGATGTAAACAATGAATTTTATAAAAGAGATGTTGAAATAAGAAAACCTATTATAAAAAAAGAAGATGAGTTAGAAATAAATAATATTGCTGATAATGCTTTAGTGAGAGCTTTATTTGAAACACAAAAAAGACTTAAAGGAACTCCAGATCCAAGTTATGGAGATTATGATAATGAGTTTTATGACAAAGAAACTTTTTTAGAAGTTTTTAATGAACAACTTGAAATACAACTTGAAGAATTGTACTTTCCAGATAAAGTTGATATTTTAAAAAAGAATGCAACAGAATTAGGATTACATATAAGTAAAGGAGAAGTTGTTGAATTTTATGATGAAAAATGGGAAGAGTATGATCTTGATGAAATTAATGATTTTATTATAGAAAAAATAACTCCTATTATAAAAGAGAAATTAGAAACAGTAATAGAAAATGATAAGGAAAAAGAAGGAATGATTTTTAAACCAGTTATTGATGAATTTAAAGATAATACAAGAAATGAATTTATAGATTTTGATAATGTAATTTATAAATTTAGAACTGTTCTTGACAGAGATCTTGAAAGTAAAAATAAAGAAAAAGAAAAAGAACTAGAAAAAGAATAAATACCTACCTTTAAAAATTAAAATATAGTATCTAAAAGAAATAGACATTTTATAAAAAAATACAAATGTCTATTTTCTTTTTTATAGAAAAATGGTATAATATAAAAAAATAAAGAAAAAAGTAGGTGTTTTTATGATATTTGAAGGACTTGTACATATAAGAGAAATTATATATGAAAAATTATGGATAGTTTTAAATTTATCTGTTTTAGTTACACAACTTTATTATAATTATTTACTTAAAAAAAATACTAAAATTATGTATGAGATAAGTAAAGATTGCCTTTTAAAATCTTCTCAAAATTTTGAAAAGGTAACTTTAACGGAACAAAATTACAAGGAAAGAATAGCTTTTTTAGTATATAGTTTTAATAGAGATATAAAATATGCTATTGATGAGTTAAAAGTTATGAGAGTTATTGGAGATGATTATTTATTTTCTTTAAGACTTGTAATTTTTTCTCTTTTTATTTATGAATACACAAGATTAGATACAATATTCTTTATATTAATTCTTATTCTTTTTATAAATCTTTACAAATTAATAAAAAAAAGATGTAAAATTTTTAAAGAGGAAGTTGATGAGATGATACATAAGTTAAAAGTATGCCATTCTGAAACTGAGCAAAAACTATTAGCTGAAGAAAGAATAATAGATGATTTAATAAAAAATAAAAAATAAAAGGCTTTTTAGCCTTTTTTTATTTGTTTATATGTTGACATATATTTATCCTTGACATATATTTATCTTTGTGATATGATATAAGCAAAACAAAAGTAGGATAACTACATTATAATTGAATATAAAACAAGGTGGTAGAATTATGACTAAGAAAAATAAAATAGAAACTAAACCTAAAAAGAAATATCCTTTTAGAGCATACTCTGAAAGAAATGTAGATTTAAAGAAAAATGCAAAGTATACAAAAGATTGGCTTGAAAGAAATCCAGAATACAAAAAAAAGGCAACACAAGTTACAGTACCTAAATCTTTTTTAAATTCATTTTTCAAAGAAGAAAATTATAAATATCTTGAATACAATGATATTATAGAATGTCTTAAAATAATAGAAATGAAAATAGAAGAACCAGATTTGGTTTTCTCAAAACCAGTAAACAGAAAAAATTATTCTCATATAAATGATGAAAATTTCAGTCGTAAAAGAGCTTTATTTAATAATGGAAAATCTTTCCTAAAGAAAAAGGCAACACCAGAAGATCTAGAAGATTTTAAATTAAAATTTTTAAAACTAAAAGAATTTTTTGAAGATATGGGATATGACAAAATAAACAAATTTGTTTATGAAATAGAAGGAGATTGATGTTATGAGTAATAGAGAAATTTATACAAAGAATTATAATAGCGAAATAATAACTGGAGTTATAAGTCTTGTATTATTAACATTTGCTTTAAAGATACTTATGTCTACAAATTATATAAGTAATACTTGGTTAAAAAAGATGGAAATATTAAACAAGGTATCTTTATTTAATCTCTTATTTGTATCTTTTGCTGGGTTATTAGCACTTGAATGTTTAGTAGATTTTTTTAATGCACCAAAAAGAATAATATATTTTCTTTGTACTATATGCTTTTTAACAGTGTTATTATATTTATTTTTTACAGCTATTGATATTGATAGAATGATAACAGATGTTTTAAAAGAATATTTTACAGCAACAAGATCTAATGCTTTTTATAGAGGTGCTTATGCTATAGGTTCAATTATTTCTTTTATTGTTATAATGGCAATTTCTTTAAATTTTGTTATTAATATGGGATTAAAATTAAAATATATTTTAACTCTTGGGAAAAAATAAAAAAAGGTGGTTGTTAGAATGGGAAATTTTGAAACAAATAACTATTTCATTGATTATTTAGCAATAGAAAATGAAAGTGCTAATTTAATGAAAGAAATTGAAAATAAGACTTTTAATGAAATAAAAAGAGAATTATTTTCATATAGTCTTGCCAAAGATTTCAATACTGATTTAATGCTTGAAGAATTTAAAGATTTTGTAAATAGTGATAACATTCAAAAAAAAGGATTATTTTTAAAAAAATATAAAGATGATTTTGAGATAGATTTTAATGAAAAAAATCAAGAATTTGAGTGGATTATAACTTTTTCAAATCAAGCAAGTTATTATGAAAAAATAAACATAAGTTTTGATAATATTTTAAATAATTTAGCAAACGAATATAACAATATAAACAAAGGTGAATATTTAGTATATTGCAATGAAAATAATATTTTCAAAAGAATAAATATGCTTTTAAGAAAAATATTTAATATTTGGGTGGCTACAATAAAACAAAATCAAAAAAATGTTCCAATATATTTAAAAAAGAATTTTAAAGAAAAGTTAGAAAATTATACTTTCATAAAACAAATATCTGATTTTAAATTAAAAGAACTTTCTGCATTATTTAAAATAGAATTTCAAAATTTAGAGTTACAAAATATAGTCTTTTTGAAAAATACACCATTTGAAAGACAAATTCTTTTTGATTATTATGTAACAAGTTATGAATTTTATGAAAACAAAAGTTTGTCTGAACATAAAACAATGATAAGTAGCATTTCATTAGAAGAAGAAAAATTTACATATTATTCTTATCAAAGAAAATATGGTAAGGAAATTCTATTTATTGACTATAAATTCATTGATAATGATCTCTTAAAAGAAATTGAAAAGAATTTTGATGTAGAACTAAACAGAAATTGTAATATGGATTATAATTTCCTAAAAGACTTAAAAGATGAAAAAAGATTTAATAAATTAGATATTTTTGAAGAAAAAAAATTAGAAAAACTTGTTATAACAAATATGATAAATATTTTAAGTGAACAAAGTAATGATTTTTTAATAGTAGATGCTGAAGATATTATTGATGACAATATAGGACAAGACTTTATTATTAAAAGAACATTAGAATACAATTGTAAATACAGCGATATAGAGAAAATATTTAACAATGCTAAAAGAAAGGTTTTGAATGAATTACCATTTTTATTAAAAAGAAGTTGTCCTTATAAATTAATTGATCCAAAAGTGGTAAAAAAAGAATTAGAAAAACTTTTAAATGAGGAATAAAATAAGGAGTAAAAATGAAAAAATCTAAAAGCATATTAGAACTTGAGAAAGAATATAATGATAAAAAAGAAATTTTAGAATTAGAAAAAATAGAAAGAGAAAAAGAGCATAATAAATTTAAAGAAACTTTAAAAAAATTCAAATAAAAATTTTAAAAGACACATTTTTCTTTATAAAAGACACTTGTGTCTTTTTTGTTAAAGTATAGAAACAATAAAAACAAGTACAAAGTTTTTGCTATAATACTTATGAAAAGGTTATTCTTATATATTATATATATGAATATTTCATTATTAAAAATGTTATAATAAATCATCATAAAGACTTAAAAAAGTAAAAGTTTACAAGAATTAGGTAAAAATTATTTGTTATAATTTATATAAGGAAAAACAATAATATTTTAGAAAAGGTTTCAAAATGAAAGGAGAAAAAAATGAACTTAGAAAAATTCCAAGAAAGAGCTAATAAAATTTTAGAAAAAGATGAAAGTATGAGTTTTAAAGAATTTGGCGAAGGTGTGTTAAATTATGCTTTTAATAAGGGTTTTAAAGATTATACAGAAGAATGGAATGAAACAAAAGATGATAGCTTATTAAATGCTTATTTATTAAAAAGTGAAATTGAAAAAATATTTCATAGAGAATACAATGCTTTCATAGGCGATTATCATATTTCGGATAGAGTTGAATTTGTGGAAAAAAGAGCCAAAGAGTTTGGATTAGAATTAGATAATGAATATGAAATAAAAGATTTTAAGACACCAGAAATAGAAGAAGAATTTAGAGAAATAAGAAAATATGATTATGAAGATTGTTACGGAGAATTTAGTAATGGGTATGAATTTAACTGCAGTGGTGCTATTTATGTTGAAGCAAAGACACTTGAAAAAGAAATAAAAGACAGAATTGATAAATTAGCACATTATGGTGAAGATAAAAAAGAGGTTATGTATAAAGATGTTAGAGAAATGATAGATGAAAATTATCCATTAGAAAACCCATTTTTTAAAGAAAAAGCTGATTTTATAAAAGAAGTAACAAAAGAATTTATGGAAGATAGAATAGAAAGAATAAAAAAAGGCGAAGATTTAGGAATTGGCGATTATGATAATACAAAAGATTTGGTGGAAGAATTTGAAAAATTAGGTTTTGATGATAAAGCTATTTGGAGTGTTTCATTTGTTGCTATGGATAATTACCTTGATGATGAGTTAGGATTAGCTAGTTATGAAAGAGATAGATATAAAGAACAGATTTTTAATATAGAAAATAAAAAAGAAAAACAAGAAAAAGATATTGAATAAATGGAGGTAAAAAAATGGAATTAGAAAAATTTAGAGAAAGAGCTGAAGATATTTTAAAAAAAGGCGATGACATGAAATTTAAAGAATTTTGTGAAGATTTACTTGATTATTCTTTTCAAAAAGGATTTGAAATTCAAAAAAATAAAATAAAAAATAGAAATGTTGATGAAAAAGAAATTAGTGAATATGATATAACAAGAGAAGCACAAAAACAATTTGCATACGGATATAGATCTTACATAGGTGATCTTTACCTTAGCGATAGAGTTGAATTTGTGGAAAAAAGAGCTGAAGAGTTTGGCTTAGAATTAGATAATGAATATCAAATAAAAGATTTTAAAACAGCTGAATTAGAAAAAGAATTTAAAAAATTAAAAGAATATGATTATGATGATTACTATGGAGAATTTTTTAATGCTTATGATTTTAATTGTAGTGCCACTATTTTTAATATGGTATCTGATTATTATAATAAAATAGAAAAAGAAATAAAAGAAATGCCACATAATGCTGAAAGAAATTTTTTTGTTTTAATTGAAGATGTTGAAAAAATGATAGATGAAAAACACTCAAAAGAAAATCCATATTTTAAAGAAAAAGAGAATTTTATTAAAGAATTGACATCAGAATTTATGGATGAAAGAGTAGAAAAAATAAAAAAAGGAGAAATTCCTTTGGAAGAAACAAAAGATTATTATGATGCTGAAGGTTTGAGAGAAGAAGCAAAAAAATTAGGTTTTCATGAAAAAGCATTGAAAGTTTATTCTTATAAAGTAATAGATGATTATTTTGAAGAAAAAGAAATTTATAATGGTGAAAAATATAAAAAAGAAATTCATAATATCTACAATAAAGAACAAGATAAAGAAAAAGAAAAGGAATAATAAAATAATTAAAAGGCACTTGTGTTGTAAAGACACTTGTGTCTTTTTCTATTTAAGAAAATAAAGGTAGTATATATAATATATATATTTTTTTCAAAAGCAAAAATGTTATAATTAAGAAGTAATGAAAGGATAAAAAGGAGGAGCTATCTATGTTAGATTTAAAAGAAAAAGTTGCTGAATTAAATGATTTTGAGGAAAATATGAGTTTTGAAAATTATAAAGATGGAGTTATAGCTTATTCACTAAAAAAAGGTTTTGAATATTTTGATAAAAATAAAGAACAAAAAAAATATTCTGTTGATTTTTTTGACTTAAACGACATGCAAAATGCTGTAAGATATGCTTTTAATACTGAATTTGATAGTTTTATAGGTAATGCTAATTTAAAAGAAAAAGTTGAATTTGTTACAAATAGAGCTGAAGAGTTTGGTTTACATTTAGATATAGATGGACATATTTTAGAAGCTAAAACTCCAGAAATGGAAAAAGAAAAAAATGATTATATAAAAGGTGCTAAGGAAAGATATGAATGTATAGATAACCCAGATATGAGTACGGAAGAATATTTAGCTGAAAAGATTTTGAAAAAAGCAAAAGATAAAGTTGAAATAGAGGTAGAAAGTAAATTTTTCGATATAGAAGATATTTATGTCCATATTGATAGATTACAAAAAATAGCTGATGATAATTCTGATAAAAATTTGGAATATTTTGAAAAGAAAGATCAAATTATACTTGAATTACTTAAAGATGAAATAAAAGACTATGGAATCGGAGATTTTACTGGACATGTTATAGCTGAAAATTTAAGTAATGCTGGTTACAAAAATGAAGGAGCATTAGGTTATAGTGATAAAGCATTCTTTTTATTAAAAACAGAATTTCCAGATTTCAAGAGTAAAGAAACATTTTATAGAAACCAATTACTTGAAAAAGATAAAAAAGTTGTTTCAAACGAACAAGAAATTGAAAGATAAAGGGTTAAAAAATGAATGATATAACTAAGAAAATATTGGAAATAAAAGACTATGAAGAAAATGAAATGACAGCCATTGATATGACAGCTGGTATTATGTCCTATATGTTTAAAAAAGGTTTAGAGAAAGAATTAGAAGATGAATTTTACAAAAGAGAAGAAAATTTAGAAGAATATAAAGGAATAATAGGTTTCCAAAAATTAAAAGATACTATTTCTCAAGTAGGACTTTTGGAATTTGATAGTGTTTTAGATAATTTACCTAATGAAGATAAAATAAATTTTATAGAAGGATCAGCTGAAACAATAGGTTATCATTACAATGAAAAATATAATATTGCTGAATTTGCTGGTTATTTAGAATTTGCTGGTGAAAAAGAATATAATGATAAAGTTTTAGGAATAGTTGATGAATTAAGAGAAAAGATAAAAGAAGCACCTAACGAATTATATTTAATAAGTAATCTTCATAGAGATGAACTTGGGAGCTGTCTTTATATCACTGATGCTGAAAAGTTAGTTGAAATAAAACAAATAGATAATCCTTATACACAAATACTTGAAAAAAAAGATGAAGTTTTAAGAGATTTGACAAGGGAGTTTATAGAAGAAAATATAACTAAACCTAGTTATATTACAGATAAAATAAAGGAAAAATTTGCTGAAGTAAATTTTGATGAAAATAAAATTGAAGCTATGGATAATAAAATATCTTATATAGTTAATGATGTTATAAAAAATGAATATAAAGAACTATTAAAAAATAAGGAAAAAGAAAAAGAAAAAGAAGAAGTGGAATATTAAATTATTTTAAATGAGGTGTTTTAAAATGAATAGAGATAGAATATTAAAAATAATTGATGTTAAATTTCCTAATATTACTGATTATATGAAAGAAGAATATTTTACTGAAATCATAGGTAATATTAGAAAAGATAGTGAAGTAACTGTAAATAAAGAAATTAAAGAAATAAAAACTAAAGAAAGAATATATTTGAGAAAATAAAGGAGCTGATTTTAAATGGCATTAATAGACAAATTCAAAGATTATGATAGTTTAAAAAAAGCAACAAGGGTTGCATTATTTGAAGAATTTTATCAACAAAAAGAACATACTATGGAAAAAAACGGTGGAATTAAATATGAAGAATTAAAAAAGTTTTTTAATGAAACAGCTTATACTATTGCCAAAGATGTAACTCAAAAGGATAAAATAGGAGCTGGGTTCTTTGAAGATCCAGAAAATAATAAAATTTCTGAAAAGTATTTTGAAAATAATCTAAAAAAATTTGGTTTGACACCAGCTATTAATGGTGGAATAATTGAGTTTCAAAATGGAAATAGTTTATCTGAAGAAGAAAAAATTAAAATTGAAAAAGAAATTGAAGAAAAATACAAAAAAGTACCAAGTTTTTTGAGAAAAATATTAGATACAGATACACAAGTAAAGTTAGATACTGAAAAAGCTCTAAAGGAAGAAGCTGAAAAAAACGGAGCTAATTCTTATTTAAAGAAAACAATGCAAGATATGGCAACTGAAACAGCTGGATATGTAAATGAAATCATACAAGATCCACAAAATGAGTATGTAACTTTAGAAGAAATGAAAGCTATTAGAAAGTTCTTTGTTGAAGATGCAAAAGATGTTAAATTAGATCCATATTACAATATTAAAAATATGACAAAAGAAGAACAAGAAAAAATAAAAGAAAAAGATATGGAAAATTCAAGAATGTCTAGTGAAAGCGAATTTTATTTAGAGAAGGCTTTAAATATTCCGAATTTTAGAAATGTAAAAATACCAAAAGAAGAAATGAAAGAAGCAGTATTTAACAGAATTGAAGCTGTTAGAAAAGAGCATAACATAAAACCAAAAGAAAAGGTTGTAAAACCAGAAGATAAAGTAAAAGAAAAAGATGATATTAATGTTGACCCAGTGTCAAAAGAAATGCCAAAAGTAACTGTACCAGAGGTAAAAATACATTGGAATTTTGATAAAGATGATAAGAAACCAGATCCACCTAAACCTAAACAAAAAGTTAAAACAGATAGAGAAATGGAAATGTAAAAAAATAAAGGTAGGGAATTATTATGAAAAAATATGCTTTATATCATTGTCCTATCGGTAAAGAACTTCAAAGAGAGTATAGTTATGATGGAGTGGCAACAAATTATATACCTTATAACATAAATGAAGCTGAATTTATTGGTTATTATGACAAAATAGAAGATATAAAAGAAAATGATGAGGTAACTTTATATTATAAAGATAATGTTTTTGATGAGATGAGTAAAGCAAGTTTTATAGCTGAATTTGATACTGAAGATAGTAAAGAAATAACGAAGGCATTAAATGGAAGTAAAAATCTTTTATTACTAGGTAATGCCGATGCTTTTCCTTTTACTGATGAAAAGGAAAAATATGTGATAGATGTTTATGAAAGTCCTAATACAGAAAAAATGGAATTTTTATTTTTCAAACATTACGATACTTTTCCTAATGATGATAAGATAGTATTAAACAGTAAAACACTATACAGAACGGATATTAATGATAATATTGATAGTTATGCTGTTGATTATTTTTTTAAAGAATTAGGTGAGAGTGCTGAAGAAAAAGCTAAAGCCGAAATTTTGAAACAAGTCGAATATGGTGGTATAGAACAAGTTTATGAAAGTGATTATAGAAATGTTGTATTTAATCAATATTACGATAATTTAAAAGAAAATAAGACAGAAATTGAAGATTTCTTAGAAAAAGGCTTTTTTAAAACTTATAAAGGAGAAGAAGTTTTAAATCTTAGAGGTTTTACAGTTGAAAGAATTGCAAATGGAGCTTTATTTGACAGTAATGAAAGAGAAAAATTTTTAGAAAAGATAAATGAAAAAATCAAAGGAAATTATGATAGTAGGATAATAAATGATTTTTTTGAAGATGAGGCAAAAAAAGAACAGAAATCAAAAAGTGTTTTGCATGATATAAGATTTTTAGAAGAACAAAACATAAAAGAAATTAAGGAAGAAAGAGAAAGACAAGAACAATTAGAAATTCAAAGTACAGTCCATTTTGATTGGGAAAAAGAACTTGAAAATGATTTATAAAGAGGTGGAAAAAATGAGAAAAAGCGAATATATCAAAAAAACTTCAGAAGAAAAAAAAGAAATAAAGAAAAAAGATAATGAAGAAAAGGAACAAAGAATAAGTGATATTATTAATAGTTATTTAGATGATACAGTTGAAACTGGAAGTTTTGCAAGTATTAGATGGACGCCAGACAATCTTAATCCAAGATCTATTGCAACTGGTGAATTATATAAAGGTGGAAATTCTATTTTACTAACACAAAGAATAATATCAGAAAATTGGGAAGATAATAGATTTTTAACACATAATAAATTAAATTCCATTAATTTTGAAAGAAAACAAGAAGGTAAGGAAAAAATAATGGTAAAACAAAAAGGTGAGTTTACTACACCAATAAAATTTGTTAGTGTTAATCTTACTGAAGATTATTATAAAGAACAATTAAAAAATGAAAAATTAGAACCAAAAGAAAGAGAAAAAATAGAAAAGAAACTTGAAAAAGTACAAAAAAGTTTTGAAGAAACTGGGGAAAAACCATATTATATAAATACTGGTTATCATTCTATGTATAATGTATCACAATTAAATCCAGAAATATTAAATTATTTTCCAGAAAAGAAATCTGAAACTAATTTACAAATGGGTACAGAAGCATACACAAATTATTTAATAAAAGCCTTAAAAGAAACAAGTCATGTTCCTATAATTGAATTAAAACTTGTTAATGAAACAGCTTTTCGTGGTAATAAAATAACTATGCCACCACAAGAAAACTTTGTAAATGATAGACATTATTTAGCCACTCTTGCACATGAAGTTTCACATTCTTTACAAGAAGAAAATGAAAAAAAGGAAACAAAACAAGAGTTTAAACTAAATACAATACAAAATTATGCTGTTGAAGAGATGAAAGCTGAAATGTCAGCTGGAATAACACTTGTAAAACTTGGAATAAATATAGAAAGTTCAGACCCAGAAAAAAATATTTTTGGAACTAACAAAGCATATATCGAAAAATATGCAAAAGAAATAAAAGAACATGAAAAAAAGAATGAATTATTTAAAAGTGTGAGCTCATCAGCACTAGAAAGATCGAATAAAATACTTGAAAGAGTAAAAGAATATGAAAAAACATATAGTTTTGAAGATTTTAAAAAAGAATATAATTATGATGATAAAGTTGAATTATTAGAACAAACAAAAAATGAAATAGGAATTAATAAAAAAGAAGATGATAAAGCAGTACATTTTTATGCGACTGGTGTTATAGATGCACTTATAGATGATGCCATATCAAATATTAATTTTAGATTTGAAATTGAAAATATTGATATGAATGATATAAATAAAATTGATGAGGTAACTAGAAGTACAATAATTTCATACAATGAAGCTATGCAAGATACTGAATTTCCAGAAGTAAATAAAGATACATTTTTATTAGAAGCAAAAAAAGATGTTTTGGATAGTGTTGGTGAATGCCATTTAGTATTATCAGATGATAGTATGAGAAAATTAAATGTTACTATAAATGCTTATGCTGAAATGTTAAATAAGGTTGAACCAATTATTATCATACCAAAAGATGATTTAAAAAATTATTCACAAACAGAAATAGAAAAAGAAAAAAAGAAATTAATATTTAAAGGTATTGATTTTGATGAAGATGAATTAAATAAAAGAACTGGAAAGGATTATTTAGAAAGCTATAAAGAAGCATTTTGTGATAAATTAAGTGTAGTTACTCAATTATCAGTTTGTGAAAATTTAAAATTTAAAAATGCTGAAAATGAAATAGATAGTTTGGGAGAAATAGTTGGTGCATCATATAATCAAGTTACTTTTGAATACAGTCCTAATGAACTTTTAATACAAAATATAGGAACAAGCATTAGTAATATTTTAAAAGAGGTACAAGAATATGAAAATAGAAAAGAAACTAATGAAGAGTTAGGTTTAGAAGTAAGTGATGAAATTTTTGAAAAGAAAACTTTATTAAAAGTTTTAGGACAAGAAAATAGTATAATAAATAAATATTTAGATGATGATACAGTAAATTTCAAATATCCATCTGATATTTTAGAAAAAAATAGAAAAGCCTACTTTGAAATAACACAAGAACAAAAAGATTTAGCTATTAATGAAAAATTAGGTGGAGAAAAAGATTTTGAAGAAAAGAAAAATGAAATATTAAAAACAAAAGAAAAAGATGATTTAGAAATTGAGTAATTAATCAGTACAGAAAAAGTACCTAATCTTTAGGTACTTTTTTATTTACTTTTGGAAATAAAAATGGTATAATATTTATATAAAGAGCTTATAGTTAAGAAACAAAAGTGTTTATTCTTAAATCACAATGCGAAAATACTGGAATTTTGATAGGTAAAAATTTGAATTTTGGGGTTTAAGAATAGTGTTATTTTGAATAGGTGTAAAACAAAAAGTTTGGAGAACTAAAACATACTATTGTTTAAGAATAGTGTTATTTTGAATAGGTGTAAAACTGCAAGGAGATTTCTATAGAGATGCTATATAGTTTAAGAATAGTGTTATTTTGAATAGGTGTAAAACAATGTTAGTAGTGTGTATAAGGCTAAGAATGTTTAAGAATAGTGTTATTTTGAATAAGTCTAAAATTTTAAAAACTACTTTTTATTGAATACAATAAGTAGTTTTTTTATTTTTAAAAAATTGACATATATTTATCTTTATGATATAATACAACCATATCAAAGAAAATAAAAGGAGTGGTTGTGATGGTAAAAATTGAAAAAACTGAAACTGAAATAAAGGTAAAAGCACCTTTTAATCCTACTTTCATAAAAAAAGCAAAAGGACTAAAAGGAAAATGGGATGGTGAATATTGGGTATTACCAATAAAAACAGAAGAACTTGTTAGAAATTTATTGAATGAAATTTACGGAACAGATGGAGAAAACCATTGTAAATTTGTAACAGTAGATTTAGATTTAGATACTTATGAAGGAAATGATGACCATACTGTTAAAGTTGGAGAATTAGTACTTGTTGAAAGATTGAGAAGAGATAGTGATGTTGTTTTATCCAAAGAAACAATGATTATAAAAGGTGGTTTTCCATCAAGAGGAGGTTCAACAAAAACTCCTAGATTGGAAGCTTTTAAAGAAACCATATTAAGAGTTGAAATACCAGAAACAATTTTTGAAAAAATTAAAGAAATGGAAGGAGTTAAATTAGTAGTAGCTGAAAAAACGAAAAAAGAAATAAAAAATGAAATTGAAAAAATCGAGGTTGAAATAAAAAAATTAGAACAATTAAAAGAAGAATTGTTGAAAAAATTAAAAAAATAATAAAAATCGTAAAAAAACTTGCTTTTTAAAATAAATATGGTATAATACAATCAAAGTAAGAAAAAGTTAAGTGAAAGTTAAATATAAAAAGTTTTAGTTGAAAAAGACAAGAGATAAATATTTCTTGTCTTTTTTTGTTTTATCATATTATTTAATAAATTGATTTTCTTTACAAAAAATGGTATAATATATTAATTATTTGTAATAGGAGGATGATAAAAAATGTTTAAATATGGTAGAGTTGGTTTAGGTTATGATTTAAAAACTTTAAAGCCTTTTAAGTGGCAAGATGAAGAAGTAACTGGTTTTGGAATTATTCTTGAATTAACTATAATTAATAAAAAAACTAATAAGGAAATATTATTTATTACTAAAGATGATAAAGTGCCGACAGCTTGTATCAAATCAATAAAATCATTAAATAAAAATTATGATATTTCTAAT
>ERZ773018.568-NODE-568-length-21443-cov-27.516832_pt1 | contig 21443 bp, 17 predicted proteins | sample MGYA00580840_ERZ773018 | MGnify/ENA primary metagenome ERZ773018 (study PRJEB29015, sample SAMEA2738125) | human oral metagenome | biome: human oral; feature: human-associated habitat; material: saliva | place: China | collected 2256 ... | reverse complement strand
AGGCCGTCAAGGGTCAGCTCTGCTCGATCGCTGTGCCTGAGAAGGTGCGCCCAGGCGACCGCCTCTATCTCTTTACCGATCGCAAGGTCACGCAGTAGTCGCTACCCATCGCTTCATCTCCCGCCCCTTATCTGGCGGGCTAATGACCCATCCCCCACGGAGTAGCTCCGTGGGGGATGGGTCGTATATGGAGTGGGAGAGTGGAGCGGAGTGGCACGGCTATCTGACGGGCTCTTCCGATAGGGGGAAAGTAACCAGTACTGGTCGCACGACGAACCAGTACTGGTCACCATAGTCAAGCAGTACTGGTCACTCGCGCGACCAGTACTGCTAGCTTCGCTGACCAGTACTGGTTGCTTTTTGCCCCTTCGCTGGGGCTTGCTTCTCAGTGCCTTGCAAGGGGCGATTTTTCTCCCCGCTTCGGGTGCTTCGCTTGTCTACTATGGAGGTATCTGCTCGAGCTTTGAGGTGTGCTCTGCTCGGTGTGCGCAGTTTAATCTCAGGGAGGGGTAGGCTTTTGTTAGAGTGGGAGCATGATATAGAAAGAAGAAGGGAAAGGCTTCAAAGCCTTTCCCTTCTCAAACTAATCCTTAATAACAAAACTTCAATCATGAAGCTGATCCATCTCCTCGCAGATAGGCTGTATAGCCTACTCAGTGGGAGAGGATGCCACAAAGATAAAGAAAGTTGTAGGGGTACGCAATGAGAGGGGGGGCGGCTGTTCGAATGAAAGAGGTGTGTTTAAATCCGTTTCATTCTTTGTTCCACTATATGTTTATACATTTGTAGATCCATTAGCAACTCATTATTATTGTTTTTAGTATGAATGAAAACGAGGTGCTAGCACTCTTGGGATCGGAATTCTCAGATGTTGATTCGGAAGCTTTAGATTTTGAAGTTTTGGAGCGGCAGCTGGAAGAGGACCTAAAGGAGCAACAGCTAGAGCTTGAGTCTCTCAAGGATGATTTCAAGAGAATTGGTACCCCAGAGTCTCTTGGGGAAACCGTGATGAATGTAGTTTGGGAGCAGTTTGTTAACCAAGTTGGAGTTATTGCGGGGGAGGATTTTATCAAAGAGAATAAGGGGCTTACACTAGATCTTCGTGATTCTGCCCATATTCAAACTACCGAGAATTTTGAGAAAGGAAAGGTTGCTACTCATAACAGCGAGATAGACTACCAAGAGAGATATGATAGCTGGCAAGGGAAGCTCCAACATGATGCATCTGGAAATGTGGTTACACACAAGACTCGCTCAGGCAGGCAAGAAGCTAATCTAGTCGCAGGGGCTAGACATGTATTTGACCGAGGACGCCCCGTCGGATCATCTTCTAGAGGGACAGATATGGATCATACGGTGTCTGCCGGTGAAATAATACGAAGTTCTGCAGCAAATGCTCATCTTTCCGAGCAAGAGCAGATAGCATTTGCAAATAGTGATGCGAACTTAAGGGAGATGAGGGCTAGTCATAATCGTTCAAAGAAGGATACTCCAATGAATGAATGGCTTGATACCCCTAATGCTAACGGGCAAAAGCCTGAAGATATTTATGCGGATTCAATGCATCCTGATTATCTAAGTGAGAAACTTCAGCGAAAGTATCGCCAAGATGATAAGGAAGCGCGAGCTGAGTATGACAGACAAATAAAGGAGGGGGAGAGGCGGTCTCTAAAGACAGGACGTAAATCTCAACGACAGGAAGCATTTCGTGCCGGAGGAAAAGCTTTGCGAGCTATCCTTATGGGGCTATTAGCATCCTTAATCAAGGATGTTATTCGTAAGCTTATCGGATGGTTTCGTTCTGGGAAAAGGAAGTTCTCAACCTTTGTCGAGAGCCTAATGGAAGCTTTGCGCTCCTTCTTCTCTGATATTAAAGGGCATCTTAAGACCGCAGGAGATACAGGGCTGACAACAATATTGACAGCGGTACTCGGACCTATTGTTGGGATGTTGAAGAAGGCCTGGATGTTCCTGAAGCAGGGGTATCGCTCTGTGAGGCAGGCTATACAGTTTCTCAAGGATCCCAAGAATAAGAATATGCCGCTTAGTCTCAAGATGATGGAGGTCGGAAAGATTGTTGTTGTTGGGCTTACTGCGGGAGGCGCTATACTGTTGAGCGAAGTGATTGAAAAGGCGCTTATGAGTATGCCTTTGTTTGCTACCCCGATACCGATGCTAGGTAGCCTGGGTAGTATACTTGGTATGTTCCTTGGAGGACTCGTGAGTGGGTTGATTGGAGCTTTGGCTTTAAATCTAATTGATCAAATGATTGCCAACAAGCAGAAGCAGTTGAATCTGGCTCATCAGGGTGATAAGCGAAGTGAGATTCTCGCAACTTCTGATAAGCTTGTGGTGGCTTCTTATGGTAGTACCCAGCAAAAGAAGACTGCTGCTGCATTAGCTCTTGAGCAGAGGCACCAAGAGGCTGGGGACCGTATGAAAGGAGTCTCTCAGGAAGTCTCTGATAGCCTTAAGGCGGTTCAGGAAACTGTGGAGCGGAATGAGTTGATCCTCCAAAATGTCGATGATCTATTAAGCCAAATTTAGAATATGAGCGAACTTGTAATTAAGAGGAGTGACTTTGATAGTGCTATGGGCAAACTCAGTGAGTTTGCCAATTCTCTTCCTGAGCACTCTGGTTTTGATAAGGTTGATGTAGACGGTCAGTTTTGGGGATTCACAGATCATCATGTGACCGGTAAGGAAATGAATCTTTTCATTGAGGCTGTCCAAGATCGTATGGGAGCTGTCAATGATTTAATCCGCCGGTTATTCAAGGAATTCTCAGAAGTATATGCCGTATTCAATGTCTTGGATAAGGAATATGTAGCAGGGATTCTTCAGTCGGTAGAGGAGGCTCATAAGGCTATTAAAGCTGCTCAGAGAGCAAGTGATGACAATGCGCAGACCCTCCAGAAGCTCCAGGTTACAGTCTCTAAACTGTTACAATTGTCTCAGGAGCTTTCGCATTTCAAAGCTCAGTGTATCGGTCGGCTTGATGGTCTTGAACGGCAGATGCCTGTATTAGGTGGAGTCGTTAAGGATATTCGCGACCTTCAGAAAGGTCAAAATAGCTTTAAGGAGCAGTATGAAGAGGTCTCTCGGTTTTCAGACTTCCTCAAGAAGAGAAATGTCATGGATACCATCTCTCTTCTTCAAACATGTGTGGAGGAGCATGGTGCGAGAATAGAGTCTTTGTACACCTGGCACCAAGAAGAGATTTCTCGTCTTGAGTCTAGTATTAGGAGCGAAAATGATATGCTGAGGACTGAGATCTCATCAATGGTGGCTCTGCGGGAGGCTGATCAGAAGAGCTACCATCAGCGCTTGATAATCGCTTATGCGCTTGGTGGTATTTCTCTAGTATTGTCTTTAGTTGGTTTGTCTTACGTTCTTCTTCAATAAGGTATGAAGGGGAATATATACGAAGAAAGCTTCCTCAAGCAAAGCCGCTTGTTGGATAATGCTCTTCATAAGGGAGGGCAGTTGGAGAGGCTTGCTCTGCAGATTGTGCAGTCTTATCAAGATGAGCATATATCGAAGTACTATAAGGTCCTATCTAATCTCGGTTGTGCTGAGGATAAGCTGGTTGTTGATCTTGTCAAGACATCGCGGCTCAGTTTAATACAGCTTTGTGGGTGTCGGGGGGTGCTTGATGCTTGTCGCCGAGCTTCCTCTGCTCCCTTCGTTGAAGTCGATGATCATGAAACCTTGCAAGATTGTTTGGATGAGCTTAATCGTCTGGTAGGTCTAGAGTGTGTGAAGCAGAGTGTTGAGGCTCTTATTTATTACCAGCAAGTACAGACTAAAAGATCGGCTGTCGGCTTGGCTACTCCCAAGCGAACTCTCCACTTAGCCTTCACGGGGAATCCTGGAACTGGAAAGACGACCGTTGCTCGTATTGTTGGTCGGATGTATCGCCATCTAGGACTTCTTTCTCGAGGGCATTTCATTGAGGCTTCTCGTACGGACTTGATTGCCGGTTACCAAGGGCAAACAGCCCAAAAGGTTAAGGCTCTCATTGGACGTGCTAAGGGAGGTGTGTTGTTTATTGATGAGGCTTACAGCATAACGGAAAATGAGCACTCTGATTCATACGGAAGAGAGTGCTTGACGGAGTTAACGAAAGCTCTTGAGGACTACCGTCAAGATCTCGTGGTGATTGTGGCTGGCTATACAGAGCCCATGAAGCAATTCTTTGACTCCAATCCTGGACTGAGCTCAAGGTTTAATACCTTCATTAAATTCCCTGATTATAAGGAGGAGGAGTTGTATTCTATTTTTGTTCAGATGTGCAATCGGGATGACTATATATTGGGTGCGGATGCCACTTCTACTTTGACCGATATTTTTCATTCCTCCTTGGAAGAGGAGCAGTCTCAATTCTCTAATGGGAGATTTGTGCGTAATTTATATGAGAATGCAGTGATGCGCCATGCACAGCGGGTTGTGAAGATATTGGATCCTTCAGTAGATGAGCTCAAAGAGTTGAGTGCTGTGGACCTACAAATCTCATAGTATAACATTATAACATAGGTAAGGGCGATGAATTTGCTCAGGGTGTTTGGTGGATAAATAATTTGTTATACCTTTGCACTCGCAACTGAATGCTGCTCATGTGGTAGGCGGTTGACATTGGGAGGCCCATTCGTCTATCGGTTAGGACGCAAGATTTTCATTCTTGAAAGGGGGGTTCGATTCCCCCATGGGCTACGATAACAACAAAAAGAAAAGATACAAATGGCAAATCATAAGTCATCCATCAAGAGAATCCGTCAGACCAACGCTCGTCGTCTGCACAACCGCTACTACGCCAAGACGGCTCGTAACGCTGTGCGTCGCTTCCGCGCGCTGACCGATGCTGCTGAAGCTCGCGCAGCTCTGCCCCAGCTCAGCTCGATGCTCGACCGCCTCGCTGGCAAGAAGATCATCCACAAGAACAAGGCTGCAAACCTCAAGAGCAAGCTCGCTAAGCAGATCGCACGCCTCGGCTAAGAGTAGCCACTCTCCCCATCTGCTGTCAAGTGTCATCTCTCGGGATGGCGCGCGACAGAATTCAGGCGGCCCCTTCGTCTATCGGTTAGGACGCAAGATTTTCATTCTTGAAAGGGGGGTTCGATTCCCCCAGGGGCTACCAACAAGAAGCACCGACATCCTCCTCGTGAGGTATGTCGGTGCTTCGCTTTTATATGCCATGATATGGGCACGATGTGCTTGTGATGCAGAAGGCGTGTGACCTCAATAGGGGCGAGAAGCCCTGCGGTAAAGGGAGTAACCCCCTACATAGCAGGCGGTAAGAGTGCGCTCCGAGGGAAATTCCGTATCTTTGTAGAAGCTCTATGCCCTACCAGCGGCGGGGCTACTACGGCGCCCTCTCGTGGGAGCTGCATCAAAAGTATAATCGATAGACGAATGAAATCAAGACGAATATTGTATATCTCGCAGGAGATCTTCCCTTACCTCCCCGAATCCGATATCGCGACGACGGCACGTCAGCTGCCGCAGGGGATTCAGGAGCTGGGTAATGATATCCGCATCTTCATGCCCCGCTTCGGTGTCATCAACGAGCGCCGCAATCAGCTGCATGAAGTCATCCGCCTCTCGGGGATCAACATGATCATCAATAACAATGACCATCCGCTGATCATTAAGGTCGCTTCACTGCCGACCGCCCGCCTGCAGGTATACTTCATCGACAATGATGATTTCTTCAAGCGTAAGACCGTCTTCGACGTCGACCCCAAGGTAGGCAACGACAACGACGAGCGCTCGATCTTCTTCGTACGTGGTGCCCTCGAAGCCATCAAGAAGCTCCGCTGGATACCCGATATCATCCACTGCCACGGTACCTTCACTGCGCTGGGGATGCTCTACCTGAAGAAGTACTACCACGATGACCCCTGCCTGAAGAAGGCTAAGATCATCTATTCGCTCTACGATGAGCCTGCTCCCGTAGAGATCCCCGACACGCTCTTCGAGTGCCTGAAGTTCGACAAGATCAAGCCCGCAGCACTCTCCGTACTCGATGGCAAGACCGACTACGAGGCACTGAACCGCCTGGCCATCCACTACGCCAACGGGGTCGTACAGGGTAGCGCCGAGATCTCGCCCAGCCTCAAGCAGTACATCGACGAGAGTGGGGTGCACTTCCTCCCCTATACTCCTATCGAAGGGTGCGCCGAGGTGTATAATGAATTCTATAAGAAGATCCTCCCATGATGAAGCTTGCTTCAGCTCTATATGTAGGCCTCCTCTCGCTGGGCCTTGCGACACTCTCCTCCTCCTGCGCCGAGGACAACCTCTCGGGTATCGGTGAGAGTATCCAGCCTAACCGCGACAAGATCACCGGACTTGCGACGACGATCACCTTCGACGCCACCACGGTAGCCACCCCTACGCTCTATACCGATGGTACGACTTCGCTCCTCGGTACGCTCATCGACGAGACGGGCTCGACCGTCACGGGTGAGTTCATCAAGCAGATCCGTACTGCCGAAGGGGTTGCCTTTGAGGATGCTGACAACGCCCAGCTGACTATTGACTCGGTCTACTTCCGCATCTATTCGGACCGCACCGAGGGGAATGCAGATGCCCAGATCAAGGTCAACGTCTACAAGCTCGCTCAGCCCGTCACCACGGCTGGTACCTCGAGCCAGACGCTCGGCCAGTACCGCACGGGCGCGACGCTCTTGGGCTCTGCCACCATCCAGCCCAGCGCTGGGACGCTCATCCAGCAGAACTCCACGATGCGCTACTTCACCATCCCTCTGGATGTGAGCCTCGGGAAGCACTTCTATGATGCGACGCGCTCGTCGACGCTGAAGAGTGCCTTCAACTCGCAGTCGCGCTTTGACCGCGAGATCTTCCCTGGCTTCTACGTCGCACCTGTCACGGGTCGTGGCTTCCTCCTCGAGGTCACGGAGGTCGCTCTCATGATCCACTACAGTGTGCCCAACAAGGAGAAGCCCGCCGAGCGCGTGAAGTACGTGAAGACCTTCGTCGATACGAAGCTCACCTCACGCCTGAACGCCCTGAGCAGTGGCGATATCTCGAGCCTCACGGCTTCCTCCACGGAGTACACCTACGTCAAGGGCCCCGCTGGCGTGACGACGAAGTACACGCTCTCGGTGAGCGAGCTGCAGAAGCTCCTCGCTTCCGCGCCTAAGCCCACCACGACGCCTGTGCCCAGCGACTTCATCGGCCGCGCTTGGATGCTCGCTGATGCGAACTTCTCCGTCAAGGTCAATAGCCCCGAAGGGCAGCGCACGAACCAGCCCGACTACCTCCTGCTCCTCCCCTCAGACAAGGTGACGGAGTTCTTCTCGGCCGATGTGCAGGCCGTCCAGTCGGGTAAGTCTTACCTCTCGAAGAAGTATACCGCCAGCGACAAGGCGTATAAGTTCAACAACATCGCCCGCATCGTCACCGAGCATCTGGCAAAGTACGCCACCTACTCCGCCGCTACGGGCTGGACGATCTCCACGCCACTGGAGCTGAGCCTCGTACCCGTATCAGTGACGTCATCGGGCTCCAACGGCTCTGCGAGCATCGCTGAGCTCATCCGTCCGAGCTTCCTCCGCCTCTCGAAGGCTACCACGGACCTCCAGGTGAGCTTCGTGAGCGTACAGCTCCAGCAGCAGTAAACCCCTATCTGACGCCCACAGAGAACAGGCCTCGTCATCCCGAGCCCCCCTGCTCCCTGTGGGCGTCACTCTATACACTACCTAAGCACATATACCACTACGTCTATGCAGTCCTCCATCAAGCTCCGCCTGACGGTGATGAACTTCCTCCAGTTTGCAGTCTGGGGGGCCTACCTTACTTCTATGGGGCGCTACCTCGGTACCGCAGGCTTCGGCTCCGAGATCGGGAACTTCTACGCCATGCAAGGTCTCGTGTCGCTCTTCATGCCTGCTCTCATGGGTATCGTCGCTGACCGCTGGATCCCAGCACAGCGTCTCTTAGGGCTCTGCCATTTGTTGTCAGGGATGCTGATGCTTGGCGTCTTCAACTACACGCAGACTGATGCGCCCTCTTATCCCACCCTCTTTGCGCTCTACTCGCTGAGTGTCGCCTTCTACATGCCGACGCTGGCGCTGAGCAACTCCGTCGCCTACACCTCGCTCGATCAGGCAGGGCTGGATCTTGTGAAGAGCTTCCCTCCGATCCGTGTCTTCGGTACGGTGGGCTTCATCTGCACGATGATCACGGTGAGCCTGCTCGGTTTCGAGGCTACCAACATGCAGTTCGCTGTCTCGGCCCTTATCAGCTGCGTCTTGGCAGTCTACACGCATACGCTACCCAACTGCCCCACGGCTCCCAAGGGCCAGAGTAAGAGCCTCGTCGAAGCCCTCGGCCTGCGTGCTTTCGTGCTCTTCAAGCAGCGTAAGATGGCGCTCTTCTTCATCTTCTCGATGCTCCTCGGCGTCAGCCTGCAGATCACCAATGGCTTTGCTAATCCCTTCATCAGCACCTTCGGCGAGATCCCTGCTTACGCTGATACCTTCGGCGTGAAGTACGCGAATATCCTCATCTCCCTCTCGCAGCTCTCCGAGACGCTCTGTATCCTGCTCATCCCCTTTGCGCTGCGCCGCTTCGGTATCCGTCGTGTGATGCTCATCGCTATGGTGGCGTGGGTCCTGCGCTTTGCCCTCCTCGGTCTTGGTAACCCTGGTAGCGGTGTATGGCTCTTCCTGCTGAGTATGATCGTCTACGGGGTGGCCTTCGACTTCTTCAATGTGTCGGGCTCGCTCTTCGTGGACAAGGAGACTGACCCCTCGATTCGCTCCAGTGCCCAAGGCCTCTTTATGATCATGACCAATGGTATCGGTGCGACCCTCGGCTCGCTCGGTGCGCAGGCGGTGATCAATCACTTCGTCTACTCCGAGCACGACACGACGGCGATCCTCGCAGGCTGGAGCATGAGCTGGTATGTCTTCGCTGCCTATGCTGCTGTCGTAGCTGTACTCTTCGCGCTGCTCTTCCGCTACAATACCGTCACCGAGGCGAAGTAGTGCACCCCTCCCCTTCCCTTATCCCTCTTGTAGCCTCACTGAGCCGATGAATATCGCCTTCGATGCCAAGCGCATTACACACAATGCTACCGGCCTCGGGAACTACAGCCGCTTCGTGCTCGACACGCTCACGGAGTTCCGACCAGAGAACCGCTATCTGCTCTTCTCGCCCTCCACGGGTGACCCCTCGCTCTACAAGCGCTTGCTGTCCAATCGCTCGGTGCGGCTCATCACGCCCCATCGTGCACTGGCCTTCGCAGGGGGCAATCTCTGGCGCAACTTCTCCGTGGCCTCGCGCTGTCGTACGGAGCAGGTCGACCTCTTCCACGGGCTGACCAACGAGCTTCCCATCGGGCTGTACAATGCCCAGCGCATAGGTACGGTCGTCACCATGCACGACTTGGCCTTCATCCGCTACCCGCAGTTCTACAAGCCCATTGACCGCCTGCTCTATCGCAAGAAGTACGGTGCTTCGGCCCGCCATGCCGACCACGTCATCACCGTGAGTGATCAGACGCGCCGCGATGTCATCGATATCTTCGGTATCGAGGAGGAGCGTGTGACGACCGTCTATCAGGGTTGCTCCGAAGCCTTCGCTGCGGTGACGCCCGAGGATGTCGTAGTGGCACGTCAGGCACTGAACCTCCCCGAGCGCTATATCCTCTTCGTCGGGAGTATCGAGGAGCGCAAGAACCTCGCTCTCATCGTCGAGGCACTTGCTCAGCTTCAGGACAAGGACATTCACCTCGTGGCTGTCGGTCGTAAGACACCCTATGTGAATACCGTCGTCGACAGCGCCCGCCGCTTGGGAGTCCTCTCCCGCCTGCACCTCATGCACGGCGTCGGCTCGGCGATGCTCCCTGGTATCTATGCCGGAGCGAAGGTCTTCGTCTACCCCTCGCGTTTCGAGGGCTTTGGTATCCCACTGATCGAAGCACTGAATGCCGGCGTACCCGTCATCGGTGCTACGGGCTCTTGTCTGGAGGAAGCTGGTGGCCCCAGCAGCCTCTATACCGACCCCAGTGACGCCACGATGCTCGCCAGCATGATCGACCGCGTCCTCATCGACATCTCCCTGCGTCAGAAGATGATCACCGACGGCCGCGAGTATGTGGAGCGCTTCACGCCGAAGCGCCTTGCTCGCGACCTCTCTGCCGTGTATGAGAACGTCCTCCTCACCTACGAATAACCCTCTTACCTCACTCAATGAAATACCTCATCGTAGGCCTCGGCAATATCGGGGCTGAATACGATATGACCCGCCACAATATCGGCTTCCGTGTAGCCGACGCCATCGCTGCCCGTCTGGGTGTGCGCTTCGAGACGAAGCGCTACGGCGATGTCGCTATGGGTCGTGCTAAGAGCGCGCAGATCGTCCTGCTCAAGCCCTCTACCTATATGAACCTCAGCGGCGAAGCTGTCCGCTACTGGATGAGCACGGAGAAGATCCCCATCGAGCGCGTGCTGGTCATCGTCGATGACCTTGCTCTGCCCTTCGGTGTACTCCGTCTCAAGGGCAAGGGAAGTGACGCTGGTCACAACGGGCTGAAGAATATCGCTCAGCTCCTCGGCTCGCAGTCCTATGCTCGCCTGCGCTTCGGTATCGGGAATGACTTCCCACAAGGCGCACAAATAAACTACGTCCTCGGGCGTTTCTCCCCTGAGGAAGAGGCACAGATGCCCGAGCGTCTGGAGACCTTCGTCGACGCCTCCATCGCCTTCTGCCTGGAGGGGCTCGCCTCTACGATGAACCGCTTCAACGCCAAGTAATCGCCCCCGTCGTCCAACTATTCATCACCTAAATACAACCTCTTACTCATGAAGCAAGTCATTGCCACCACCAAGGCTCCAGCCGCTATCGGCCCTTACAGTCAGGCTATCCTCGTCGGAGATATGCTCTTCGCATCGGGTCAGCTCGGTATCGATCCTGCTACGGGCGAGTTCCCCGAAGGCGTCACCGCTCAGACCGAGCAGGTCTTCCGCAACATCCACGCGATCCTCGCTGAAGCTGGCTTCACCATCGATCAGGTCGTCAAGACCACGTGCTTCCTCGCTGATATGGGCGACTTCGCTGCTATGAACGCCGTCTATGAGAAGCAGTTCACGGGCACCTTCCCCGCACGCTCTGCCGTCGCTGTGAAGACGCTGCCTAAGAATGGCCTCGTAGAGATCGAGATCATCGCACACCGCGGCTAAGCCAGTCGGCAAGGTCGCACACAACACATAAGCCCCACGGCTTTCCCTCACGAAGGGAGGCCGTGGGGCTTCTCATTTCTGTGGTCTCAGCACGCCCTCTGAATGCGACTGTTGCCGCGAGTCCTGTCCTCTATATTTAGAGAGCTAAGGTATCGCACGTCCAGCTCCCCGACATGCCTCGCCGAAGTGATACGCAAGCCCTTCGCCTTATCGCGAATATTCCTCTTATCCAGCGGAGGGAAAAGTGCCATTCTCGTGAAGAAAAAAGCGCCTTCACGTAGTGCTTTTTCCGTATCTATGCACGTAGTCTTAAAGACCAGGCACGTAAATCCAAATATCCACGTACGTAGATATTAGAGCCACGTACGTAGTCCAAACTTATCTGCCACTCGTCCACAACTTTTATCCCTACGCAGAGCAACAACCTCATATAGGTCACTTCACACAGCTATATTAGGAATACGTCCAAAGCTATATAGCTTTCTTCTCCGTCCTATATAGCTCTACCCACGCACCCATATAGGTTTATTCGTCCACCTCGGGCGAGGTCTGCGATGCCCTTTGGGGAAGGGGGCGAGTAGTGGGCTGTAGGAGGGGAGTATCCAGCGTTGGGGAGAGTTTGTGGAGCAGATAGTCGATGGATATCTCCCAATGTATAATGTACGCGCGCGAGGGCAGTAGATGAGGTGTGTAAACGGGCTTTATGCTCCGTCCTTCGCTTGTTGTGGGGATGTAGCAGGGCGCTCCCTCCCTTATTATAGGTAGAGTATGGCAAAGAATGTGTATTTTTGTACCCAAATAATTTAACTAAACAAATCATCAAATCACGTGTTATGCCGAACATTATCACGATAAAGAAGGGCCTCACGCTGAATCTGAAGGGAAAGGCCGCTGAGACGCAACTCGCAGCAGCCCAGCGCACGGAGAGCTATGCCGTCGTCCCCGATGATTACATCGGCTTCGTCCCTAAAGTGATCGTTCACCCAGGCGACAAGGTGCTTGCAGGCGATGCTCTGCTGTGCCACAAGGGTGCGCCTGAGCTGTGCTTGACCTCGCCCGTCAGTGGCGAAGTCATCGCTGTCAATCGCGGTGCCAAGCGCAAGGTCCTGAGCGTCGAAGTACGCCCCGATGTGACGACGGAGTACAAGTCCTTCGCCACGGCTGGGGTCGAAAAGATGCAGCGCTCTGAGGTACTTGCTCTCCTCCTGGAGAGTGGTATGTTCAGCTTCTTCAAGCAGCGTCCCTACGACCGCCTGGCTAATCCTCTGACTGAGCCCCGTGACATCTTCGTCACGGCGAACTTCACCGCTCCCCTTGCTCCCCGCTTCAGCTATCTGGCTCAGGGTCGCGAGGACGAGCTGCAGCTGGCTCTCACCGCTCTCACCAAGCTTACCACGGGTAAGGTCTACCTCGGTGTCGCTCCTGGCGAACTGACGGGTGTGACGGGTGTCGAGCGCGTCGAAGTCCGCGGGCCACACCCCGCAGGTCTGGTCGGTACGCTGATCAACCACACAGCGCCTATCAACAAGGAAGAGACCGTCTGGACGCTCAAGGCCAGCGACCTTCTTGTGATCGGCCGCTTCCTCAAGACCGGTAAGGTCGACTTCTCCCGCACCATCGCTCTCACGGGCTCCGAAGCCAAGGAGACGGGCTATCTGACCGTCCTGCCTGGTGCCCGCTTCACCGAAGCCCTCGCAGGCCGTCTCGGTAAGAAGGGTGAGCATGAGCGCATCATCGAGGGGGATGTCTTCTCCGGTGTCAAGGTCGATGAAGAGCACGACCGCATGAGCTACTCTATTGACCAGATCACGATCATCCCCGAGGGGGACGACGTGCACGAGGTCTTTGGCTGGGCTATGCCTCGTCTCAACCAGTACAGCCACAGCCGCTCTTACTTCTCTTGGCTCATGCCTAAGAAGGAATATGTGCTCGATGCCCGTGTCAAGGGTGGTCGCCGCGCTATGATCATGAGTGGCGAGTACGACCGTGTCTTCCCTATGGATATCTATCCTGAGTTCCTCCTGAAGAGCATCATCGCCTTCAACATCAACGATATGGAGGCTCGCGGTATCTATGAGGTAGCTCCCGAAGACTTCTCTGTCTGCGAATTCGTCGACACGTCCAAGATACCTCTCCAGCAGATCGTACGTCAGGGTCTGGATGAGCTGTACAAGGAAATGAACTAATAGAAGGTTTCACTCATTAAAAGGACAACGACCTTGAACGCATTAAGAAAACAAATCGATAAGATTAAGCCCGCCTTCACGAAGGGGGGGCGCTTCTCGGCCCTGGAGTCAGTCTTCGACGGCTTTGAGACGTTCCTCTTCGTACCCAATACGACCTCGAAGCGTCGTGGCGCTCACGTCCACGATGCCATCGATAGCAAGCGCACGATGAGCGTAGTCATCTTCGCTCTCCTGCCTGCGCTGCTCTTCGGGATGTACAACGTCGGGCTGCAGCACAATATCGCTGTAGGTGTAGAGGCTTCCTTCTGGAGCACCTTCTTCTATGGCTTCCTCTCCGTGCTGCCTCAGATCATCGTCTCCTACGCTGTAGGTCTGGGTATTGAATTCATCATCGCCCAGATGAAGCATGAGGAGATCCAGGAAGGGTTCCTCGTCACGGGGATTCTCATCCCGATGATTATCCCTGTGGAGACCCCACTGTGGATGATCGCTGTAGCTACTGCCTTCGCTGTAGTCTTCGCTAAGGAAGTCTTCGGTGGTACGGGCTACAACGTCTTCAACGTAGCGCTGATCACGCGTGCCTTCCTCTTCTTCTCTTACCCCGCCGCTATGTCTGGTGACAGCGTGTGGGTACGCCTCGGCTCGACCTTCGGGCTCGGTGGTGCTGAGAAGGCTGTCGACGGCTTCTCTGGTGCTACGCCCCTCGGGCAGATCGCTGCTGCTAAGGGTATGCTCCCCGACATCCACAATACGCTCGGTGGTCCTCTCACCGACTGGGATGCCTTCCTCGGCTTCCTCCCAGGCTCGGTAGGTGAAGTCTCCACGCTCGCTATCCTCATCGGGGCTTGCATCCTCATCTATACGGGTATCGCCAGCTACAAGATCATGGTATCTGGTGTCGTCGGTGTCTTCGCTATGGCTGCCGTCTTCAACGCCATCGGTGCTACGCCTGCTATGCAGGTATCTGCACTCCACCACCTCATCTATGGTGGCTTCGCCTTCGGTATCGTCTTCATGGCTACGGACCCCGTGACCGCTGCACGCACCGAGGCTGGGAAGTGGGTCTATGGTTTCCTCATCGGGGTAATGGTCGTCTTCATCCGTGTGCTCAATGCTGGGTACGCTGAAGGTATGATGCTCGCTATCCTCCTGATGAACACCTTCGCACCTCTCATCGACTACATCGTGGTAGAGCGCAATACGCAGAAGCGTCTCAAGCGTCTCTCCGCTAAGGCTCAGAACTAATCCAACACCGCTACAACGATGAATAGAGATAAGAATTCTTATGTACTGATCTATGCTGCGGTGATGGTCATCCTCGCTGCAGTCCTCCTGGCAGGTGCAGCGATCGTCCTGCGTCCCGCACAGCAGGAGAACGCTAACATCGACAAGATGCAGCAGATCCTCCGCGCACTCGGTCAGAGCCCTGATAAGTCCGCCGTCATCTCCACCTACAAGGACCTCATCAAGAAGGAACTCCTCGTCAACGAAGAGGGCCAGGTCGTCAAGACCTTCGAAGGGGAAGAAGTCGGTAAGAGCGACGCTTTCAATGCCAACACCGAGCTCTCCTATAAGCTCATCGCTAAGGGTGAGAAGCAAGACCTCCCCGTCTACGTCGCTGAGGTCAACGGGAAGACCCTCTACGTCCTCCCCCTCAATGGTGCAGGTCTGTGGAACAAGATCTGGGGCTACATCGCTATCGATGCCGCTGACCACTCTACGGTCGACGGGGCTGACTTCGGCAACGCTGGGGAAACCCCAGGTCTCGGTGCTGAAATCTCCACGCCACGCTTCTCTGCCCAGTTCAAGGGTAAGCACATTTTCCGCGAAGGCGCCTTCACCGGTATCGCTGTCGTCAAGAATGGCCAGAAGGTCGAGGATAAGGACTACGTCGATGGTATCTCGGGCGGTACGCTCACCAGCAATGGTGTGAACGATATGCTCGCTGCCTCGCTCAAGCCCTTCCAAAAATTTCTTGAAACCTATAACGCTCAGTAGCCATGTCTCTCTGGAATAAAAAGAATAAAGAAACGCTCCTCGGGCCACTCAGCAAGAACAACCCCATCATGGTGCAGATGCTCGGTATCTGCTCCGCGCTGGCTGTAACCTCTAAGCTCGAGCCCGCTATCGTCATGGCACTCTCTGTGACGGTCGTCGTCGCCTTCTCCAATGTCGTCATCTCGCTCCTGCGTAAGACGATCCCTAACCGTATCCGCATCATCGTGCAGCTCGTCGTAGCAGCTACCCTGGTGACCATCGTCAGTGAAGTCCTCAAGGCTTATGCTTACGACGTCAGCAAGCAGCTCTCCGTCTTCGTCGGGCTGATCATCACGAACTGTATCCTCATGGGTCGCCTCGAAGCCTTCGCTCTGGGTAACGGCCCTTGGGAATCCTTCCTCGATGGTGTAGGGAACGGCCTCGGCTACGGTGCTGTCCTCGTCGCTGTAGGCTTCTTCCGCGAGCTCCTCGGCTCTGGTACGCTCCTCGGCTTCCAGATCATCCCTCAGAGCTTCTACGCTACCGATGGTATCCACGGCTATGTCAACAACGGTCTGATGATCCTGCCTCCTATGGCACTTATCTCCGTGGCTGTGCTCATCTGGATCCACCGCTCGTACAACAAGGAGCTTCAGGAAAACTAACCTTTACCCACGCAAATAAGAACTAACAAAGAATGGATTCATTAGCCTTATTCTTTAGGTCGATCTTCATCGATAACATGATCTTCGCCTACTACCTGGGGATGTGCTCCTTCCTGGCAGTATCGAAGAACGTAAAGACCTCCTTTGGCCTGGGTATCGCTGTCACGTTTATCCTGACCTGCACGCTGCCTATCAACTACCTCCTCGAGACCAAGGTCTTCAAGCAGGGGGCGCTTGACTGGCTCATCGGTGCTGATGCCGCAGGTGTAGATCTCTCCTTCCTCTCCTTCATCATCTTCATCGCCGTCATCGCCGCTTTCACGCAGCTTGTGGAGATGCTCGTCGAGCGCTTCAGCCCCTCGCTCTACGCTTCGCTCGGGATCTTCCTCCCGCTGATCGCTGTGAACTGTGCTATCCTCGGTGGATCACTCTTCATGCAGCAGCGTGAATTCCCCACCATCGGTGAAGCTACCATCTATGGCTTCGGCTCCGGTATCGGCTGGATGCTCGCTATCGTCGGGATGGCTGCTATCCGTGAGAAGCTCCAGTACTCTGATGTGCCCAAGCCCCTGCGTGGCCTCGGGATCACCTTCATCGTCACGGCGCTCATGGGGATTGCCTTCCTCAGCTTCTCTGGTGTCAAGATGTAACGAAAGCGAAGACTCAACGAAATGAATACAACCATTATACTCGTCAGTGTGGGCATCTTCCTCGTGGTCACACTGCTCCTGGTGATCGTCCTGCTTGTCGCTAAGAGCAAGCTCGTCCCATCAGGCAACGTCAAGCTCACCATCAATGGGGAGAAGGAAGCTGAAGTACCCATCGGCGGTACGCTGCTGAGCACTCTGCAGGGTGAGAATATCTACCTCTCCTCCGCTTGCGGTGGTAGCGGTTCGTGCGGTCAGTGCCGCTGCCGTGTCGTCGAAGGTGGTGGGGAAATCCTGCCTACTGAGACGGGCTTCTTCTCTCGCAAGGAGCAGAAGGAACACTGGCGTCTGGCTTGCCAGACCAAGGTCAAGGAAGACATGCAGGTCATCGTACCTGAGTCCGTCTTCGGCGTCAAGGAATGGGAGTGCGAAGTCGTCTCGAACCGCAACGTCTCGACCTTCATCAAGGAATTCGTCGTGAAGCTCCCCGAGGGTGAAGTGATGAACTTCCAGAGCGGTAGCTACGCACAGATCACCATCCCTCCCTACGATATCAAGTATGCCGACTACGACATCGATGAGAAGTTCCGTGGCGACTGGGATCACTTCGATATGTGGAGCCTGACCTGTAAGAATGATACGGAGACCATCCGTGCTTACTCGATGGCTAACTACCCTGCCGAAGGGAACATCATCACGCTCAACGTCCGTATCGCTACGCCTCCTATGGACCGCGCTACGCACAAGTGGCTCCCCGTCTCTCCTGGTATCTCCTCGTCCTACATCTTCTCGCTGAAGCCTGGGGACAAGGTCCGCATGAGCGGTCCTTACGGGGACTTCCACATCCAGGACACGGATGCTGAGATGCTCTACATCGGTGGTGGTGCTGGTATGGCTCCTCTGCGTGCTCAGATCCTCCACCTCTTCCGCACGCTCCACACGGGCCGTAAGGTCTCTTACTGGTATGGTGCACGAAGCAAGAAGGAGATCTTCTACGAAGAGGACTTCCGCGAGATCGAGAAGCAGTTCCCCAACTTCAGCTTCCACATCGCGCTCTCTGACCCCCAGCCCGAAGACAACTGGACCGGCTACGTCGGCTTCATCCATCAGGTCATCTACGACAACTATCTGAAGGATCACGATGCGCCCGAAGATATCGAGTACTACATGTGCGGCCCTGGTCCTATGGCCAACGCCGTGAAGAAGATGCTCGAGGATCTCGGCGTAGAGCGTAGCCAGCTCTTCTTCGACGACTTCGGCGGATAGTATACCGCTCGCCTTGCCTCCTTCGGGTGGCTGGCGAAGTCCAATACAAAGCCTCCCCACCGTTAGCTCCGTGCTGACGGTGGGGAGGCTCTTTTTGTGGGAAGTCCGAGGAGGTCTGAGCGTAAGGGGGAAGGCGCCGAGCTTTGATGTCTTGCCTTCCAGCCAATAAACCTTACCTTCGTAGCTGAATTTAATAGTAAAGCTTGTAAGTATGATCGCAACACTGATTACAGGAGCCCTGGCCGGATGGCTGGGCGGGATTATCTATCGAGGTAGTGGCCTTGGTCTTCTCGGGAATATCGTCGTCGGTATTCTGGGGAGTGGCGTAGGCTCTTGGCTTTTGGAGAAGGTCTTCAACACCTCCTTGGGCGAAGGCTGGATTGGGTCTATCGTGACGGGAGCCATCGGCGCTATCGTCATCCTATTCGTAATGAATCTGCTAGTCAAGCAGAAGAAATAAGGACACGCCCGCCCGTATATAAGGTGCAGAATTTTCGCATATACGGAAATAAATTTCTGCATATACGAAAAAATATTTCCGTATATACGGAGATTTCCCTGCGTATATAAGCAGTTCCCTCTCCCTCTATTTGGGCGTCTTGTAGCCCAGCTGAGAGGCTCCTCTCCAATAGACAAGCCCCCGAGTAAGCATATCGCTTACTCGGGGGCTTGTGCTTTATTTGAGTGCCTCACAGGGAGGCAAGGGAGTCGTTACTTGATCTCGCAGGCACCACCAGCGCAGGAGGCTGCACCGAGCTCATCAGCATTGGTGAACTGCTTGCCAGAGAAGTCGACGCTCTTCCAGTCTACTGGCTTGTACGTCTTCTTCAGGAGCTCAAAGAGGTGGAGGTTATTCACGCTCTTCAGCACGTTCACCGCCTTGTAGATGTCGCCACGGTAGTAGTTGTGGGCGAACTTCTCGATACGGCGGACGATATCGCGCTTAGCAGCGAGGTTCTCGACCTTGTCCTGCAGGCGTGCTGCGAGGATGCCACGCACGTGCTCGCGGTCCAGGCAGGGGGCTTCGCCCTCGACGCTGTGACGCTGGATGTAGTCGTCGATAGCGTAGTCCGAGACGAAGAGCTGCTCGCCACGGCCCTGAGCCGATTCGCAAGCCTTCCACAGGTCGCCGAAGACCTCGATCGTGTCCACGACGAGACCCGAAGCGAACATACTACCGACGCCGTATTCGCGGAGGATCTCCTCAGCCGTCGAGACCTTGCACATAGGAGCCTGAGGCAGGTCCATATCGCCGTAGGTGGAGAGGAAGGTCACGCCAGCGATGTAGTCTTGGTTCTCCCAGACCCAGTCGCAGACGGCATCCCACTGGTCGTTGGGCACGTCGACGGTGTTCGATACATTATTCTTGATGGGAGACTCCATGTCGCTCATGCCGGGGATGACCCAGCTCTGCTGGACGAGCTTGACGTACTCGAGGAGCTTGATGCCACTGAGTTCGCTGCGCAGAAGAGTGTCTTCGCTTTCTTCGATGGGGAAGAAGATCTTCTTGTCCGTAGCAGGCTTGAAGATGTTGGGCTGTACAGCCTTGGGGTTAGCCTCTTCGTAAGCCTTGAGGTTGGGCTCTTCGATGTTCGCCTCGACGCTACGCAGGTAGCGCTTAGCGTAAGCGCCGTGGATACCTGAGGTCATACCGAGCAGGAGGCTTACCGTACCATCAGGCTTGACGCAGGTCGTGCGGCTGGCGGGGTTGATGCCGAGGATACGAGCGCACTGAGAGTTCTGCTGGCGCACCTGCATAGCCCCGACGGCGAGGATATCCTTGTTCGTGAGGATCTGAGGATTGTTCATGATCCCACCAATAGATACACCGATGAGGGGATCGGACTGGATGATATTCGTCGTAGCCTGTCCGAGGTAGGGGAAGTCCATGTAGGTAGCCTGCACGGTAGCGAGCGTAGACGCGCAGCGGCAGATCTTGTAGAACTCCTCTTCGCTCGTACATTCCATCCCATTGATGGAGGCGAGGTTACATACCTGCCAGCCCGTATCGCCATTCTTGTCCGTGGGGAAGAAGCCGATTTCGCAGCAGGGGTTACAGCCTACGCCGAACTTATCTCTCCAGTAGAGACCGGGGTCACCGCTCGTGCGCATCGCCTGGAAGAGCGACTCATAGAGTGAGCGATCGACTTCGCCACGGTTGAGAGCGGCTGACATGTTGAAGCGAGCACGCTGGGGATTGGTCGTGAACCAGTCACCGTGCTTACAGTTTACCATCTCTGTGTCTTCGGGAGAGAAGAGGATCATCAGCGCCGAGCGACGGACACCACCCGAGAGGACGGAGTCTGCCAGGTGAGCGATGATGTCGGTGCACTGCAGGGCAGAGAGGCGCTTCTGACCAGCTGCGACGGCAGCCTTCATCAGGTCACGGATCTTATCGAGAGCCATACGCAGACCGTCGGGTCCAGGAGCGATGAAGCGCTTAGCGATCTTAGCACCCTTGGGGCGGATCTCAGAGTAGTCGAAGACGGGCTTCTTGACGCCAGGGATGAAGTAGTATTCGAGGAGGCGGTGGATGGAGTCAGCCCAGCCCTCGATGCTGTCACCGATGACATAGGCTTCGCTTTCCTGAGACAGCTCACTAGCAGGGAGAAGGGAGGGGAGCTTGTCTACGTGAGCCTGCTCTACGGAGAGACCGCAGCCGCAGCCACTGAGCAGGAGCCACTCGATCTCGCGGAAGACCTCAAGGCGGTCACAGTGCGAGTAGCTACAGTTGTACGACTTCGCTGAGGACTTCAGGACGGGCTCACCGCCGAACTGGAGGTTGCGCTGGGACCCAACGAACTTCTTCAGCTTGTAGTAGTCGATGGCCTCATTGAACTGGGTCATGAACCACTCGTCTTGCAGCGCCTGGGGGGCGAAGCGCTCCAGGTGCGTCAGGTGCATCTGGCGGATACGTTCGACGCTCTCGTCCCAGGTCTCTTTACGACCCAAGTCTTCGCGGAACAAGGAATACTTACTTTGGTAAACGTATTCAGATAAAGCGCGTTTGCTCTCTGTCATGATGGTTGTTGAAAATGTAATATTTACGAGTGGACTCCCGAAGCAATCCAATCAAATTTTGTACAAAGCTACGAAAACAAAACCGCACTTTCCCCTAAAAGTTCAGCCCAAAATCGCACCGCTTTATCCCTCAGCGAGATACAATTTTTTTGCCCCTTTTACCCCTCTTTCCTCCCTCTTGGCCTCCCCCGAGGAGGGGTGAAATGGCCTCTTTTCTCCCCTGAAAATCCCTTCTTCGCCTGCTGCAATGCGCCTTCTTCCTACCTCTTTTTGCCCTTCATTCGCCCCCTCCCTCGCCTATACACTATATATTAGGTATGTGGGTAGAGCTATATAGGATGGCGAGGAACGCTATATAGCTTTGGACTGATTCCTGTATAGCTTTGTGAAGTGACCTCTATTAGGTTGTTGCTCCACGTAGGGATAAAAGTTGTGGACGAGTGGCAGATAAGTTTGGGCTACGTACGTGGA
>ERZ773018.567-NODE-567-length-21477-cov-5.941135_pt1 | contig 21477 bp, 19 predicted proteins | sample MGYA00580840_ERZ773018 | MGnify/ENA primary metagenome ERZ773018 (study PRJEB29015, sample SAMEA2738125) | human oral metagenome | biome: human oral; feature: human-associated habitat; material: saliva | place: China | collected 2256 ... | reverse complement strand
CTATAAAATAAAAACACATCAAAAACTACATAAAAGAACAATAATCCCCAATGGGTCATTGGACTGCAATATGTTTAGGCTCTAATAACCAAATTGGAATAAAGAGAAATAGAATTTAAGTACAAAACAATAAAAAACCACAATCCCTATATGTAATCGAGATTGTGGTTTTTGAAAATATCTAATATATTCTTTTAGTCTGCGTATGGAGTTGTCTTCCACAAACGAACAGGCGCTGCCATAATGAGGTTCTGAATATACTTACCACCATCGCCTTCTATATCCTCCTTATTAATATGCTGAGAGCCAGACACGCCTCTAAACAGATAATAGAAGAAACTGGAAGTTTCACCAGATAAGCCTGGCATTCTAAAACCTACTGCCTGCTTAGGAACATTCTTATCTCTATCAAGAATATAGCCATTATGAGTAATTGGATTTCTCATCGCATAACGTCCAGTAGGGAAAGCGTCATCTGGTGTCCAATACTGTGCACTAACACCCTTATTAACTAAATGCCAATACTGTAACTTTTTACCTGTTGATTTTGATTTAGCAACACTAAACGTGTAACCACCTCCGAGTGGAATAATACGCTTAACATCTGCAGGATAAGTAACATTATTATTACTTGGAGCCGCCCAAAAGTCTTCATTGGCAATATCATCCATATCAAGTACAAAGCGAGGACCAAGATAACGCTGTGTAAGAACAGCATTACCATCTATATCTTCCCAACGCATCACATAACGATAATCATTATTGGTAACCCAAGACATAGAACCTTCAAGACCAGAATTTACTCGGGTAGAAGGCTGTTTTGCGTAACCTTGATATGCTTGTCCTTCACCATCATTACTAATATAATCAGGCTTTTTAGACATACCTATCATATAAGCAACAATCTTACCATCTACATTTACTCCCTTAGAAGAGCTATGGAACGCAAGTTTTGTATCACTCCAACCTGGAAGTTTAACAGGAGAAACAACACCCATAGAGTACTTATAATGATTACCATTACCACGGAAACCAGAGAAACCATAACCCTGTGGGACTATACTACGCCAGTATTCATGATTAGCAAACATAAAACCAGCTGGTATATTTGAGATGTTATCCTCTAACTCGCTTGCAGTATAACGAATGCTATGCTCTACGTCTTGGTTTTCATCACTTGAAACTTCCGCCTCTGTACCAAAGTTATCATGCTTAGAAAGGTAGCTCAACGGAGCAAAGTTATACACAACCTTACCCTTAGCAGGATAGTTAGCACCAGAAACATAACTTGTAAGCGTACCATACGCAGGGAGCATATTGATAGAGGTTGGAATAACCTTACCAACAGTTCCATTACCATCAGGTACAGCCATCAGCAAGAACTGAGTCTTAGCAATGTTCTTTACAGAGTAGTTTCCTACCCCTTCTTCATTACCTTCATAAATCTTCACCGCCTGCTCCTGTGGTGCCATCCATACATAGATATAGCTTGGGGCTTCCTGCCCCTTCGCAACCTTATCAAAATTGTCGCCAGAAGTTCTTGGCAAGAAGGTATGGTCATAATAATAAAGAGCAGTATTAAGCTTGATTCCAGACTTCTCCTCATTATAATCTGCAATATACTCACCATGTACACGGTATCTTCTCTTCTTATAAAGCCCATCAGCACCTGACACGGCTCTATCTTCAAATGGACGCTGATAGAACTTGAAAGCCTTGAAAGCCTCCTTAAAAGAAGCAGACTTAGCAGAAGCCACATCGCTATCCTCTGTATCCTTAAGGGTTGATGAGTTAACCAAATCGTCATCATCAAAAGCCTTTAAGTCAAACTGACCACAAAGAATGTTACTTGTTATGATTCGCACACCATTATACTTAAAATCAAAGTCAGTGTTATTGGTAACCTTCAGACGTACGATAGTACCAAACTGCTTAAATTTAACAGCCTTCTCTGCCTTGATAGTCTTGTTTGCAGCATTAGTTGTCAACTTACGCCAGCTGAAAATATAAGGAATATTTGCACCCCATGTAACTTTTTCACCTGCAGCATCACGTGCAATATGTCCCTCTGAAAAACCATTGAATTTCACTTGGTTATTACCTGGAAGCATCTCACCACCGAGAATACCACATACATACCATGTGCCCTTACTAAGGTCGGTACCACTCTTCATTTCAAAGGTCTCACTTGGCAACAAAGTTAAATCACCACCCTTCTTATAAGTCCAGTTTGTAACAACCTTAGTAATAGGCTGTGAACTATCTGTACTCTTAAAGATAAGAAGTACAGGAACCTTAGTTCCATCAGCAATCTCCTGCCCCTCGTTTCCTGACTTATCAAAGATACCAATAGGTGTTGGAAAACCTGTATTGTCATCCGTTTCGTAACCGATAGCACGAGTAGTAGCTGCGGTTTTTCCCATATCACCTTCCAGTGACATAGACACAGTTATTCCAGGCTGATTGTCATCAGTAGAGATAGACTCTACCATATCATTGTCTGTACAGCCTACAAAAAGCAATGCACAAACAGCAATACATGAATAAAGAAAATGTTTCATATATTTGTTATTTTATGTAGATAATTTATTTCCTACCAGAAAGTTATTCTGAATTTAAAATAATATGCTTAAAATCCAGTTGGGTTCGTTTCCTCAGGATCTTCTTCATCATCCGCAGGGTCGAGATTACCCTTCAAATTACTTTGCACATGGAATCCACCTTCCAGAAAATCATCAGTATAAAAGCTTAATACTTGCGCATTAGGCTTTACATAATCCTTCTTCTTCATAAACTTTTAGTAAAATAGATTTTTTATAATAAATATGGGTTAATTTTCCTTCTATTCAAGCTAAAGTTGCTTAAAGCACTTTACTTTAGTATTGGTGTAATCACCAAGTCATCTTGAGTACTTTTTATTTTCTTTTGCAAAATTACGCATAAACATTTAGAACACCTCCGCGTAAGTAAGTGTTTTTAAGAAAATTAACCATAGCTCTGTATTTCTTTTGTAATCAAAAGACTGAATAGGATATATTAAAAATAAATAACACATTAACCCAGTACAACCAAAAAAAATCTCTATCTACACAAGAAAGGAGCTAATGGTTAAAAACACCATTAACTCCTTATAAATTATTTAAACCAAATCGATTATTAGACCAAAATATGTATAGTTCTTATTACTATGATATTGCTTCCTAACATCTTTTGTTTAGGCTCTAACGACTGATTTGGATTTAATTACTAAAATCCTACTTCTCAGGATAGAACTTCACGCAAACTGGGTGACTAAGGATAATATCCTGATTAGTATTCTTAAGCAGACCAGTGAACTTATCGCGTGAGTAAACTTCTATTGAATTATCATCACGACAAGCAACAAGAAGGAACTTTCCATTTGGAGTAATCGCAAAGTTACGTGGATGTTTACCTGTAAACTGCGCACCAATACGAGTCAATGTACCATTATTATTTACACGGAAAATTGTGATACCATCGCCCTTCAAACGTGTACTGGCGTAAACAAACATTCCATCAGGGCTAACATGGATATCAGCACCACCACGTGCATTAGCATTATCAGCATCGATAGTCTGAAGTTCCTTTAACTTACCCTCCTTATAAGTATAAACTGTTACATTACAAGACAACTCGCTCATAAGATAAGCATACTTACCATTAGGAGAGAAAACAAGATGACGTGGACCAGAGCCAGCTTTTACATGGGCAGCAATACCATGATTCTCTAACTTCTTATCACGCTTATTGTAAGAGAAGCAAAGAATACGATCGCCACTAAAGTCAGTTGTAAGAATATAACCATCAGGAGCAAAGATCGCACAATGCGCATGAGGTATGTTCTGACGTGAACGATCAGGTCCACCTTTCACACTACCCAACTGCAGCAAAGACTTATCGAGTGTTCCATTCTTAAGAATTGGAAAAACAGAGATTGTACCCGCAGAATAGTTAGCTGTGAGTGCAATCTTGCCATCTGTGTCTACATAACAAGGATCACCACCATGCGTCAACTGTGAGTTCTTAAAAGCAAAAGTTCCTTTTACAGGGTCAAAACCAATACAATTGAGAACAGCAGTCGCATTATTCTTCTCACTAACAGCATAGATATTACGCCCATCCTTACTGAAAGTAAAATAAGAAGGATTGTCTACGTTCAACGAAGTTATACCCGAAGCTTTACCTGTAGACTGATCAAAAGAGAATGAATATAATCCTTGACTACCTGCATCAGTATAGGTTCCAACAACCATTTTGATATTATTATCGGCAAAACCAAATACAGGACTGAAGGCCAAAGCCACACCTAACAAAATAGATTTAAATTTCATCTTTGTTTAATCTGTTATATTTATTTATGTTCTATGTTTCACCTATTATATAATAAGCAAAGTTGCTTATATAATTCTTTTAAGATATAAGGAATAATTTTATAACGTTACAAAAATAAACAAAACTATCATAACCCTCTATATATTTTCATTATTTTTCACTTGTTTGGTTTGTTTTTAAGTTTTTACAAACATTCAAAAGAGCATGAAGCCAACAAGCAGTTTAGTTAAATAATCATAAACTACATACAATCCTACCATTCAAAACAATTATATAAGGTTGAAAATAAGTACCTTTGCAGTCCGATTATTAAGGGGGATTTTCTTAGAACCCCATACGATGCGTGTTAATAGTGTTGTCTTTGGCCGGGCAGCATGGTTAGGACAAGCACAGTCGTAGAAATAGAAAACGTTTTTTAGTAGTAAAATTATTAATTTTTTAGAATGGACACTTTAAGTTACAAGACTATTTCCGTAAACAAGGAAACAGCTAAGAAAGAGTGGGTCGTTATTGACGCGAGCGATCAGATTGTAGGTCGCCTTTGCTCTAAAGTAGCTAAACTTCTTCGCGGAAAGTACAAGCCAACTTTCACCCCACATGTAGATTGTGGTGACAACGTAATCATTATCAATGCAGCTAAGGTTGTATTCTCTGGTAAGAAGGAGACTGATAAGGTTTACACACGTTATACTGGTTACCCTGGTGGTCAGCGTTTCAACACACCTGCACAGCTTCGTACTCGTAAGAACGGTATTGACAAGATGATTCGTCATGCTGTTAAGGGTATGTTACCAAAGGGTCCTTTAGGTCGTCATCTGTTGGATAACCTCTATGTTATCGAAGGTACAGAGCTCAACGGTCTCGAGGCACAGAAGCCAAAGGCAATTGATATTAACCAGTATAAATAATAAGGAGAAAGATGGAAGTAATTAATGCAATTGGTCGCCGTAAGAGCGCTGTAGCGCGTGTTTACCTCTCAGAGGGCACCGGTAAGATCACTATCAACAAGAAAGATTTAACTGAATTCTTCCCATCAGCTATCCTGCAGTACGTGGTTAAGCAGCCACTGCAGTTGCTCGGTGTAGAAGGTCAGTATGACATTAAGGCCAACCTCGATGGTGGTGGCTTTACTGGTCAGAGCCAAGCACTGCGTCTTGCTATCGCTCGTGCATTGGTTAAGGTTAACGCTGAAGATAAGAAAGCACTAAAGGACCAGGGATTCCTGACACGCGACAGCCGTACTGTTGAGCGTAAGAAGCCTGGTCAGCCAAAGGCTCGTGCTCACTTCCAGTTCAGTAAGCGTTAATATTTTCCTTAGTCTTTGAGCTTTGAATATTGAACTTTGAACTTTATGATATGTTTTGTTCGGTAAAAGAACAAAGCAAAACAGAAGGAAAAAGTTCAAGCTTAAAGGTAAAAGTTCAAACCTCAAACCTCAAAGTTCAAAGGAAAAGGAGATGGTTTAGTATCTAAACTGACGCGATTCCTTATCGGGGGACTACCCGTCAGTTGATTCTAACAAGCGTGGTGAAGCTCATTCGCCAAGAAAGAATTTAAAAGAAAGTAAACAAGTAAAAACAAACAAAATGTCAAGAACAAATTTTGACCAGTTATTGGAGGCAGGATGTCACTTTGGCCACCTCCGTCGCAAGTGGAACCCAGCTATGGCTCCTTACATCTTCATGGAGCGTAATGGTATCCACATCATCGATCTTCACAAGACAGTAGCTAAGGTAGACGAGGCTGCAGAGGCTCTCAAAGGTATTGCTAAGAGTGGCAAGAAGATCTTGTTCGTCGCTACTAAAAAACAGGCTAAGGAAGTTGTAGCTGAGAAGGCTGCAGCTGTTAACATGCCATACGTAAACGAGCGTTGGGCTGGCGGTATGCTGACCAACTTCCCAACCATCCGTAAGGCTGTGAAGAAAATGACGAACATCGACAAGTTGATGAACGACGGAACATTCTCTAACCTCTCTAAGCGTGAGCTTTTGCAGATTTCACGTCAGCGCGCTAAGCTCGAGAAGAACCTCGGTTCTATCTCTGACTTGACTCGTTTGCCATCTGCACTCTTCGTTGTTGACGTAATGAAGGAGCACATCGCTGTTAAGGAGGCTAACCGTCTCGGCATCCCTGTATTCGGTATCGTTGATACCAACTCTGATCCTAAGAACATCGACTACATCATTCCTGCTAATGATGATGCTAAGGATTCTGTAGAGGCTATCCTCGCTGCTTGCTGCGGTGCTATCGCAGAGGGTCTTGAGGAGCGTAAGGCTGAGAAGGCTGACGAGAAGGCTGCAGCAGAGCAGGCTGAAGAGGCTGCTGAGGCTAAGCCAAAGCGTGCTGCTCGTAAGACAGAGGAGGCTCCAAAGGCTGAGAACGAGGCACCAGCTGCTGAGTAATTAAATGAAACATAGTGGGCGCTGGTGAGTGCTAATGAGCTTCTATATTATTTATAATACGTGAAGTTTATTATCCCTCATCAACGCCCACAATATTTAATAATATTAGAAAGGAAAACAAAAAATGGCTGTATCTATTGAAGATATCAAGAAGCTCCGCGCTATGACCGGCGCTGGTCTGGCTGACGTAAAGAAGGCACTCACAGAGGCTGAAGGCGATTATGACAAAGCAAAGGAATTGATCCGCGAGCGTGGTTTGGCTATCGCTGCTAAGCGTTCTGACCGTGAGACATCAAACGGTTGTGTACTCGTTAAGCAGGTAGACGACTTTGCTGCTATGGTTGCTATTAAATGTGAGACAGACTTCGTTGCTAACGGTCAGGACTTCATTGCCCTCGTTCAGGAGATTTTGGACGCTGCTGTTGCTAACAAGTGCAAGAGCCTTGATGAGGTTAAGGCTCTTAAGCTCGCTAACGGTGAGGATGCTGCTACTGCAGTTCAACAGCGTTCTGGTGTTACCGGTGAGAAGATGGAGCTTGACGGCTACAACTTCCTTGAGGGTGAGAACATCTCTGTTTATGACCACATGAACAAGCACACTCTTGCAACTATGGTTCAGCTCAACGAAAACAACGAGGATGCTGGTCACAAGGTAGCTATGCAGGTTGCAGCTATGAAGCCAATTGCTCTTGACGAGACCTCTATTCCACAGTCAGTTAAGGACGAGGAGTTCAAGGTTGCTGTTGAGAAGACTAAGGAAGAGCAGATTGAGAAGGCTGTTGTTGCTGCTATCAAGAAGGCAGGTATCAACGCTAACCTCGTTGACAGCGATGACCACATCGAGTCTAACATCAAGAAAGGTTGGTTGACTCGTGAGGAAGCTGATAAGGCTATCGAAATCCGCAACACTGTAGCTGCTGAGAAGGCTGCAAACCTCAATGAGGATATGATTAACAACATCGCTAAGGGTCGTTTGAACAAGTTCTTCAAGGAGAACTGTCTCGTTGATCAGGAGTTCCAGTTCGGTGATGGCGACAAGCAGAGCGTTAGCGAGTGGCTTAAGGCTCAGAGCAAGGATCTTAAGATTGTTGCTTACAAGCGCTTCACTCTCTCTGCAGAGTAATCACAGACCTTCTTAAGAAGAAAGATATGGGAGTTGCAGGAAAGCCATTAGGCTCCTGCAACTCTCTTTTATTACCTGCAACTCTCTTTTATTAGAAGTTAGGGCTTATTAGCCTTATTTGGCTTATTAGCCTAATAAGCCAAAAACCAAAGAAACTACCAACAATGAAAATCTTTGCAGTCGGCATGAATTATGCCAAACATAATAAATCGTTAAACGAAACGTTATCTACAAAGGAAGGACCAGTTATCTTCACTAAGGCAGACTCTGCCCTACTGAAAGACCAAAAGCCTTTCTTCATACCCGATGATTTGGGAACGATTGAATATGAAACGGAACTCGTGGTGCGTATCTGTCGATTGGGAAAGACAATCTCTGAACGTTTCGCCCATAGATACTACGATGCTGTGACAGTAGGTATTGATTTCACTGCACGAGAATTACAACAAAAGCTAAGAGCAAAAGGACTACCATGGGACCTCTGTAAAGGTTTTGATGGTTCGGCAGCTTTAGGCGAATGGGTATCAAAGGATAAATTCCTTGATATACAACGACTCCGCTTCCACCTTGATATCAACGGACAGACTATGCAAGAGGGATGTACAAGTGATATGCTATATAAAGTAGATGAAATCATCAGTTATATTAGTCGCTACTTCACCCTCAAGACTGGCGACATCATCTACACAGGCTGCCCATCAGGCTGTGGACCAGTTCATATCAACGACCATCTGGAAGGATATATAGAGGAAAGAAAAGTCCTCGACTTCAACTGCAAGTAAATACGCTCAAATAATCGAACCAAACAGAGGGCATAACTGACAAAAAGACTTAAGGAGGAATACATCAATAAAATGACGAAAGAAATCAATAAGCTGATGACGAAACGCTCAGCAACACTCTGCTTTATACTACTGTTGGTTTGTATCAATCTATCAGCTCAACAGCAAAGATTCTTTAATCTAACAGTTAAGGATGTGACAATAGACTCAGTATTGCCACAGTTCCGCTATGCTATCCCTGTAGGTGAGCAATATACTGACTCTATCTACGAATTGGAGATACGCTACCCTGAGTTCATTGACATGGACAAGGCGGATATTGAGAGATATAACGCACTGACTGCTATCGTCCCCCCAACACTCCCAGAGATACATCAGCAGATGACTGTAGAACGCAAACGTGGTGTCTTAGAGATATCCCTGACACCAATTGTTCAGCGCAATGGTAAGAAGCAGTTCCTCGTTAGTTTCATGATAGCCCTTACATCGCGTCCTAAGAAGATAAAGACAAAAGCCCTTGCTACTCGTGCTGGAGGTGTAACGGCATCTCCAGTAGCTAATCGCTATGCAGACCACTCTGTTCTTGCCAGCGGAAAATGGGCAAAGATACGTGTTCCAGCTAATGGCGTCTATCAATTAACCAATGAACTTATCCGTCGTGCAGGTTTCTCTAACATTGACAAAGTAAAAATCTATGGCTATGGAGGTAACTTACAGAAGGAGGTCCTAACAGCTGATTACATTACTTCACATGATGATTTAAAGGAAGTTCCGACCTATAACAGCAACGGCAGACGACTCTTCTACGCACATGGTCCTGTTAGCTGGGAAAATAACACATCGGTAAAGAGAATCCGCAACCCTTATTCTAACTATGGTTATTACTTCCTAACAGAAGACAACAACAGTGCTCCTGCAACTGTTTCAGATAGCACAACCTTCCTCAATAGTTTCTATCCGTCCGCAGGAGATTATCATAGTTTGCATGAGGTTGATAATTTCAGTTGGTATCACGGAGGGCGAAACCTCTTTGAAGAGACTCCATTAAAACTGAACGAAGGTAAAGTATTCACTTTAGCAAACAAAGCTCGTGCTACAAGTGCAAAACTCACTGTAGCCGTAACAACAGGTACTTATAATTCTATTGTAAAGGTAGAAGCTAATGGTCAGCGTCTTGGCGATATAAGAGTCACACCACAAGAATCGTTTGACAAAGGATATGAAGAAGTCAGGACCTACACTCTCAACACACTTCATGCCGTTGACAGTATCAAACTGACAACCATATCAGGTGGTCCAGCACGTCTTGACTATCTTATCATGACCTACCCTACTCCTGCGCCAGCACCTTCATTAAAGGCATCTTTCCCTGCTCCTGAATATGTTTACAACATAACCAATCAGGACCTTCATGCTGATGAGCCTGTCAATATGGTAATCATCATACCAACAAGCCAGAAGCTATTGAAGCAAGCAGAACGTTTAGCAGACTTCCATCGTACACACGATAATATTTCAGTACGTATTGTTCCTGCAGACGAACTCTATAATGAGTTCTCCAGTGGAACACCTGATGCAATGGCTTATCGTCGCTACATGAAAATGCTTTACGACCGTGCTACCAGTAACAATCTTCCACAGTCGCTCCTACTCTTTGGCGACTGCGTATGGGATAATCGTATGGTGACCAGTGCCTGCCGTAACCTTAACCCTGACGACTATCTTCTTGCATACGAGAGTGAAAACTCTTTCAGCGAGACCGATTGCTATGTCAATGATGGTTGGTTTACTTTGATGGACGATGGTGAGGGTGGAGATTTGTTAAGACGTGACAAAGAAGATCTCGGAGTAGGGCGTTTCCCTGTTACAGACATATCAGATGCAAAGATATTAGTTGATAAGACTATCAACTATGCTGAGAACAAAAATGGCGGAAGCTGGGAGAATGTTCTTATGTTCATGGGCGATGATGGTAACAATAATCTCCACATGCATGACGTCAATGAGACGGCAGAAACCATCATGGGACTTTACCCAAGCTATCAGGTTAAGAAAGTTATATGGGACGCTTATACACGAACGTCTTCAGCAACAGGTCATAGCTACCCAGAGGTAAGTACTATTATTAAACAGCAGCAAGCACAAGGTGCGCTTATCATGGATTATGCTGGTCATGGAAAAGAAGACCAAATATCTCATGAAGCAGTACTCCGTCTCAACGACTTTGCTAACTTTACCAACACTAATCTGCCGCTTTGGATTACTGCCAGTTGTGATATCATGCCATACGATGGTACCATCCCAACTATTGGTGAAGCTGCCATGCTAAACAAGAAAGGTGGCTCAGTAGCTTTCTGGGGTACTACTCGTACGGTATATGCTTACTATAACAAGGCTATCAATACCGCATTCCTCAAGCATATATTGAGCTTTACAAATGGGAAGCCTACCACATTGGGCGAAGCACAACGTTTAGCTAAATGCGAGTTGATTAATTCTAATAGCGACCTTACACCTAACAAACTTCAATATGCTTTATTGGGCGACCCTGCCCTCGCATTGAATCTCCCTACATTAGAGGTCAAAGTCGAGACTATCAATGGACAAACACCAAGCACAACGGGCTCTGTTGTACTCAAAGGTGGCTCCGTAGTTACTATCAAAGGGTACATAGCAAAGAACGGTAGTAAGCAAGGTGACTTCAAGGGACTACTCACTGCTACCGTACGTGATACAAAAGAACTTATTACTTGCAAGAAGCAGGAAGATACATCCGTAAGGGCTTTCCAGTATTATGATCGCCAGAAGGTACTCTACAATGGTACAGATAGTATCAAGAATGGTGAGTTTACATTCACCTTTGCTGTACCACGTGACATCAACTATGCAGCAGGTACAGGCTTGATGAATTTATCTGCCATTAACGACAGCCATACCCTTATGGCACAAGGACATGAAGAGGGATTCACGATTGATGGTTCTGAGATTGTGTACAACGACTCTATTGGCCCGTCTATCTATGCTTATCTCAATTCTCCTTCATTTGTCAATGGTGGTGAGACCAACAGTACCCCTTACTTCTTTGCACAGATAACAGATAAAGATGGTATTAACGCTTCTGGTAATGGCATCGGACATGATATGCAGCTGACCATTGACGGCAAGCTGACACAGACCTATATTCTGAATGATAACTTCCGATATGACTTCGGCAGCTATACCTCTGGAACAACAGGTTTTAGCCTACCAGAGCTTTCAGAAGGACCTCACACGCTACAGTTCCGTGCATGGGACATACAGAACAACCCTTCAACCGTCACACTTCAGTTCAAAGTTGTTAAGGGGCTGGCACCAGAAATTTACAGCGTCAATGCCTCTAAAAACCCTGCCAAGACAGAGACAACCTTCATCGTTACACACAACTACATTGGCTCAGATGTGGATATCGACATTGAAGTATTCGATATGAGCGGCCGACTGCTATGGCACCGTAGTGAGACTGGTGTTGCATCAGGTAATGCCATTACAGCCAACTGGGACCTTACTGTCGAGAATGGAGCAAGACTCCAAACAGGCGTTTATCTCTATCGAGTACGCCTCAGCAGTAATGGTGCTACAAAGGTATCAAAAGCTAAGAAACTGATTATCTTAGACAATAAATAACACAGAAAGAACGTTTCAATCCATATAGAAACATTTAATAAGCAATCCAATTAAAATAGAATGATTAATAAGCTTCGTATAGCCATCCTCTCACTGACGGTATTTGCTTCGACTACCGCTTTCGCTCAGGATAAGAAAGACATTTTTAACCCTGTCAACACATCTGTTACCTCACAGTCTATCGCTCCTGACGCACGTGCTGCAGGTATGGGTGACGTTGGTGCAGCCACCGACCCAGATGTGAACTCACAGTATTGGAATCCAGCTAAATACCCTTTTAATATTTCTCGTGCTGGTGTTTCATTGAACTATACTCCTTGGCTCCGCCAGTTGGTGAGCGACATTGATTTGGCTTACCTTGCAGGTTACTATCGTATCGGTGATTATAGTGCCGTTTCTGCCTCAATGCGTTACTTCTCTTTGGGTGAGGTACAGATGACAGACGGCTCTAATATGACCATTAACCCTTACGAGATGTCAATGGACGTGGCCTACTCTCTGATGTTGAGTGAACATTTCTCATTAGGTGCTGCTGTACGTTGGATATACTCAGACCTTACTTATAATTATACAGATGATACCGCACCAGGTTCTGCCTTTGCAGCCGATTTGTCTTGCTATTATCAGAACTATATCAATATCGGTGAGCGTGAGTGCCAGTTGGGCTTAGGTATGAATATCTCTAACATTGGTTCGAAGATTACCTTCGGTGGTGATAATCGCTCAGAATTCATCCCAACCAACCTACGTTTAGGTGCTTCCTTGATGATTCCTATCGATGAATTCAACCGTTTTACAATTGCTGCTGATGCTAACAAACTATTGGTTCCTACCTATCCAAAGCGCAAAGCTGATGAAACACAAGTAGACTATGATAACCGTCTTCAAAAGGAATACTATGATGTATCTTCTATCTCTGGTATCTTCAAGAGCTTTGGCGATGCACCTAATGGTGCTTCTGAAGAGTTACAGGAGATTCAGTGGAGCTTAGGTGCAGAATATACCTATAATGATAAGTTCTCACTCCGTGCTGGTTACCACCACGAAAGCGAGAACAAAGGTAACCGCAAGTACTTCACTGTAGGTGCAGGCTTCAAGATGAATGTCTTCTCACTGGATGCCGGATATGTCATAGCAACGGCTAAGAACAACCCACTTGATCAGACCCTCCGTTTCTCTCTCTCGTTTGATATGGATGGTATCAAGGATTTGTTTAAGAGAAGATAAAGACCTTTCCCCAGCCCCTCCAAAGGAGGGGGAGGAACTAATGGGAAACTATTAGAACAGACTTAGTTATCCGCTTCTTATCGTATTCATTAATTATTTAGCATTAACTCTCAACCAACCTTCTACTTATCTTTTAGTAAAGACATTCCCCTCCTTTGTAGGGTATTAGGAAGGTTCTCCTTATATAAGTATATGACCGATTCTACTCAACCCATCCCATCGTTCCGTGTCGGAATGGGATACGACGTACACAAACTCATTGAAGGACGTGACCTATATTTAGGTGGTATCAAGATAGAGCATACACTTGGACTCCTTGGACATAGTGATGCCGACGTACTCATTCATGCTATCTGCGATGCACTACTCGGCGCAGCCAATATGCGTGATATCGGTTATCACTTCCCCGACACCTCTGCTGAAACATTAGACATGGACTCAAAGGTCATTCTTCGCAAAACCATCGATCTCTTGGCAACAAAGGGTTATCGTGTAGGAAACATTGATGCTACGGTATGTGCAGAACGTCCAAAGATAAACCCACATATCCCTGCTATGTGCAAATGCTTATCTGATATTATTGGTTGCGATATCGATGCTGTATCTATTAAAGCTACCACTTCCGAGCGCATGGGCTTTGTTGGCCGTGAAGATGGTATGGCTGCATACGCTGTTTGTATGATTATAAAGGCATAAGCGTACAAAAACGTAGTACAGAATATGTTACATAGAGAATCTACATAAGAACTGTTCAATTATCAGTGCTTAAACAGAACAATATATAACGACATTGGTTGTTAAATGAAAAAGGGACACGGCATGTGTCCCTTTTTTCGTTTCATGCAATATTAAGTACCATATTCTACCTTATCATGTGCAAAATCTATTACACAATGAAACATTCTAATTCATTTGACCTATATATGTTAAAAAAGTATTAACTTTGCAGTTCAAACATAAAAACCTAAAATATAGACTTTATCTCATATACGACAACAAAAAACAATATACTATTTATACAAAAAGCATGAAACATTTTTTACACATTTTAGTACTAACGTTTGTTTTAGTATCGCCATTGCGGGTACTTGCAAGCACAGTTACTTTTGATTTTTCTTCTGATAAAGGGCTCAACGCATTAGAAATTAAAAAACCAGAAAAAGGTAAGGGAACAAACTTAGAGAAAAAAGGATATACACTCCAGGATGTTACCTTAACACAACAGAAAAACAATGCCCCAGTTCCTACACGTATATGGAACCGCAATGAAACAACCGAATTACGTTTCTATACTGGTAGTAGTATTACTTTCACGGTACCAACTGGATACCAAATTACAAATATTGTTTTTAATGGAACCCAATTAAATATTACAACAGATAAAGGACAACTTAATGGAAGAGAATGGAATGACGGTGGTACTCCCACTAATTCAGTGACCTTCACGGCAAGTGATAGGAATTACATTAAAACCATAACAATTACCTATTCAACTCCAAAACCAGAAAAGACTATTACCAAGGTAAATAGCATCAAAGACCTCAAAGCCTTAGAAAGTGGAAGTTACGCTACACTCAATTTAACTGATGGTGACAATGGTAGTATGGCTCGTGTACTCCATGTTTACGGAACAGGTGACACACAGGAGGCTTATATACGTGATAACACAGGAGCTGTATGCTTCTATGGTATCAACCCTAATGTACCCTTTGCTTACAATCAACATTTGGCAGGACAGATTACAGGTGAATATGTTTTAGAGAATGGCATACCTCTTTTTAAGGCTATCAGCGATAAGACAAACACATCACAACTTGTTATTGCAGATCCAATCACAGAGGTAAATGTACAGCCAAAAGAAATAGAAGCTACTGAATATAATGATAATATTGCCGATTGGGTTCTCTTGAAGAATCAGAGAATCATCAACGAACAACTCACCACACAAGAAGGAATTGTCATTAACAATCGATTCAATAGTACTACCAGCAAAGATAAATATACAGAGCCTTATAACGGAGCTATTATTGACCTTGCAGGTATTGCAACACCTAATGATACAAAGCACGAAATCAACCCAATGTATCAAAATGGGCAGCGCGCAGTTGTCTTCGTCATTGATGATGAAAAGGGCTTTGTATCACCTCAAAATGACATCATAGATGCAGCTGTTCGCCTAAAGCGTACACTCTCTGCCAGTCATTGGAATACATTTGCTATTCCTTTCGAAATTGAATACGATGCCTTGGAAAATGTTGAGATAGCTAAGTTCACAGGAAAAGTAGAAGGTAGTACCATGATATTTGAAAAAGAACAATCACTCATTGAGGCTGGTGTACCTTATATCATAAAGTGGGATATAAAAGACCCTACCTTTGAGAGTGTTACACTCAAAGCAACAAAGGCAAAGACAATCAAGTCAAACGATGGTCAGTTCAACTTTGTGGCTATCTATAAACCAACAGCACTTGCCCTTAATAAGACAGAACGCTATCTTGCAAAAGACGGAAACCTTTATTACCCTTCAAGTGCTGATAATAAGGCTAATCTACTCAAAGGATTACGTGCCTTCTATCGCGTACCTGCTACCACTGGAGCCAAGATTGCCTTCTTCGGTGAAGCAACAGGTATCAACAGCCCTGAAATACTTACTGTACCAACCTCACTTAAAGTGTATAACCTCAAGGGCCAGCACATGGGCAACAGTATTAATAACTTACCAAAGGGTATCTATATCGTAAATGGACGTAAACTAATCATAAACTAAGAAGAGACACAATATTATGAAGAAAAAGAACTATCTGACTCCTGCCATTATTAACATTCTGACTGATACAACAAACTTCATTATGACCAGCAATGATGTAAATGAGAGTGGAACAGAAGTAAAAACAGAAAAAGATCATGGAGCTGGTAATGCTTGGGACAACGGATGCGCAAAGCCCAGCCTCTGGAATACAGAAGATAATAACTACCAAAACTAAGAAGAATTTAGTATGAAAAAAAATATTCTCACTTCACTGTTACTGCTTATTAGTTTAGCAGTATCAGCACAAAACAAGAAACAAACAATCACCATTACAACCAAACATGGTGACGTATATACCTACGTCATGGGCGAAACCATTGATAGTACACGTGTTATTGAGGGTGTAGGTATAAAAATCTATCCTAAGGGTGAAACTGTATCAAAGGACTTTCTCTTTTCTCAGATTGCTTATACAATCACTGAAGGAGTTACACCACCCCCTACCCCAACTCCTGACCCAATAAACAACAATGCTAATCGCAACACAGAGAATGACTTAATGAAGAATTCTGAAGGATGGCGATTAGAATTCCCACGTTTCTATCAAGGAACAAATAAGACTTACGAAATCACCCATTATACCACAGAGGATAAACTGAGAAGACTGATTAACTACTCGTTAGAATGGGACGTTAAACTCAAGGCAAACCGTTGGACCTGCTATCAGATGTATGATATTCATCAGGGGAAAAATGCAGAAAGAAAAAATAAGTTCCGACCAGACCCAAATATTCCTGAGAACGAACAAACCTCTCTTAAAGATTACGAAGGAAGTGGATTTAGCCGAGGACACCTCTGTCCATCAGGTGACAGAGTCTATTCTGCTGCCCAAAATGAACAAACATTCTATTTGACAAATATGCAACCACAAATACAAGGACATAATGGTGGTATATGGTCAAAACTTGAAGAAAGGGTACGTAAATGGGCAGGACTATGTGATACCCTCTACGTTGTAAAGGCAGCAACCATTGATAAGGATGAATATATCTGCAATGAAGATGATTTGAAAGAGATGGCAATAAATGAGGGGAAATACAAGCATATTAGTTTTCCTGGCATCGTGCCTAAATTCTTCTACATGGCATTACTTGCTTACGACAAAAACACAAGTACCTATCGTGCACTTGGTATTTGGTCTCCACACTACAAGGGAAGTAAACCTGAATACATCACCATTAAGGAACTTCAGAATCGCACAAATATAGACTTCTTCTGTAACCTTAAAGATGACATTGAGCAAGCCGTAGAAGAACAAATAGACGACACGTTTTGGGGGAAATAATATATAAAGCATAATAAAAGAGGGATGTAACACACATCCCTCTTTTATTATGCTTTATACTAATTAAGCCCTTACAAGATTCAACCGTTACAGCAAGCTCTCAATCTCTTGCTGAAGATTCGTAATCTGTGAAGGATTCTTCACAATGTTATTACCACGATCAATGAGATAAATGATTGGGAAAGACTGTGCAGGAGCAGTATAAGCTCTACTGATACCCGTATCATCATAAACATTAATCCATGGCAGATTAGCCACCTGCTCCTTCCAGAAATGGGCATTATCATCTAATGAAACCATATAGATTTCCAAACCACGGTCATGATATTTATTGTAAAGTTCGCGCAGCTGCATAATGTATTCCGTAGAACCCTTTGCAGCAAAGACATGGAAGTCAAGCAAAACAACCTTACCCTTCAAATCTGTCAGATGACGTTCTACACCACGGTTGTCACGCAATGGAAGGTCAACAACCCCCAATTCCTTTGCTTCTATCTCCACAGGCCTATTCTGTGCCTTCACAATACGCTCGTCCTTCATCCCCTTAATGGTAATATTATGGAGATTCTGCGTACGCTTTGACGCTGGATAATAAGTATCCCAACTGGTGGCAACAGCACCGAACACCTTATTATCTGCCACATCTCTGGATGGGTCAAAGATCAAATGTGCCTGATTACCTATTACGATATACTGGAACAATGCAAAGTAGCTATAAGCACGCATTGGTTCCTTAAAGATATAGTTGCGTGATACATCCTGCTTATAGTCGTTCATCAACACGGTGATGATTGAGTCAGCAAGGTCAGGACGCTCAGCAAGAATTGTTTGACAACGTGCTTGCAAGTCAATTTGCTTCAATGCCAATTCCTTAATTTTCTCATTCTCATAGGAACCCTTCACTGTATAATCGGTAGCCATCTGCGGATAAGTAGCCTTCACATCAACAGTCTCTGTTGAGTCAATACCAATATTGATGATCTGCCCAGCAATACGAAGACGATAAAACTCAGGGTTCTCAACCTTATCACCTGAAAACGAAAAAGTTCCCTTTTCATCGAGTTTTACAGAGTCAACAGTAGAGAATCCATCGAGTCCATTATGCTCGAAATAGAGCAAAGAATCCTTGGCATTTGCAATAGAACCTGTCACATGGAACTTTTCTCCCGCACAACTTGTCAGTGCAGCGAGTCCAACAATCGCAAAGCCTGCCGCCAAAATGTTTCCGATTTTATGCTTCATTATTTAATAGATATTACGTTTTTATCTTATGTTTCCTGCAAAGGTAACGCAAAATGATAAAACTGCAAAGCAATTATCGTCAAATATTATCAAATTCACTATACTTATATAAATCATCCTCCAGCCGCCAAAATGATAATAGATTCTTCACTGATAGCCGTATTTTAATACCTTTTCAACACCCGAAAAAGCCTTCTTTACCCATCTACATGGAGTGTTAGTTATTGGGTGATAGGTGTTTGATATTGGGTGGTGATGGATTCCTTTGAATAGTAATAGCTTACTAAGAATATTCACCCTACACTGGTAATCACTCCCCTCTCCTTTCGGAGAGGGGTTGGGGGTGAGGCTTCTTCTCTCCTTTCGGAGAGGGGCTGGGGGTGAGGCTGGGCTGGGGGTGAGGCTGAAAAAAAGCTGCCACCCTTTCAGGCGACAGCTTCCATTCCGTTATAACGAGTGCCCACGTTCGTGAGCGTCATTAATTTACTTTACCTTGTCAACAATAGCCTTGAAAGCTTCCTGATTGTTAACAGCGAGGTCAGCGAGCACCTTACGGTTAATCTCGATACCAGCCTTGTGCAATGCACCCATCAACTGGCTGTAGCTCATATCGTAAAGACGAGCAGCAGCGTTGATACGCTGAATCCACAATGCGCGGAAGTTACGCTTCTTGTTACGGCGGTCACGATAAGCATAAGTCAAACCCTTCTCATAGGTATTCTTTGCTACCGTCCAAACATTTTTACGGGCACCATAGTAACCCTTAGTCTGCTTCAGAATTCTTGTTCTCTTTGCTTTTGAAGCAACATGATTGACTGATCTTGGCATAGTTTTTCTTTCCTTTTAATTTGTTTGACTAATGAATTAACGAAGTCTGAGCAGGTCGCGTACCTGCTTCAGGTCTGAACGATCCACAAGCGTCTGGTGAACAAGATTTCTCTTCTGTTTCTTTGTCTTCTTAGTCAGAATGTGACTGTGGTAAGCGTGATGACGTTTAATCTTACCAGTACCGGTGAACGTGAATCTCTTCTTCGCTCCGGAATTTGTCTTCTGTTTTGGCATTTTTTTAAAATTTTAAAATTGTTATTTATATTCATCTGTGGCAACGTATATACCAGGACGTTACGCACAGGTTGCCCATTTCGCCCCCTCTTACCGAGGAGACACCCAACGGACGTTAGTCAATATTCAATTTCTTTAATGCGTCAGCACCATTCTTAGCATTGGCAAACAAGCCGCCATCCGTCTTTGGCTCCTCGCTGACACTCTCAGCACCTGCCTTCACGCCAGCCTCTGCCTCCTCACGGTCGCGCTTCTGCTGACTCTTCTTGGCAACGCCTGCCTTCTTAGGTGCAAGATAGAGGAACATCTTCTTGCCCTCAAGCTTCGGAAGCTGCTCTACCTTTGCAAGCTCCTCAAGATCGTTAGCGAAACGAAGCAGCAGCACCTCGCCCTGCTCCTTAAACAGAATCGAACGACCACGGAAGAACACGTATGCGCGTACCTTATTACCTGCATTGAGGAACTCCTGCGCATGCTTGAGCTTAAACTTATAGTCATGCTCATCCGTCTGAGGACCAAAACGAATCTCCTTCACCTCCTGCTTCACCTGCTTCTGCTTCATCTCCTTCTGATGCTTCTTCTGCTGGTAGAGGAACTTAGAATAGTCGATGATACGACAAACCGGTGGCTGTGCGTTAGGAGAAATCTCCACAAGGTCAACTCCCTCTTTCTGAGCCAATTCCAACGCTTTTCGCGTAGGCATAACCTCAGCTCCATCATCACTTACCACACGTACTTCCCGAACGCGAATCTGCTCGTTCACGCGGTACTTCATTTTCATTTTGTCATTCTTCATTCAACTATTTTAAAGTGTCTAAATTCGCTAAACGCGTGCAAAGTTACTATTTTCCAACCGATTATGCAAGCGTTTTTAGTTATATTTTTTATATAAAGAGAAAAAGCCCCACCCAACCTCTCCGAAAGGGGGAGGAGAAGCCCCACCCAACCCCTCCGAAAGGGGGAGGAGAAGCCCCACCCAACCTCCCCGAAGGGGGAGGAGTGCCTATGCGCACATAAGAGGATAAGGGTGCTTCAAAACTTCCTCCACACCTCAGCAAAGCATTTGCAAGTTTGCCTCTCCCCCCTTCGGGGGAGTCGGAGGGGGCTTCCTACAAACAGCTCGACATACCCAGCGTTGTAGCAATGGCAGTGAGCACAGAGATAATCACATTAATAATTGTTTTCCATTTTTCGTGTTTCATAAGGCAATTTTTTTACTTTGAAGTTTGAAGTTTGAACTTTGAGGTTTGAACTATTAACTTTAAACTTTGAGGTTTGAACTTTGAAGTTTGAACTTTATGATTTGCGACTACTAACTTTGAAATTTGAACTTTGAGATTTGAACTTTATGATTTGCGACTACTAACTTTGAAATTTGAACTTTGAAGTTTGAACTTTATGATTTGCGACTACTAACTTTGAAATTTGAACTTTGAGATTTGAACTTTATGATTTGCGACTACTAACTTTGAAATTTGAACTTTGAAGTTTGAACTTTATGATTTGCGACTACTAACTTTGAAATTTGA
>ERZ773018.565-NODE-565-length-21552-cov-20.438805_pt1 | contig 21552 bp, 16 predicted proteins | sample MGYA00580840_ERZ773018 | MGnify/ENA primary metagenome ERZ773018 (study PRJEB29015, sample SAMEA2738125) | human oral metagenome | biome: human oral; feature: human-associated habitat; material: saliva | place: China | collected 2256 ... | reverse complement strand
CCAGACGGCGGCGCGTCGACTCGAGCGGCGTGAAGGCCAGCATCGGGATCGGGCGACGCATACGCGACAGCAGGCGAGCCGAAGTGCCCGACTGGGTGAAGGTCACCAGGTAGCGAGCGTCCATGTGCTCGGCGATACGTGCCGCGGCCTCACAGATGACGCCGCCGCGGTCGGCGAAGTAACCGGGAATGGAAGCGATGCGCTCGCCGCCGTTTTCCTCGGTGGACTCGATGATCGCTGCCATCGTGCGGACCGTCTCGATCGGGAAAGCACCCACCGAGGTCTCGCCGGACAGCATGACAGCGTCGGCACCATCGAGGATGGCGTTCGCGCAGTCAGAAGCCTCGGCGCGGGTCGGACGCGGGTTCTTAATCATGGAGTCCATGACCTGGGTCGCCACGATCACGGGCTTGGCTGCAATGCGGGCCAACTCGATCGCTCGCTTTTGCACCAGCGGCACTGCCTCGAGGGGCATCTCGACGCCGAGATCGCCACGGGCAACCATAATGCCGTCGAAGGCCTCGATAATGCCCTCCAGCGCCTCGACAGCCTGGGGCTTCTCGATCTTGGCAATGACAGGAATGCGCTTGCCCATCTCGTCCATGATCTCGTGGACGTCCTTGATGTCCTCGGCGGAACGCACGAAGGACAGGGCGATGAAGTCGGCGTCCTGCTCAATGGCCCAGCGCAGGTCCTCCTTGTCCTTCTCGGACAGGGCGGGAACGGACACTGCGACGCCGGGCAGGTTCAGCCCCTTGTGGTCCGAGACCATGCCGGGGACCTCAACGAGAGTCACGACATCGGTTTCGTTCACCTCAAGGACGCGGACCGCAACGTTGCCGTCGTCGATCAGCAGGCGGTCGCCGGGCGCGCAGTCACCGGGCAGGCCCTTGAATGTAGTACCGACGAGTTCCTTAGTGCCGGGAACGTCGCGGGTCGTGATGGTGAAGGTATCGCCAATCTTCAGTTCCTGGGGCCCATCCTGGAAGGTCTCCAGACGAATCTTGGGTCCCTGGAGGTCGACGAGGACCGCGATCGCGCGGCCCGACGTCGCAGACGCCTTCCTCACACGCGAAATGACGGCCGCGTGTTCTTCAGGCTTTCCATGCGACCGGTTGATACGCGCGACATCCATGCCGGCGTCCACCAGTGCCTGGAGCTGCTCAGGGGATTCAGTAGCAGGTCCAATAGTGCAGACAATTTTAGCTCGACGCATGAACCCAAGTTTACCGTCCAGTCACACGGGAATCACTAAGGAGCTCCGCACAGATAACGTGATCATTCCCATGAATGAACCAATTATGGGACCTTCGACTCCACTAGCGTGCCCGCCGCTGGTTTAAAACTCCTCGAGAGAGCTCTCCTGCGCGGACTCGTCTTCGCTCACGCGCGTGTCGATGACATCCTCAGCATCGGAGTCGCTTCCCTCAGGGCTCGCCCCCGCACGCTCATCGTCATCCGTCACCGCCCCGTCACCGGCGACCTCGCGCGGCCGACCCAGGCGACCCGCGAGGACAAACAGTGCGACGCCAAGGAGGAACACCGCCAGGGACGTCCACACGTTCAGGCGTACACCGGCAATCGTGTGTGCGTCGTCGATACGCAGCATTTCGATCCACGCGCGTCCCGCGGTGTACACCATCAGGTACATGCCGAACAGCTGGCCGGCCGCGAAGCGGCGGCGGCGCTCAAGCGCCACGATGAGCGCAGCGCCAGCCAGGTTCCACAGGCACTCGTACAGGAACGTGGGATGGAACAGGGTGCCCACCGGGTAGCCCGCGGGCAGGTGCGCGGCGTCAATCTGAAGCCCCCACGGCAGAGTCGTCGGGGCGCCGAACAACTCCTGGTTAAACCAGTTTCCCCACCTGCCGATCGCCTGGGCGACCAGCAGGGCAGGCGCCAGAGAGTCCGCGATTGGCCCGAAACGCACGCCGGCCCTCTTGACGGCGAGGAATGCACCCAGCGCGCCGAAGGCGACGCCTCCCCAGATCCCCAGGCCGCCGCGCCAGATCTGCAGGGCGAGCCAGGGGTCGCCGCCCGGCCCGAAGTAGGCCTCGGGTGAGGTGACGACGTGGTAGAGACGCGCACCGACGACGCCCAGCGGGATCGCCCACAGAGCGACATCGAAGATGGTGTCGGGGTTGCCCCCGCGCGCCGCGTAGCGCCGGGAGGTCCACCACACGCCGACGATCATGCCGACGGCGATGATGATGCCGTAGGCGCGCAGCGGGAGCGATCCGAGGTACCACACGCCCTGGGAGGGCGAGGGAATGCCAGCAGCGAGGAGGCTCACGCGCGCGCTCCGCTCACGCCGGCCTTGAGCTCACGGGCGAGCTCGCTGAGCGCCCGCAGGCCGCGGTCGACGTCGTCTTCGAAGAGGGTCTTGACCAGAGCCGAACCGACGATGACGCCGTCCGCGTAGGCACCGATCTCTCGCGCCTGGGCACCGTTTGACACGCCCAGGCCCACGCACACGCGCTGGGCACCGGCCGCACGCGTGCGTGCAACGACGTCCGCCACGTGCGCGCCTACAGCCGCGCGGGCGCCCGTGACACCCATCGAGGAGGCCGCGTACACCCAGCCGCGCGAATGCTCGGCGATCAGCTTCAGACGATGCTCCGGGGACGAGGGGGCCGTCAGGTAGATGCGCTCCAGGTCGTACTTATCCGAAGCTTCCTCCCACTGCGCGCCCTCCTCGGGCGGCAGGTCGGGGGTGATGAGGCCCGAGCCACCGACGGCGGCGAAGTCCTTCGCGAAGCGCTCGACACCCCACCACTCGACGGGGTTCCAGTAGGTCATCGAGGTCGTGGAAATCCCATACGAGGTCAGCTCGTCCACCGCGTGGAAGAGATCCTCCAGGTGCGTGCCACGCTCAAGCGCGGCGACGGTTGCGCGCTGGATCGTGGGGCCGTCCATGCCCGGGTCGGAGTAGGGAAATCCCAGCTCGATGACGTCGACTCCGGCATCGGCGAGGACCTTACCCGCGCGAACGGAGTCCTCGACCGACGGAAAACCGACGGGCAGGTAGGCGATCAGCGCGGCGTCGCCGCGCTCGAGTGCCGCATCGATGGCGACGGCGGAATGGGGGGCTCGCGTCATGTCACTTCTCCTCGTTCTCGTCCAGGACGGCCACGCCCGAGGGGCCGGCGCTCGGGTCGATGACCTGTAGCTTCGCGCGGCCGTATCCGAACCAGCGCGACGCCGTGTCCACGTCCTTGTCGCCGCGCCCCGACACTGTCACGATGGCGATGGGCTCGTCGCCGGGCGCGAAAGGTCCCTCGGCCTCGGCTTTCGCGCGGGCCCACGCGCGCACCCCGGCGAGCGCGTGCGATGACTCGATCGCGGGAATGATGCCCTCCGTGCGTGACAGGTGCAGGAAGGCGTCCATGGCCTCCGCGTCGGAGACGGGGATATACGAGGCCCGCCCCGATCGGGCCAGCCACGCGTGCTCAGGGCCCACACCCGGATAGTCGAGGCCCGCCGAGATCGAGTGCGAGGCCTTCGTCTGGCCATCGCGCTCCTGCAGGACAAACGTGCGCGCGCCGTGGAGCACACCGACCTGGTCGGCCGTGATGGAGGCGGCGTGGCGTCCGGTCTCAAACCCGTCGCCCGCGGCCTCGCAGCCCAGCAGTTCGACGCTCGGGTCATCGATGAAAGCCGTGAAAGAGCCGATAGCGTTGGAACCGCCGCCCACGCAGGCCACGACGACGTCGGGCAGACGCCCCTCGGTGGCCAGCAGCTGGGCGCGCGCCTCGTCGCCGATCACGCGCTGAAGGTCTCGCACGAGCTCCGGGAAGGGGTGCGGGCCAGCGGCCGTTCCGAAGATGTAGTTGGTCGTCTCGACGTTGGTCACCCAGTCGCGGAACGCCTCGTTAATTGCATCCTTAAGGGTTGCGGACCCGGCGGTCACCGCGATGACCTCGGCACCCAGCATCTGCATGCGAGCCACGTTGAGAGCCTGACGTTCAGTGTCCTCGCGGCCCATGTAGATCGTGCACTCGAGGCCCAGCAGCGCGGCCGCCGTCGCGGTGGCCACGCCGTGCTGCCCAGCGCCAGTCTCGGCGATGACGCGCGTCTTGCCGAGCTCCTTGGTCAGTAGCGCCTGTCCCAGCACGTTGTTGATCTTGTGCGAGCCCGTGTGGTTGAGGTCCTCGCGCTTGAGGAACACGCGCACGCCGCCCAGGTCGGCCGCGAAACGCGGGGCCTCGGTCAGCAGGGACGGACGGCCCGCGTAGTTGACAAACAGGTCGCGCAGACGAGCCTGGAAGGACTTGTCCCGCCACAGGCGCTTCCACGCCGCGTCGACCTCTTCGAGAGGACCCATCAGGGATTCGGCGACGAAACGACCGCCGAAATCACCGAAATAGGGGCCGGACACAAAGTTGTGCGCGCTCATCACTTTCCTTCTTTCAGAGCAGCGGCCACGCGGGCCTTGCGATCCGTGCGTAGCGCGGGGTGCTGCCCGGCGCTCACCATGTCCTGGATGCAGGCGCGCGGGTCGCCCGAGGTCACGAGCGCCTCGCCCACCAGGACGGCGTCGGCACCCCACTTGGCGTACTCGAACACGTCGTGGGCCTTGGCCACGCCCGACTCGGCGACGGCGACGACGTCCTGCGGGATGACGTCGATGACCTGCTCGACGGTCGAGCGGTCGACCTCCAGAGTCTTCAGGTTGCGAGCGTTGACACCGATGATCGAGGCACCCGCCTCAAGCGCGCGCAGCGCCTCCAGGCGCGAATGGGTCTCGACCAGCGCCTCCATGCCCAGCGAACGCGTGCGCTCCAGCAGCGACACGAGCGCATTTTGCTCCAGGGCCGCCACAATCAGCAGCACGAGATCCGCGCCGTGAGCACGCGCCTCGTGGATCTGATAGGGCGTCACGATGAAATCCTTGCGAAGGATCGGGATATCGACCGCGGCGCGCACCGCGTCCAGGTCGGCAAGCGAGCCGTGGAAGCGCCGCTCCTCGGTCAGCACGGAGACCACGGAGGCTCCCCCGGCCTCGTACATCGAGGCGAGAGCCGCAGGATCGGGGATCTGCGCGAGCGCACCCTTGGACGGGGACGAGCGCTTGACCTCCGAGATAATCTTGACGGCGCCGTCGCGGCCCCGCAGCGCGCCCAGGGCGTCCTTCGCCTCGGGGACGGCCTGCTCCATTTGCTTGACACGGCTCAGAGGCACGCGGTCCTCGCGCTCTTTCAGGTCCTCGAGGACCCCCGCAATAATGTCATCAAGAACGCTCACGACGCTCGCCTTTCACCGAGAAACAATTGGACATCATCAAGGCTAGCGAATAAAGCGCAGCCCCGTGACCAGCGTCCGGCCGCGCGTGTCACGACAGCGCGGTCAACGTCGAGGCTCGAACGACGGACTCGACGGCGGCCGCCGCCTTGTTGCGCGACTCCTCGTACTCGAGGGCGGGCACCGAGTCCGCGACCACGCCGGCGCCGGCCTGCACCGAGGCCACCCCATCCTTAAGCGCGGCCGTGCGGATCGCGATCGCCAGGTCCGCATCCCCCGACAGGTCGAAGTAGCCGACGACGCCACCGTACACGCCGCGCGCCGCAGGCTCGAAATCGTCGATCAGCTGGATCGCACGAGGCTTGGGCGCGCCCGAGAGGGTACCCGCCGGAAAGGTCGCGACCAAAGCGTCGAGGGCATCCGCGTCGGGGCGCAGCAGGCCCGTGACCGTCGAGGAAATGTGCTGGATATGCGAGTAGCGCTTGAGCTCCATGAGCGTGGCGACCTCCACCGAGGCGGGATCACAGACCTTCGACAGGTCGTTGCGCGCCAGGTCGACGAGCATGACGTGCTCGGAGAGTTCCTTCGGATCCTCCAAAAGCTCGGCGGCGAGACGATGATCCTGCGCCGAATCCGCGCCGCGCGGGCGCGAGCCGGCAATCGGGTAGGTCCACACGCGCCGACCCTGCGCCTTGACCAGCGTCTCCGGGGAAGAACCGACGACCTCGTAGTGCCCGCCGCGTTCGTCGGGCAAATCCAGGTAGTACATGTACGGCGAGGGGTTGACCGTGCGCAGGACGCGATACACGTCGACTCCGCTGGCGTCGGTGGCCACGTCCAGGCGCTGCGACAGCACTATCTGGAAGGCGTCGCCATCGGTAATCGCGCGCTTGGCCGCGTTGACCGAAGACTCGAAGTCCGCGCGCTGCGTACGTTCACGCACCGCGGGGGGCTCCTGACCGCTCACGCCCAGGACGGCGGGAGCGATGGGCGAGGCCAGCTGAGTCGTCATAGCGTCAAGACGCTCGATCGCACGGTCGTAGGCGCCGTCGACGCCTTCGTCGGAGCCGTTGAGGTTCCAGGCGATCGCCATCAAGTACACGGAGCCGGTCGAGTGGTCGATGGCCGCGACCTCCGTGGCCAGCACGAGCGTCGCGTCGGGAACGTCCGCTTCCTTGGGCGCGGTGGCCGCCAGTGTCGGCTCCCACTCGGGAATGATGCCCCAGCCCAGCGAACCGACGAGTGCGCCGGTCAGCGGAGGCAGGCCCTCAATCGGCGAGGCGGCGAGCTGCTCCAGGGCAGAGTGCACGACCTCCAGGAACGTGCCCTCCTCACGAGCACCTTCCGGGTGGGATCCCACCCAGCGGGCGCGACCATCGCGTGCAACGATCGCACCGGCGCTCGAGGCGCCAACGAAGGACCAACGCCCCCAGGAGCCTCCGTGCTCCGCGGACTCGAGGATGAAGCTGCCGTAGTTGCCGTGAGCGAGCTGACGATAGACGCCGACCGCGCTCAGCTCATCAGCGAGAACTCGCCGAACAACAGGGATCACGCGCCTCGACGCGGCAAGCGAGACGAACACGTCACGAGGTGGCCACGTCTGACCCCATTCGAGGCTGACAGGCTCGGACTGATGCGAAGGCGTCGAAATACTCACCGTGTCATTGTCCCATCCCGGACTCTCTGAGGCCCGACGGGTCCACGATGAGGCCAGTGATACTGGCCTACAGCCAGTCGGGAACGACACCCCAGGCGATCGTGCCGACCAGCGCGGAAGCGATCATCCACGGGCCCATCGGCACCCGAGACTGCGTGCCGGCCCAGCCGACGACGATCTTCCACAGGGCCGCGACTCCCGCGGATACGAAGGACAACGCCAGGGCAAAGACGGCTGCGTTCAGTCCGACAGAACCAACCATGGCGCCCAGAACGGGCGCAAGCTTGACGTCGCCGCCGCCCATTCCCCCGGGCAGTCGATTCAGGAGCGCGATGGGGATGGTCCAAATCAGCGCGCCGAGGACGAAGCCGATGAGGCGTTGCTCCCACATCGGCGAGATGAGACTTCCGATGAGGGCACCGGCCACGACGCCGATGCCCATCACCGCCGTGTACTTATTCGGCAGGCGATGCGTGCGGGCGTCGACGTAGGCGCTCAGCGCGCCGATCATCGCGACCGTCATGACGGCCGGTATGCCCGGGCGCATCTGGGCGCCCACGAAAAAGAGCGCACCGAAGATGCCCGCGCACCACACGATGGCGTTGCGCGTCAACGGCGTCTGGGTAGCCTCTACGAGATAGCGCCGCTGTACCTTCCAGCCAGAGCGCCACAACCACGCCAGGATGATGATCCACGTCAGAAAGCCGGACACCAACGACAGATCGGCGCTGATGCGGGGAGGGAGCCAGTCGACGATCACGGACGCCGCCCTCCGGGGCCCTGGCGCGCACGACGCTCCAGTTCTTCTTCGAGAGCGTGGCGCATGACGGACGGATCGGGGCTGTGCCCGGTCATCAGCTGAACCTGCGCGGCCCCCTGGTACACGAGCATGTCGGTGCCCTCTGCGATCACTCCCCCGGCGCGCTCGAAGGCACTGCGCAAAGCGGTTCGCCGCGGTGAGTAGACGACGTCGAGGAGGACCTGTCCCTCCCGGGGCGCCACAGCCTGCGCGAACGGGTCGGCCACGCCCGCGGGAAGCGTCGAGATGATCACGTCGGCCGCGCGCGCAGCACGTTGAACCGAAGCTGTGTCCGCCCACATAACCTGCTCGACGTTCACGCCGAGGCGAGAAGCCGCCGCGATAACGGATCCCGGTCCACCGAAGCGGCGCGCCGCCACGGAGCTCGTCGTGATGCCGAGTTCGCCGAGGGCCGCCAGCGCCGACGAGGCCGTGGCACGCGCGCCAAGCACCAGAGCGCTCGACGGCATCGGGACGCCGCCCTCGGTGCAGGCACGCCGGATCGACGACGCGATGCCGGTGACGTCCGTATTGAACCCGGCGAGCAATCCCGCCGAGGGCACGACCGTGTTGACGGCTCCCACTGCGCTCGCAAGGGGATCAATCGCATCGAGGAGCGGCATGATCGCCTGCTTGCAGGGCATCGTGACGGACAGTCCCCGCAAGGAGTCGTCAAGGCCGGCGACGAAGGAGGGTAACGATTCCTCCCCCACCTCGACGCGGCGGTAGTCCCATCCGTCGATCCCGAGTTGCCCCCACGCCGCCCGGTGGATGACCGGGGACAGCGAGTGAGCAATCGGGGATCCGATGACTGCGGCCCACGCGCTCACCGTTACTGCCCGCACTGTACTTTGTGCCGGGCGCAGTACGCGTCCAGTTTGGCCTTATTCGCCTCGTGCTCGGCGGCAGTGGCTGCAAAGACCGTCTCACCCGTGTTCAAGTCGATGGTCACGAAGTACAACCAGTTGCCTTCGGCCGGATTGAGCACGGCCTTGATGGCGTCCACGCTCGGCTGATTGATGGGCGTGGGCGGCAGGCCCTGGCGCAGGCGCGTGTTGTAGGGGTTGTCGTTGTCGAGGTCCTCCTGGCTGGGCAGGCCGGACTCCTTGCCCGCACCGTAGAGCGTGGTCGAGTCCATGCCGAGAACGCCCTTGGTTTCACCGTCGGTGTCGGCGAGGCGATTTTCGATAACGCGTGCAACCTGGGGCATGTACTTCTTGTTGCTGCCCATCTCGCCTTCGACGATCGAGGCCTTGATGAGGACCTCCTCGCGATCGGCGGGGGCCACCCCAAGTCCGTCGAGTTCGTCGATTGTCGCCTTGACCATACGGGCGATCACCGTGGTCGGCGTGTCGTCCTCGCCCACCTCGTAGCTACCGGGCGCCAGCCATCCCTCAACGCTGCCCTTGGCCTCTGCGGGCAAGCCGATGCCCTCGGTGTCCGCGATCGCCTTATCAACCTCTTCGCTGGTGACGCCCATCACCTCGACGATGCGCTTCTTGACCACCGAGAGTCGCTCCTTGGACAGGACGGTCACGTTGGAGGCGACTCGGTTCATCGGGTCAAGGAGCACGGCAAGGGCGTCCGCGGCGCTCATTTCACGCTTGAAGCGGTAGGTGCCCGGGTTGATGGCGCGGGCAGCGGGGTTCTTCTCGTATTGACGCACGAAGGCACCGACGGATTTAACGACGCCAGCGTCGTAGAGGGCACTGCCGATGTCGCGTCCCGTCGACTGGTCCGCGATGGTAACGAGGACTTCAGTGGTACCCGGACCCGGGTAGTCATCGGATGCCGTGGTCGACCCATTGACCAGCTGCGAGTACGCGACGTAGCCGGCACCGCCGACGAGACCGATGACGAGGAGCAGAACAAAGAAGGAGCGGATGGCACGGCGGCGCTTGCGGCGCCGTGCAGCTCGCCGTTCGCTGGCGATCCTGCGCGAGCGCATGCCGGTAGTCTCCGACGGCACCTCGGTGCGCCTGCGATGAGAACGGTCGCCAGCCCCGCCGTTGATGAGGTCATCGAAGCTGTATTCTGCGGCACCATCATGCTCAGGCTCGGTGGCCTCCTCGGCGACCGCGGCGCTGGGCGTCGGGGTCCCGGCCAGCGGGGTCGGGGTCGGATCGGACGAGGTCGGGGTGGCCGTGCGGATCCCGCGCTCCGGGGTGGACGTCGACTCGGCGGCGTCAGCCTGCTCCCCCACGCGCGCCAGGGAGTGCGCCTGGTCGCCCGAACGAGAGCGGAACCTGGAAGCACCGCGCACCGGAGTGGGCGTGGGGTCCGAAGCTGACACCCGGTCGGACGTTGGCACTGCGTTCCCGCGCACCGGAGTGGGCGTGGGATCAGATGGCGTCGAAAGCGATTCCTCGTTGGGAGCGTCGGAGTAGACCTTGGGCTGTCCGGAGTGAATCTCGCGGCGTGAGCGGAAGGGATACTTGGGGGGCGTACTCATTCGTTCGCTCCTTCACTGGTGTCGAGGATGATCTCCTCCCCCGGCGCCCGTCCGCTCATGCGTTCGAGTTCCAGGGCCTGTTCAAGGATGATCTGCGCCGCAACCTGATCAATGACGCTGCGGTGTTCATGTTCCGGGATGCCAGAGGCACGTAGGCGCGCATGCGCCTGGTTAGATGTCAGACGCTCGTCGACCATCGCGATGCGAACCTCGGGCACGAGCTTTTTGAGGCGGCGCGCGTACTTGCGCGCCCCCTTGGCGGAGATTCCCTCCCCGCCGCGCAGGTGCCGAGGCAGACCCACGATGACCTCGATGGCCTCGTGGCTCCCAACGATGTCAGCGAGCTCGGTGAGGTCCGACAGGTCGGGAGCGCGGGTCAGCGTCACGACCGGCATCGTGAGGATGCCGTCAGGGTCGCACCGGCTGACGCCGACACGCACGGTGCCGACGTCCACGCCGATACGGATTCCCCTGCGAATGCTCACAGAGCCTCAATCTCCGAACGGATCGCGTCAAGCGCGGCCGGGATGCCCTCCGGCTTCGTGCCGCCACCCTGAGCGATATCGTCGCGGCCACCGCCGCCACCGCCCATGTGCTTGCCGACGGCGCGCACGAGCGCGCCCGCCTTGACGGCGGCCTCGCGGGCGGCCTGGTTCGTCGCGATCACCAGGGATGGCTTGCCACCGACAACACCCGCCAGCGCCACGACGGCGCCACGATCGTTGCCCATGCGGTCGCGCACGTCCAGGGCCAGGGTGCGCAGCGCGTCGGCCGAGGGCATCTCGCCCACCGCGCTGGCCACGAGGCTGATCGCTCCGACGCGCTGAGCGGATTCCGCAAGCTCGGCACCGCGGTGCAGCGCCTGCTCGGTACGGATCTTATCCAGCTCCTTCTCGGACTCGCGCAGCTTGGCCAGCAGGGATTCAATGCGCTCGGGCAGCTCGTCGGCGCGGCCACCCACCAGCTGCGAGAGCTGGGAGACGAGCGCGTGTTCCTTCGCCTGGAACTCGTACGCGCCGGTGCCGACAAGAGCCTCGATACGGCGAACGCCGGAGGCCACCGAACCCTCGCCAAGGAGGGTCACGCGGCCGATGTGGCCGGTCGTGGGCACGTGTGTTCCACCGCACAGCTCTCGGTCGAAGCCGTCACCGATCGTCACGACGCGAACCTCGGAGCCGTACTTCTCGCCGAAGAGGGCAATGGCCCCAGCTTCCTTGGCCTTCTCGATGCTCATGACCTCCGTTGTGACGGGGAGATCCTCAGCGAGCTTCTCGTTAACAAGAGCCTCAATGTCGTTCAGCTGGGATCCGGCAAGCGCGCTCGAGTGACGGAAGTCAAAACGCAGGCGCGACGGCGAGTTCTCTGAACCCGCCTGATCCGCATGCTCGGACACGACATTACGCAGGCCTGCGTACACCATGTGCGTCGCGGTGTGCGCACGCGCAATCGCCAGGCGGCGCTCACCGTCGATCTCGGCGTAGGCCTTCTCGCCCACCGTCATGCCGCCCTCGGTCAGGGTGCCGCGGTGCACGCTCAGGCCACGAATCGGTGCCTGCACGTCGTGAACCTCGACGACACCGCCGCCGGCGAGGCGAATCGTGCCGTGGTCGGCCAGCTGGCCACCCATCTCGGCGTAGAAGGGGGTGCGATCGAGGATGACCTCAACCTCGGCGGGGGCGCTGGCCGCAGGGGCCTCAACGCCGTCGACGAGGAGGGCCTGGACCGTGGCCTCGCTGGCCTGCTCCGTGTAGCCCAGGAACGTCGAGCCGCCGCCCATCGCCTTTTCGATGTCGTGGAAGATACGCACGTCCGTGTGGCCGGTCTTCTTCGAGCGCGCGTCGGCGCGAGCACGCTCCTTCTGCTCGGCCATGAGTGTGCGGAAGCCCTCCTCGTCGACGGACACGCCCTGCTCGGCGGCCATCTCGAGGGTCAGGTCGATCGGGAAGCCGTAGGTGTCGTGCAGCGAGAAGGCCGACTCACCCGAAATCATGGGCGCGCCCTTCGACTCCTTCGCGGTGGCCACGGCGGCGTCCAGGATCGTGGTGCCGGTGCTCAGAGTGCGACGGAAGGCCTCTTCCTCCGCGTAGGCGACCTCAGAGATCGTCTTCCAGTTGGTCTCCAGCTCCGGGTACGAGGCCTTCATGGCGTCCTTGGACGCGGTCAGCAGCGTCGGCATGGTCGCCTCATCAACACCGAGCAGGCGCATGGAGCGGACCGCGCGACGGATCAGTCGGCGCAGCACGTAGCCGCGGCCGTCGTTGCCCGGGCGCACGCCGTCGCCGATAAGCATGAGCGAGGAACGCACGTGGTCGGCCACGACGCGCATGCGCACGTCGTCGTCGTAGGCGGCCCCGGCCTCGGGACCGGCGGCGCCCAGGCCGTAGCGCTTGCCGCTCATCTGCATCGCGGCGTCGATGACGGGGAAGACCTCGTCGATCTCGTACATGTTGGGCTTGTCCTGCATGACGAACGCCAGGCGCTCCAGGCCCGCGCCCGTATCAATGGCCTTCTTGTCCAGTTCGCCCAGCAGCGGATAGTCCTTGCCGACGCCCTCGCCGCGCATGTACTGGTCGAACACGAGGTTCCAGACCTCGAGGTATCGGTCGCCGCCCGGGTCCACCGCGCCACCCACGGCCTCGGGGCCGTAGGCGGGGCCACGGTCGTAGTGCCACTCCGCGCAGGGGCCGGCGGGGCCGGGCTGGCCGGTGTCCCAGAAGTTCTCCACGCGCGGCAGGCGCACGATGTGCTTGGGGTCCATGCCGACCTGCTTGGTCAGCACGTTGAAGGCTTCCTCGTCCTGATCCCAGATCGTCACCCAGAAACGATCACCGTCGAGGCCGTACTTGCCCTCGTCGCGCGAACCCGTCAGCAGGTCCCACGCGAAGTTGATGGCACCTTCCTTGAAATAATCGCCGAACGAGAAGTTACCGTTCATCTGAAAGAACGTGCCGTGGCGTGTGGTCTTGCCAACGTTGTCAATGTCGTTCGTACGAATGCACTTCTGCACCGAAGCGGCCCGAGGCCACGGGGCAGGTTCAACGCCCATGATGTAGGGAATGAACGGAACCATGCCCGCGATCGTGAAAAGGATCGAGGGCTCAGGGGAGACCAGAGAAACGGAAGGACAGATCTCATGACCCTGCTTCTCGAAGTAATCGAGCCAACGGGTGCGGATTTCAGACGTACGCATAGTGCCCCATGTTAGTCGGTACCCACCCGTTGAGGCACATCGGCACGCATATGCGAACTGTGGGATAAAGAAAACCGTGCCCCCGAGCAAGGAGCTCGGGGGCACGGAATTGACAAACGTCAGCGCGAGTAGTGCTCGACGACCATCTGCACGTCGACGGTCACGGGGACCTCGGCGCGCTTGGGGCGACGCACGAGGGTCGCCTTGAGGCGGGACAGCTCAACGTCCAGGTACTCGGGGACGGCGGGCAGCACGTCGCGGTGAATACCCTCAGCGGCGATCTCGAAGGGAACCGTGGTCTGCGACTTGGGCTTGACCTGGATGGTCTGGCCGGGCTTGACGCGGAAGGAGGGGCGGTCCACGATCTTGCCGTCGACGAGGATGTGACGGTGGACGACCACCTGACGGGCCTGCTGGATGGTGCGGGCGAAGCCGGCGCGCAGGACCAGGGCGTCCAGGCGCATCTCGAGCAGCTCGACCAGGTTCTCACCGGTCAGGCCGGCGGTGCGGCGGGCCTCTTCGAAGGCGCGACGCAGCTGCGACTCACGGATGCCATACTGGGCGCGCAGACGCTGCTTCTCCTTCAGACGAACAGCGTAGTCGGAGTCCTGGCGACGGCGGGTGCGGCCGTGCTCGCCGGGGCCGTAGGGGCGCTTCTCGAAGTAGCGGACGGCCTTGGGGGTCAGCGCGAGGCCGAGAGCGCGGGACTCGCGGACCTGCTTACGGGAACGATTCGTTGCCATGATTCTTCTTTCCTGTTTCTCATGTCATGTCGGGACGTTCGCCCGACATGGGGCCAACTCCAGGACCGGTGAGGGTCCGTCGGCTAAGGCCCCAGGTGCCCGCGCAAGCGGACAACCGTTCCATACTAGCGTCTTTTCAGCAGATTGCGAATGACGCCAAGCCTCTTCGTGAGCATCGCCTCATGCCCGTTCTCGGTCGGCTCGTAGTAGCGGGTACCCTCCAGGTCGTCGGGCAAGTACTGCTGGGCGGCGACGTGATGGGGATGATCGTGGGCGTAGAGGTACCCGTCGCCGTGTCCGAGCGAGGAGGCCCCGGAGTAGTGGGCATCGCGCAGATGGGGGGGAACCGCTCCCCCGCGCCCGGCTCTCACGTCCGCGAGGGCACGATCGATCGCCAGGTACGTGGCGTTGGACTTCGGGGCGGTCGCGACCGCAACAACCGCTTGGGCGAGGAGGAGGCGCGCTTCCGGCATGCCAATGAGAGCGACTCCCTGGGCGACACTGACGCATGTCGTGAGCACCTCTGGCGCGGCCATGCCGATTTCCTCCGAGGCGGCGATCATGATGCGCCTCGCGATGAAGCGCGGATCCTCTCCGGCCTCGATCATGCGCGCCAGGTAGTGCAGGGAGGCGTCGACATCCGAGCCGCGCATCGACTTGATGAAAGCGCTCGCCACGTCGTAGTGCTGGTCGCGGCCCCACCGAACGAGCGCCTGATTCGCAGCTGCCTCCACGCTGGCCACCGTAATCTCACCGGAGCCGTCATCGCTGGCCACGCCCGCCGCGGCTTCGAGAAGCGTCAGCGACTTACGCGCGTCGGAGCCCGCCAGGCGCACGAGGCCCGCCACGGCCTCGTCGGTAATGGAAAACCGACCGGCGAGACCGCGCTCATCAGTGGCGGCACGCCGGACCAAGCCCTCCAGCGCATTGGAATCCAGGGGACGCAGCGTCAGCAGGAGCGAGCGCGAGAGCAGGGGCGCGATCACCGAGAACGACGGGTTCTCCGTCGTGGCAGCGACGAGAACAACCCACCGGTTCTCGACCGCAGGAAGGAGCGAATCCTGCTGCGACTTGGAGAATCTGTGAACCTCGTCGACGAAAAGAATCGTCTCCTCGCCACTGCTCGCCAGGGTCCGACGCGCCGCGTCCACGACACGACGCACATCCCCCACACCCGATGACACGGCGGACAATTCGACGAAACGCCGACCCGAGGCGCGGGCGATCAAATACGCGAGCGTCGTCTTTCCGGTACCGGGAGGCCCCCACAGGACGACCGAGGAGACGGCGACCCCGCCGCTCGACTCCGCGGAGAGCAAGCGTCGCAGTGGGGCGCCCTCCCCCAGGAGGTGTGACTGGCCGACGACCTCTTCCAACCTGGTAGGCCGCATACGAACGGCGAGGGGCGCGTCCGCGGTAAACGCGGGCACGCCCAGCTCGTCGAATGATTCAGAATCAAACAGATCCATGAAACCTAGCCTACGTCAGGGTGACTCCCTGCGAGGAGGAACCGATCTTCGGACCGGACAGAACCTGCAGGACGACGAGGCCTCCAAGGATCAGCATGCACGCGCCGGCACCCAGCAGGTATCCGTTCAGGCCCTCGGACTCGTCGCCCGAGTTCGAAGAGGACAGGACCTCAGCGTGGAGCTTCACGGAGCCGGAGCCATCCACCGCGGTGCCGGGGCTCGCGGCGGCGACCGTCGAGGCGACCTTGAACTCGGCCCAGCCAACCAGCTGGTGCGAGCGGTTCGCGACGACGACCTTGTAGTCGCCCATCGGCAGGCCCGTGACATCCATGGTCACCTGGTTCGAGGGCTCAACCTGAAGCCAACGCGCCTCGCCCGTCTGCATGATGTTGGCGCTCACCCACTCGCCAGCAACGGCCTTGTCAGAGGGAACGTTGATCGTGAGCTGTCCACCGGTGAAGGCGGCGCTCACGCCACCCTTGTTGGCGTCGGTCAGCTGCGACTCATCGGTCACGGGCGACACGGGAGTGTCGGAGGGCTGGCTCGAGTGAGCGGCGGGAGAGGAGGAAGCGGAGGGACTGGGTGTCGGGCTCACAGAAGGAGTCTGGGTCGGCTGGACGACGGGCAGCTCCGGATCGTCGGGCTGTGGCACAGGAGCAACGGTCGGTGCCGCCGTCGGCTCGGGTGCAGGCTCGCTCGTCGGCACGGGGGCAGGCTCCGGGGCGGGATCGGTCGTCGGCACGGGGGCAGGCTCCGGGGCGGGATCGGTCGTCGGCTCGGGGGCAGGCTCCGGGGCGGGATCGGTCGTCGGCGCGGGAGCGGGCTCCGGGGCGGGATCGGTCGTCGGCTCGGGGGCGGGATCGACAGGGTCGGTGTCGCCGGGGTTGTAGGGCTTGAAGACCTGCACCGAGTAGCTCGAGGTGGTCGCGAGCGTCTTATCGTCCTTGTAAGTGACGATAGTGACCCAATGCGACGTGCCGGGTTCCCACGTGATGCCCTCGATGTTGTTGGTGCCGTTGGGCACGGGAACGATCATCGAGTAGCTGTTGAGCGGGGCAGCCTTCCACAGATCGTCGGCGGTAGGGGCCACGATCTCACCGTTGCGCTCGAAGGTGACGGCCGACGTGGGAGTCACGCGGCCATTATCGAGAATGACGCCCCAGTAACCCGTCTTACCGTACTGCGCCTCGAAGTCAAAGGCGTTTTCGAGGCTGACGATAAAGGACGTGTTGGGGATGGAGTAGGGACCATCATTGCTGTCTGCACGCGCGGTGAAACCAGGAATGGCGAGCGCGATCGCGGCAAAGAGGCACAGGGCCATCAGGACGCTCATCGCCCGACTGCGGCCCGCGAGCCCCCGCGCGGAGAGGGCAGTCCTAGCCCGTCCGTGCTGCATAATGGTTCTCCTTAGTGACTAAATACTCAGCAGCTATTATCTAGAAACCAGAGTAACAGGTGTGACGACTGATTGCTAAATTCCAACGCACACCAACCGGTTAATCGTGATCTCATTGACATGAGGAGGCCCGCGACTGCCCCTAGTGAGCCCCCGCGTGCGGGCGACGCACAATACTGACCGTAACGACGGCACCGAGGAGGGCCAGCAGAGCGCCACCAGCGAGGATCCATCCGTTCAGGCGCCCCTCCTCCTCACGGGCCGCCTGGTCGTTCGCCTGCTGCTCGGTGTGCGCTTTGGGTCCAATCTGCGAGGCGGAGACGCTCTGCTGTTCGGTAGAGGCGGAGGCTTGTGGGGTCGGGTCGGACGAACCTGCAGGCGCACCGGCACCGCCAGAGGAGGATCCACGGGCAGAGGAAGCGCTCGAAGAAGCCGATGGCGACGGGGACGAGGCCTCGCTCGCGCGACGCTGTGTATCGTCCGACTCGCCATCCGTCGCCTGCGTGGGGACCATCTGCGAGTTGGTGACGGGCTCCGCTTGCTCGTCGGCAGGAACCGCCGGTGGCATCACGGTCGACGCGGATGAGTCGACGTCACTGGGAGCAGTCACATCGCCACCGGGCTCGGCGGCGTTGCCCCTCTGGTCCGGATCAACGGGGGTCGGATCATCGACGGCAACAGAACAAGAGCGAACCGCGACCTGCGCATCGACAACCGTCACACTCACCGTCACGTAGGTGCCGGTCACGCCGTCGCTGATCGCGATCTGATGACTGGAGCCAACCTCCCAGGTGGAGGGAACAGCGATATCCGCCGAGAAGGAGCCATCGCCGTCTACCTCGAGAACCGCCCAGGCACTCCGATCGCGCGCAACGGCGGCCGGCACCCAGTCGGGAAGATTAGTATCGGCGGGGCGCCGTTCCTTGCCATCATCGAGGGTGACTATCACAAAGCCACGCGTGGTGCCCGAGCTCGGACCCCACCCACTACCCTCGGCATGAACGGGCTCACCCGCATGGAGGATAGAGGAGACGTACACGGTCGCATCTTCTTCGGTTGCCACGAGGCAGGACGCCGACACATCCGGCACACCGTCGTCACTATAGGCGGGGGTGGCGGCGACAAACACGCCTGCGACGATGGACGCAGAGGCGGTCAAGCCGAGCAGGGACATGCGCAATCCCCTGCTCCGCGTGAGCGACCGTGTCGTCATGCCTGATGTCTTCCTTTTCCTCGAGATAATCTCAACCAATCCTTGCAGTTCTGGGCAGAACCTTAATGTCAGTGTCCGAGTAACTACCGGTTACATGGTCAATAGTATTATCTCGCGCCCCCGACGCAATTGCGAGCAACAAGCAAATTACTGGACCATAGGCTCAATAGGCGATTTTCCGAGCAAAAATAGCCCCGCATGCCATTTATTGTGAGCTATATTATCGGACAATCATACTGTCAGATAACCCGCTGGTCAGCATTTGAGATTGCGAGTTCACGTACTCAACACCTAGGGGCGTGGCACGACGAGCGGCGAACCCGTCTGTGGATCCTCGACGATCACGCACGGCACGTCGAACACCGCCTCGATGAGAGCGGGAGTCACGATGTCACTCGGCGCCCCCTGCGCCACGATCTGCCCCTCCTTCATGCACACAAGGTGGGTCGCATAGCGAAACGCTAGGTGCAGATCGTGCAGCACGGCGACAATCGTCCTGCCATCGGCCTGCAAACGCCGCGCGAGGCGCAACACCTCAAGCTGATGATTCAGATCCAGATAGGTTGTCGGCTCGTCCAACAACACGATGTCCGTCGACTGCGCAAGCACCATCGCGATCCACACTCGCTGACGCTGCCCGCCCGAGAGCTCCCCGACGCGCCGCCGAGCCAGGGCCTCAACGCCCGCCCGACGCATGGCCCACGCCACGGCCTCGTCATCCTCAGCGCTCCACTGACGAAGCAACGACTGATGAGGATAGCGCCCGCGCGCAACCAAGTCCTCTACGAGGATATCCGCGGGAGCCGTGGAAGACTGCGCGAGCAGCCCGAGTCGACGAGCCAGCTCCTTCTGGTTCATCGTCGTCAGGGCCCGACCATCCAATTCGACCACACCCGAGCGCACGCCCAGCACTCGCGCCAGGGAACGCAACAGCGTTGACTTACCGCAGGCATTCGGACCAACAATCACCGTCAGCTGCCCCTCGAGAACGTCGAGAGACAGATCCTCCAAGATGGGAGCATCCTTCCCGTACCCCACCGTCACCGAACGCGCGCGCAACCCCCGCGCATCACCCCTGGCGCCCAACACGTCACCTCACCTCACGAACCAACAGAGCCAACAGATAGATACCTCCCACGACGCCCGTCACCACGCCGACGGGCAGCTCGTGCGGCGCCACGATACGCTGCGCGACCACGTCGGATGCCAACACGATGAGGCCGCCCACGCCAGCCGACGCCGCGAGGCCCACTCCCCCGCTACGGCTCACACGCCGAGCAACATGGGGAGCAGACAGGGCGACAAAAGACACCGGACCGGCAACGGCAGTCGCCGCGCAGACCAGCATCATCGCCACGACAATCGCGACAATACGAACGACACGAACCCGCACCCCCAACCCTGCCGCGACATCATCACCCATCGCCACGAGCCCCAACGGCACCGACGCCCACGCAAGGACGCACGCCGCGACCAGGAGGACGACCACGAGGGGAAGCACCCGAGCCATCGTGACCCCCGCGAGGGAACCCGCGCTCCACAGCTGCGCCCGCTGGGCAGCCTCCAGAGGCGCCTTCACAATGAGGAGCGAGTTCACGGCCCTCAGAGCCGCCGAGCACCCGATACCGACCAACACGACGCGCATCCCCGTCACCCGCACGCCGCCCGCGCACGCCACAATGACAACACCCGAGGCCAGCCCACCCACGAGGGCTCCAACCCCCGTGACGGCAGGACTCGAACCCAGAACGATAATCGCGACGAGAGCCCCCGTCGCCGACCCCGTGGACAGGCCAACGATGTCGGGGCTACCCAGCGGGTTACCCGAAATCGTCTGAAAGACCGCACCGGCGATCCCCAACGCACACCCAACACACACGGCTGCGACCATGCGCGGCAGGCGAACAGATCGCACAAAGTAGACGCCGAGGAAATCGTTCGACGGACCACCATCACCCATCAGGCGCCGAAACGAATCCGCGGCGCTGAGCCCGTAGTCCCCCAACGTCAGCGACAAGACGCACAGGGCAACGAGCACGACGAGGGCCCCGAGCACGACAACGACGCTGCGCCTGTGAACGCGCACAGACACGCGCCCCAGTGCCACGTGCACATACCGATCCCGCTCGCAGTTCACAACACTCCCCTTCCGCGCGCGCCGAGGATGAAGAACGGCGCGCCGATGAGCGCGATGACAACTCCGACGGGCACCTCCTGCGGGGCCAGCACGAGGCGCGACGCAACGTCAGCGGCCGTCACCCACACCGCTCCGACCACCACGGACCACGCAGCGATCGGCCCCTGTCGAGCGCCCACCGCCCGGCGCACGAGCAGCGGAACGGCCAACCCGACGAAGGTCAGGGGACCGCCGATCGCCGTCGCCCCGCCCGCGAGGGACGCGACGGCGACAGTCCCCAAACCTCGCACGAGGCCCACGCGCACCCCAAGACCCGAGGCGGCCTCGTCTCCGAGGGTGAGCACTCCGAGGGCCGACGTCAGGGCCGCCCCCACGACGAACCCACAGGCGATGACAATGCCGCCCCACACCAGGGTCGCCACGTCCACGCCCTCGAGCGAACCGGACGCCCAGTAGCGGAACTCGTTGAAGGCATTCTGATTGGAGGCGAGTACGGCCTGCGTGAGGGAGGAAAGCGCGGCGGACACCGCGATACCGGCCAGGGCGAGGCGACCATGCGATCCGGCCCCGCCGCGCCCAGACAGGACGATAACGAGACCCGAGGCGATACCAGCCCCCGCCAGCGCCGCACCGATCGTCATGGCGCGCGTCGACACGCCGACCAAAGCGGTGGCCGACACGACGACGAAGGCAGCGCCGGCATTAATGCCCAGGACCCCGGGATCGGCCAGCGGATTGCGCGTCATCGCTTGCATAATCGAACCGGCAAGCCCGAGCGCGCCGCCGATCATGAGGGCGGCGAGCGTGCGAGGAACGCGCAGCGCGAGGACAACCTGCGCGTCCTGCGAGCTGCCGCCATGCACCAGAGCGTCCCACACCGCATCGGCGCCTATCTGGCGCGACCCCAGGGCGAGGGACGCGACGATCACAGCGACGAGTACCAGCGTCGTCACCGCACAGGCGGCAACGACGCTGGCAAGGCGGCGTGGTCTCATCTCAGGCGCGTTCCGGGTAGTGCGTCGCCGCCCCGGTCACGAGGCCGGGACGAACTGCGCCTCGATGGACGAGACGATTCCATCCATGAGGAGGTAGCCGCCGGTCGAGGTCCACAGGGAACCGTCAACGGGGATCACGTGATTCGCCTTCACGGCACCGAGCGAGTCAAAACCGACGGTGCTCTTCGCCTCTTCCAGGGCGGCAGCCGAGGCCTCGACACCCGTGTTGCCACCGGCGGAGGGGTTGTTCACCGAGGACT
>ERZ773018.562-NODE-562-length-21615-cov-5.453664_pt1 | contig 21615 bp, 15 predicted proteins | sample MGYA00580840_ERZ773018 | MGnify/ENA primary metagenome ERZ773018 (study PRJEB29015, sample SAMEA2738125) | human oral metagenome | biome: human oral; feature: human-associated habitat; material: saliva | place: China | collected 2256 ... | reverse complement strand
TTGTATTTATCCCAGAGGTAGGCGACCAAGTCCTCCTCGGTTTCCGCCATGGTGACCCTGCAAGACCATACATTTGGGGTAGTCTGTTTAATGGAGTTACTGGTAACGGTGGAGGTTCAAATAATAGTATTAAAAGTCTTAAGACACGTAGTGGTATTTCCGTTATCCTAAATGATGATAATAAGTCTCTTGAGATAAAAGATGCAGGCGGTAGTTCCATTCATTTGGATGGAAATGGAAACATCTTGATTAATGCCCCTAAGAACATACAGCTCCATGCTGGTAATGATATGTCCTTAATGGTAGGTCACGACCTACAAGTTAATGTTGGAAACTCACAAACAACGAACATTGGTAACATGTTGCTGACCAATGTAATGCAGAAGATATTGGTAAACACACCATTCATGCAGCAGATTGTTGCAGACTTCTTCCACACACAGGCAGGAAAGGCATTGCTCAACTCTCAGAAACAAATAAAGATTGAGGCTCCAGAGACGAATGTAGTTGGTGAGCAAAAAATATTTATACATAGTGCAGAGAAAGCCATTGTTAATTCACAAGGGACAATGGAAGTAAGAGGGGAGCAGGGATTAAACGAATTAAATCAAGGTATGAGCTACGAAACGACTGATCCTACCTTAGATTGTGACACCGTTGTTTACTTCAAACCAACATCAGGCTATAATGGGGCGTTTGGTTTTGATTGGTACAGAATGGGCGATAGTGGTGATAGTAGTGTTAACGGTGATTTTGCATTTGAGAAGAAAATAAAAGATATTGATGAAGGCATTATTGGGCAACATTACATGATAAATGAGAAAGGAGAGAAAGTAACTGCTGATTATATGTATGTAGATAAGGATAAAAACTATCAGTATTCTGAGTTTGAGACATTAGAAAGCAGCATTATTCGCCAAAGAAACTGTTATGAAAGGAAAACTATTTTATGGTTAAAAAATGAGGAGAATAAGGCTAAAAGTTACGAATATACGTATTTTACTCCTATAATGACCATAATGAATGGAGTGGTAGCAAATTTGAATGCTGTAATAAAGTTCAACCCAGGGAAAAAAGACAGACCTAAAATGATAAAACTGGAATTTGGAAAAGATTGTAAGGATTTGAGTGTTTCCCCTTCTACTCTTCCAATAAAAGAAGATGAAATACCTATACCTATAACTATAACGTGTTCTGGAGAATTTGATAAGGAACAAGTGCTGTTGGTTAAGGCTGACGAAAAAGAATGTGGTAAAATACGGATATTGCCCAATGGAAAGCAACACCAGAAAGAGATAAAGGTTGTCACAATATCTGTTAGAACTAACCTTGAAGCTAAAAAAGGTGAAGCTAAAAATGGAATAATAGCAACAGGCGGTCCTGATCTTTTTGTCAACACCCTTAAACAAGCTCTTATTACCGTACCCGAAGGGGTAGAATCCATAGAAGAACTGGATTGTACAGATGAAGAGTTTACCAATGCATATAAAAAAACCTATACAAATAAAAAAGGCGAAGAATGTTATGGAATCAATTCTGATACTTCATGGGAAATGAAGGGGACATTGGAACAAACCTTGCAAAAGATGTATGGACATGTCTATGACGAATACTATAAATTGTTTTTCTTCGCCGATCCGTGCGAAGGTATTAATGGATATGCTTATTACAATACTAAGCATGCTTGTTTTTTCGATGGTCATAATGCCTCAACAGTTGGGCACGAGGTTTATCATTGCTTTGGCTTAGCCCATACTTTTGATTTCAGAGATTCTACACGTTGTGAAATTGGTTATAGATACACGAAAACAAACAATATGCTTGACTATAGTCACCATGTGGGTATAGAACGCAATAGTCTTTTTTATTTGCAGTGGATGTATATAAATCCTTATATTGTGTCAGGCAAACCAAAATAAGACACAAATAATAGAGATTAAAAAGAAAAGTTAAAACATAAAAGTGCAAGTAAAAGATGAAAAAGTATATCTTATTTTTTTTAGTATTAACAGTGACGCTTTCATGCGCTGCACAAAATTCAAATAACATGGAGCAAGTAGAGAAATTTAATTATGATTATTACCATAATAAGTTAAACTCAATCAACGTTTCAAAGAGTATAGTGAGGCGGATGGAACTTTTGTTAAAATTAGTGTCGAAATAGATGGTTTTTTTGTAGAAAAGATTCCGCCTCGTTCATTTACTCAAAATACAATAGTTTATTATAAGAATGGTATCTTAAAAGAAGAAGGTGAGTTCTTTTTCTGTTCGGATGTAAAAATTGGGAAATGGCGTAAATATGATAAAGAAGGAGAACTAATAAGAGAAGAGAACGAGGATAAAAAATTTGAAGGGCTAAGGATAAAACCTAAAGAATTACTCCGTTGGTTGGAAAGTCAAGGATGGATAGACTTGTGGAGCGGCAAAGGGCAGCAAAGTAGTTTTTCTAACACTCCATTTCGTATCAGCTTCTCTCCCCATGGTAAAGACCATGCCAAATGGTATGTCAGCCGTGTAACAATATCTGGTACAGAGGAGTTTGTTATAGATGCGGAAACTGGAGAAGTTATAAGTCATGAGAATGTCTTAAATGTTGAATAACAATGTCTAAGATTATAACACATGGTGCAACTCTGCATTGTACTCTTGGTGTAAAGAATTCCAAACTGACAGTGACGAGTCAAACATTCCGTAGGATAGCTGATGCTCTTGTTGGTACAGAAGCTGATAAAGAAGGGATGGTAAATATTCCAAGTTTTGGAGTTTGCAAATGTAGTTCCCCGAATCCTCCTTGTATTCCCCAGCCACAAGGCTGGCAACAAACAACACAGAAAGACAGCATCAATGGGAAGAAAAAACTGACGGAACAATCATTCTGCATGTGTGCTAAAGGTGGTAGAATATCATTCGTAGACACAGGAAGTAATACTTTTGTAGAAAGTGAATAACACGTTCATAAGATATTGTTTGCCTGTATGCAGACTCTTTCACTTTCCAAAAGTCCTTTTTACTTTCCCCATTTACACAATACTAAAAAAGCGAGGAGCCCAATAAGGTTCCTCGCTTTATGTAAGTAGTATATTGAATTATCCAAAGTTATCATACATGATTGCATCCTGATCAACACCGATGCTGTCAAGATAGTCTGTAACAGTCTTGATGAGCATTGGAGGTCCACAGAGATAGTACTCACAATCCTCTGGTGCCTCGTGCTGCTGAAGATACTCGTCACGAATACAGTTAACAGCAAAACCAGTGTAATACTTCACGCCAGCCTCATCAGCCTTAGGGTCCTGCTGGTCGAGAGAGAGGTGGAAGTGGAAGTTAGGATATTCCTTCTCCAATGCCCAGAAGTCCTCAAGGAAGAACGCCTCATTGAGTGAACGCGCACCATAGAAGAAGTGCATCTCACGATCGCGAGTATGGAGGGTCTTTGTCATGTGCATAATCTGCGCACGCAAAGGAGCCATACCAGCACCACCACCAATCCAAATCATCTCCTTACCAGAAGTGAAGTTAGGATGGAAGTCGCCATAAGGACCACTCATCATCACCTTATCACCCTCCTTAAGAGAGAAGATGTAAGTAGAGCCAATACCAGTTGGTACGTTCTGGAAACCAACCTGTGGACGTGGCAAGAATGGAGGGGTTGCAATACGAACTGTCAATGTAATGATATCACCCTCAGCAGGATAGTTCGCCATAGAGTAAGCACGAACAGTTGCCTCTGGGTTCTTTCCCTTCAGAGAAAGGAGATTGAACTGCTTCCAAGGACCGAGGTAGTCCTCACCAATATCATTCTTATCGAAGTCTTTATCATAGTCGATGCAATCGTAAGCAGGGATTGAGATCTGTGCGTAAGAACCAGGAACGAAGTCCATGTGCTCACCTGGAGGCAAGGCAACTTTGAACTCCTTGATAAAGCTGGAAACGTTCTTGTTAGAGATAACAGTACACTCCCACTCCTTAACGCCCATAACAGACTCTGGAACCTTGAGTGACATATCACCCTTCACCTTACACTGACATCCGAGACGCCAATGATCTTTAACATCCTTACGGCTGAAGTGAGGACGCTCAGAATCGAGGATCTCACCGCCACCTTCTACTACCTGCAACTTGCACTGGCCGCAGCTACCCTTACCACCACAAGCAGAAGGGAGGAACACACCGTTCTCATTCAGCGTAGACAATACTGAGCTACCCTGATCAACGGTCATTTCCTTATCACCGTTAATTGTTATCTTTACCTTTCCGCTTGGACTGAGATACTTCTTAGACACAAGCAGGAGAATCACCAACACAAGGATGGTGATAAGGAATACCACAATACTTATTGTTATGAATTGTCCCATTGTTTACTTAGATTTTAAGACCTGAGAAGCACATCATTGCCATTGCCATCAGTCCTACTGTAATAAATGTGATGCCAAGACCCTGCAAAGGCTTTGGTACATCAGAATATTCCATCTTCTCACGAATAGCACCCATTGCCACGATAGCCAATGTCCAGCCAAGACCAGAACCTATACCATAGACAAGTGCGTCCCATACAGTACCAATATACTGTGTGCTTGCTGGGTCAAGACCGATACGCTGCTGCATAAAGAGTGAAGCACCCATGATAGCACAGTTAACGGCAATCAGTGGAAGGAAGATACCCAACGCACCATAAAGTGAAGGTGAGAACTTCTCAACAGCCATCTCCACAATCTGTACGATACCAGCAATGACAGCGATAAAGAGAATGAAACTAAGATAAGTAAGGTCAACACCCTCTGCAAGACAGTCTGGACCGAGGACCTTAGTCAGCAAAAGATAGTTGATTGGTGTGGTAACAAGCAACACGAATGTTACGGCCACACCAAGACCCAATGAAGTCTTTACGCTCTTTGAAACAGCAAGGTATGAACACATACCGAGGAAGAACGCAAATATCATATTGTCCACAAAGATGGACCGGAAGAATAAACTAATAAGATGTTCCATAATTACTTCTTGTCTTCTTTATAGAAATATGCACGATGAACCCAAATAACACAACCGAGAAGGATGAGTGCCATTGCTGGCATTGACATCATTCCGTTGTCCATATAACCTGCATCATAGAGGCTTTGTGGGAGAATCTTGAAACCGAGCAATGAGCCACGACCAAAGAACTCACGAATAGCACCTACAACAACGAGAATCAAAGCATAGCCCAGTCCGTTACCAACACCATCGAGGAAACTTGGCCAAGGCTTATTGGTCATAGCGAATGCCTCAAGACGTCCCATAAGGATACAGTTGGTAATAATCAGTCCGACATAGACAGAAAGTTCAACACTTACATCGTATGCTACAGCCTTAAGAACCTGACTAACAATAGTTACCAGAGCTGCAACAACCACCAACTGCACGATAATACGAATACGGTTAGGGATTGTGTTACGAATAAGTGAAATAATAACATTAGAGAATGCCGTAATAATGGTAACGGCAAGTCCCATAACAATCGCCGGTTTCAACTGTGAAGTTACGGCAAGGGCAGAACAGATACCGAGGACCTGAACCAAAATTGGGTTGTCCAAGTTCAGCGGATTACTGAATACCTCTCTATTTTGTTTTGAGAATAAATCCATATTCTTATTGTTCTAAAAGATTAGAATGTTATTTGCTGTTCAGGAATTTAACGTAAGGTTGAAGTCCGCCTTTCTCTGCCTGGAACATCTCAGTTACACCATTACTGGTAAGTGTTGCACCAGTAACACCATCCACCTGTGTAGATGGGTCTTCAACCTTCTTCTCTACAGCAAGTGCAATCTTCTGAGTATTGTCACCAGCAAAGAGGTGCTTACCCTTGAATAAATCCTGCCAAGCCTTACTGTCCTTGATTTCTGCACCGAGACCAGCAGTCTCACTCTCATGGTTGAAGTAAGCACCAAACACAGTTCGCTTATCACCATTGATAGCAATGAAACCATTAATAGGACCCCAAAGACCGTTACCATAAACAGGGATAACATACTTATCCTCACCGTTCACCTTGCAACGGAACAACGCAAGTTTGCCTTCCTTGGCATCCTTACTATTCAACTTAAAGCCAGCATCAACGCCACCCTGCTTTCCAGCCTCAACAACCTTACCTTCTGCATTGATGATATCATCTGCCAAGATAATCTGATTCCAAAGTTTGAGAGCTTCCTCGTTGCTCATATCACGATCCTGATTGAGTGCAAAGAGAATCTGCTTCTGCTGATCAAGCTGTACATTAGCATCCTGCATTGGCTTCAATGCTTGGAAAACGAATGCAAGCAAAAAGGCTACAATCAGCACGAGGATGCCAGAATAGATAATTGTATAAGAATTACTATTTGTTTTCATTTCTTCGTCCTCCTTATTTATTTAGCACGCTTAGCGCGCTTGCTGATGTTTGACTGAACCACACAGTAGTCGATGAGTGGGGCGAACATATTACCAAAGAGGATGGCAAGCATCATACCCTCTGGATAACCTGGGTTCAACACACGGATGATGATAGCCATCGCTCCGATGAAGAAACCATATACCCACTTACCTCTTTCTGTACGTGCTGATGTTACTGGATCGGTTGCCATAAAGACTGCACCGAAGCAGAAACCACCCAAAACGAGGTGCTCATACCACTGAATTGGTGTTGCACCAGTTGACTGGAAGAGAAGTCCCATCACGGTACCACCAAGGAATACGCTCAACATTGTCTTCCAGCTGGCGATGTTTGTCCAAAGAAGGATAACCGCACCAATGGCGATAGCGATTACTGATGTCTCACCAACAGAACCTGGGATAAGACCAATAATCATATCACATACAGAAGTGTTCACAGCTGTTCCCTGCGCAATCTCACCCAATGGGGTTGCCATTGTGAAACCGTCTGGCAAGGTATAGCCGAAACCGAAAATAGAATTCTGTGCCACCCAGATGCTATCACCTGTCATCTTGCTCGGATAAGAGAAGAAGAGGAAGGCACGTGCAGCCAAGGCAACGTTGAAGATATTCATACCAGTACCACCGAAGATCTCCTTCGTAAAGATGACCGCAAAGGCTACTGCAAGTGCGAGTATCCAAAGTGGTGTAGTCACAGGAATAATCAATGGAATCAGAATACCTGACACAAGGTAACCTTCCTGAATCTCCTCACCCTTCCACTGTGCCCAAGCAAACTCAATACCTAAGCCGACAATGTAAGACACAAGGATATTTGGCAACAGGGCAAGCATACCATAGAGGAACATTCCCCAGCAGGTAGCATCAGCCAACTTACCTGCTGCCAATGTGTTCTGATAACCGATATTGTACATACCGAAGAGCATAGCAGGTACCACTGAGAGTACTACTAAACTCATAATTCGCTTCGAGTCAATAGCGTCATGGATAGAAGTTCCGCTCTTTGATGTCTCGTTAGGAACATAAAGGAACGTCTCGAAACCATCGTAGACACTCTTGAAAGCGTGAAGCTTTCCGCCCTCTTCAAAGTTCGGGCGTATCTTATCGAGATAATTTCTTAAACTCATATTACTTTTATTATAGGGTTCTTAAAGTCCAAAGTTTCTGTTTCTTGAATCATTACCATAGATTGATAAAACCCAGAGAAACTTAATCTGAAACTATAGTTAAAGTTATTGTGGGCTCATAAGACCCCTATGCATTCTCTTTTCTAAGGATATCCAAGCCCTCACGCACAATCTTCTGCAAAGGTAACTTGGAACTGTCAACGAACTCAGCGAGTGCAAAGTCTTCTGGACTTACCTCATAAATACCCAACTGCTCTTGGCTGTCAATATTACCAGAGATAATTGACTTGATGAGGTACTCACTATAGATATCCATTGGTAACACTCTGTCGTACTCGCCACTCATAATCATGTGACGCTCTCCACCTTTGAGACGTGCATCAAGATTGTACGCCTTCTTGCCCTGCAACCAAGTGAAGTAGCTGCGAGAAGTAGAGAAGTCATTGAAACGTGGAAGCATCCAACCGAAGATTTCGTTTACGTCATCACCCTCTGGAATCAATGTTACCTCAGAAGTATGTGCACCAAGCACAGACTCGTCATTAGCAATAACACCAGTGAGAGGATTACCATTAAGGACACGAACATGACAACCGTCAGCAACGTTGTCTGCAAGAATCTGCTTCAATGGAGTACCAACAAGGGCATCAACATAACCAGTCTGCTTTACCATACTACCAGCAATGGCAACACGACGAGTGAGGTTTACCTTACCAGTGTTGAACAAACGACCGAAGAAGATAACTGCTGTTGGCTCAACAGTCCATACAACTTCGCCCTTATTAACTGGGTCGATGTGATTTACTTGTACACCAACATTACCAGCAGGACAAGGACCATCGAAAACAGTTACCTCAACATCCTTTGCACCAGTCAACGCCGAAGCCGACTGCTTAGCACCAATACCCAAATAAACCTTTGCAATCTTAGCAAGAGCTGTCAAACCTGTCTGGAAGTCTTTCTCCTGACCATTCAACTCAAACTCGAAGTCACCCTGCAAAGGTTTATCACGAAGTGCAGACACGAAAATTGCCTTTGGTTCTGTGTCTGGACGTGTAGCAACCGCATAAGGTAGCTGGTTGATATAACCAAACAATCCTGCCTGCAGCAATGAAGCCTTGACATCATCAGCGGATAAGCCCGCCACGTCCTTCACGCCGAAGTCAGCATACTCCTGCTGCGCATCGGCAGCAATCTTCACACGCAACACCTTACGTCTTTCTCCGCGCTCAACAGCTGTGACTGTACCACTCACCGGAGAAGCGAAGCTAACTTCAGTGCACCCCTTGTCAACAAACAATGGGTCACCAGCTCGGACATGATCACCTTCACGAACGGTCACCTTAGGTGTCAATCCTGGGAAATCATCTGGAACCAAAGCGTATTCCGTAGGTGATTTCACAGGCAACATCTGCTCCTGCGCGCGTCCTGTAAGGTTAATGTCTAAGCCCTTTCGTAACTTAATTACATTTGCCATAACAATGATAAAGCGATTTTTATATTATTTCATTCTAATCTCTTCCGTCCTGAATAAGCAGTACAAAACATAAAGTAAACTATCCTTTGCTGTGCTGAACGTAGCTTATTTTCTGCCAAAATAATGCAAGCGAGAGCAAAGAAAGGTTACTTTCTATTTGCCAAGCGTAGCTTATTTTCTGCAAATGTAGCAAATTTTAAGCAGATTTGGCACATTTAGATATAATAATTTCAGTATAAAATGGTTTTTTTGTAGTTTTGTAGACGCATTGAAGAAACTTAGGACATTTATACGATGGGTTATATGGACCATAGTAGGTCTTTACATAACCACAATCGTACTGCTGCACATACCAGTAGTACAGGGATTTCTTGCTCAAAAAGTAGGCGACATAGCAGGTAACAAATTAGGTACAGAAGTGCGCGTAGGACGCATTGACTTAGGCTTTATCAACCGCTTTGTATTAGACGACATTCTCATCTATGACCAAAGTCACAAGAAGATGTTATCGGCATCACGCGTTGGAGCAAGAGTCGACATCTGGCACCTCCTACGTACAGGAGAAATCAATATCTCCTCTGCACAGATATTTGGTTTACGAGCAGAACTGTACAAAACAAGTAAGGATGCCAAACCAAATTTCCAATTTGCATTGGATTCATTAGCATCTAAAGACACCACAAGTCACACTCCGTTGCACTTGTCTATCAATAGTCTTGTTATTCGACATGGTAGCATCAAATACGATTGTATGGATGCCCCTACCACACCTAACCGACTAAATTTAGATCATATCAACCTCCATAACATCTCGTCTTACATCATCCTTCACAAGTTGGATGATACGAGTGTATGGGCTGACCTCAGAACATTGTCTTTCAAGGAAGCAACAGGCTTAGAGGTGAAGCAGTTGGCTTTTGACTTAAAAGCCGATCAGCAGCAAGCTACATTGCGTGACTTTATCTTCGATGGTACTAACAGCAAGATAGCTTTAAAAGAGTTACTTACAACCTACAAGTTCAATAACAAGAAGTTGGATTTCAACACTTTACGTTACACTATAAAGGACTTCAAAGCCACAGTAAAGCCTTCCGACTTCTCCCCTATCCTACCCGAATTAAAGTCACTGACAAACAGCTACACTGCTACAATTAATGCAGAGGGTACAAACCAGTCGGTATTAGTAAAACAACTTAACGTTTCAGACCAGACTCTCTCAACCCAAATAAAAGCAAAAGGATGGGTGAAAAACATCCAAAAGAAGCCTATTTGGGACTTCACTTTCAGCCCACTGAAGGTTAGCAAAAACACCTTTCAATCCATCAGCAAAGTTACTCATAAGCCTCTCCCTAAACCATTGAGCAACATTGGCAATATCTACTATAATGGTACCTTTGCCCATAACGCTGGAAAATATACCGCAAAGGGACAGCTGAACACAGATGCTGGTAACGTTCAATTGGCTACTGTTATTCACGGGAAGAATATCCAAGGAACCGTCAACACTACCGATTTAAACCTTGCGAAAGTACTTGACAATAAAGACTTTGGTAAGTTAAGCACTAATATTAAGGTAGAAGGAAATACTGATTTATCTTATATTGTTGCAAAGGGTGACGTTTCTACCTTCTATTATAAAGGTTATACCTATAAGAACATACACCTTGACGGAACCTATAAAAATGATATTTTCACAGGAAAAGCAGCGATAAACGACCCTAACGGAAAGTTGAACATTGACGGAAATGCTGCCAACGTTATGGCTTTCATACAACACAAGGGGAAACTGTCTACCGACATCTCTATCACTGCCGATGCCGTCAACTTGCACAAACTTCAACTAACAGAAACTTTGGGCAATAGGACTATCTCCTTTACTTCTAAGATAAAAGGACAGGGAGCAAGTTTGAATGATGCCATAGGAAACCTTGATATCAGTAATTTTGCTATGACTGGAGAAGGTCAGAAAATCACACTTAACCAGCTAAGTATCCAAACAAACAACGGACTCTTAGGTAAGTCACTTGATGCAAAGACAGACTTTGGAGAAATACACCTCGTAGGACAATACGAATATGACCAACTCCCACAAACGATAAGACGTGTCTTAAGACATTATATACCAAGCTTCTTCCAGCCTAACCCACACTATAATACAGCTACAGGAAAGGCAAACTACTCTTTCACTTTACGTCTACATGACACAAAGTTCATCAATAGTTTGCTGAAGACTGACATCGTGTCTTCACACGCCATCAGACTTGCAGGACTTGTCAATGAACGTCAGAACGAAATCGACTTGCACATCAATGCACCCGATGTGACCTATTCAGGACAGCAGATTAATAACCTCGTACTGAATCTCAAGAGTGAGCCACAAGGCTTACAGACTCGCATTTCTGCCGAACGAAAGGGAGAGAAGGGACCTCATGTAATTATCAATGCACAAGGACTTATTGCTGACAACGCCATAAGTTCTGATATTTCCTTCCGCATACCAGGCACCTCTCCTGTATTTGGAAACGTCAATAGTATTGCTTCGTTCTCACGCCGTCATGGCGACTTAGAGACCCACTTGCATCTCAACCCATCAGAAATCAACTTTGATTCCATTGCGTTGCAAGTGCAGCCTTCTGATATCTCTTATCATCGGAATAATCTCAGCATCGACCACTTTGAGCTTTCTAACCACGACCAGCATATCATTGCTAACGGCCAGACGTCTGGAAATCAAAGCGACTCTATCCTTGTAAGATTCAAGGATATCAACGTTCCATATATTCTTAATCTTGTCAACTTCCACAGTGTTAAGTTTGGAGGAACGGCTTCTGGTACCGCATCTGTCAAATCGTTCTTCCATCACCCACAGATGCAAGCGAAACTTGAGGTACAAGACTTCCAATTTGAAGAGGGTGATATGGGTACCCTCTATGCGGAAGCAAACTACAATGATAAGGAAGGTAAGATTAATATCGATGCTTACGCTGATGCTGGAGAAGGTTCTCGCACAGATATCAACGGCTATGTAGACATAAAGAAAAACTACATCAACCTCCCTATCTTTGCCAATAACACCCATCTCTACTTCCTCAAGAGTTTCTGTGGCTCCTTTATGGACAAGATTCAAGTGCAAGGAAATGGCTGGTGCAAGGTTGTCGGACCACTTAGCGCTATTAATCTTGAAGGTGACATGCAGGTGAACGGAAGCGTATATGTAAAGCCAATAGGTGTTACCTATAAAATGCGTGATGCACGTGTTCAAATCATCCCTAACGAAATTATCTTTGCTAACGACACCATCACTGACCCACAAGGACATATCGGTATCGTTACAGGTGGACTACATCATAAGAACCTTAGCCACCTTACTTACGACATCAACATCCTCGCACGAAACCTCTTAGCTTATAACTTCCCTAAGAAACAAGGTAAGGACTCGTTCTGGGGGGTAGTATTTGGAACTGGTAAATGTAATATAAAAGGTGAACCGGGCTCAACAACAATGAACATAGAGATGGAACCTGAAAAGAACACCTATATAACATACGATGCTACTTCTACCAATGATGCAGGTACAAACAACTTTATCCGTTGGATTAACATACCAAAGGACAGCACTGACGTATTGATTCCTGAAGCAGCCGACACGCTCAGTTTCGCAGCAAGACCTGCCCCTAAGAAAGTTTCAAACGCAGTGAGATTCAGCGATATACCAAGCGACCTACACATTAACTTCCTCGTACGTACAAATCCAAATCTTACGCTTGGAGTATTGCTTGATGATGCCACTGGCGACAATATCCGACTGAATGGTTCGGGCATGATTCGTGCCACCTATTATAATAAGGGAGCCTTCCATCTCTTTGGAAACTACAACGTGGGCTACGGACAATACAACCTCACTATTCAGAATATTATCAAGAAACAATTTATCTTCCAGCCTGGCTCAACGATTGCCTTCGGTGGCGACCCATTCAATGCCGCATTGAATCTGAAAGCCAGTTATATCATCAACTCTGTTCCTTTGGGCGACCTCGGATTGGGTAGATCCTTCACAGCCAACAACACAAAGGTAAACTGTCTGCTGAATATTGAAGGAACTCCAGGAGCACCGACCGTTTCTTTCGGTCTCGACCTCCCAACGCTCTCACCAGACGCACAACAGATGATACGCTCTATCCTCAACTCTGAGCAAGAGCTTAACCAGCAAGTACTTTACCTACTGGCTGTTGGACGCTTCTATCCACAGAGCAACAATAACAATACGGCACGAAACAGTGAGTCGCCAAGTCGTGCATCACTTGCTATGCAGAGTCTGCTCTCAGGTACGATTTCACAGCAAATTAACACCGTATTGTCCAACGTTGTGAAAGATAACAACTGGAACTTCGGTGCCAATATTGCGACAGGTAATGAAGGTTTCGACAATGCCGAATACGAAGGAATGCTCTCAGGAAGTATGCTTAACAACCGTCTGCTCTTCAACGGACAGTTTGGTTATCGAGACAATGTAGCTAAGGACAAATCATCGTTCATAGGCGACTTCGATATCCGTTACCTCCTCTTCCCAAGCGGCAACGTAGCCTTCCGTGTCTATAACCAGACCAACGACCGCTACTTCACACGTAACTCACTGACAACGCAGGGTATAGGTCTGATTCTGAAGAAAGACTTCAACAAAGTGAGTGACATTTTTGGAAGTAGAAAGAAAAAAACAAAAAAACAGAAGCAAAAGCACTAATATACAGAATATTATTCGTAACTTTGCAACCGATTTGGGCGAACTATGCCCATATTACAGATAATATAAAGTCAAACTTTATTAATTAAATTATTTTTTAAACACTTTATGACAAATTTCAAAGACGTCCAGAATGTACAGCCTTTAGCTGACTTCAACTGGGATGAGTTCGAGAACGGCGCACACGCTGAGGCAAGTAAGAACGATCTTACTAAGGCTTATGACGAAACTCTTAACAAGATCCAGGAGCACCAGGTAGTTGAAGGTACTGTTATTTCAGTTGACAAGAAGGAAGTAGTTGTTAACATCGGCTACAAGAGCGATGGTATCATCCCTGCTTCTGAATTCCGTTACAACCCAGAGCTCAAGGCTGGTGACAAGGTAGAGGTTTATGTTGAGAACCAGGAGGACAAGCGCGGTCAGCTCGTTCTTTCTCACAAGAAGGCTCGCCTCCAGAAGAGTTGGGAGAATATCAACAAGGCACTGGAGAACGACGAGGTTATCCAGGGTTACATCAAGAGCCGCACTAAGGGTGGTATGATTGTTGACGTATTCGGTATCGAGGCATTCCTTCCTGGCAGCCAGATTGACGTTCATCCTATACGCGACTACGACGTATTCGTTGGTAAGACAATGGAGTTCAAGGTTGTTAAGATTAACCAGGAGTTCCGTAACGTAGTCGTTTCACACAAGGCACTCATCGAGGCTGAGCTCGAGGCACAGCGTAAGGAGATTATCTCTCACCTTGAGAAGGGTCAGATCCTCGAGGGTACTGTTAAGAACATCACATCTTACGGTGTATTCGTTGACCTCGGTGGTGTTGACGGACTCGTACATATCACAGACCTCTCTTGGGGCCGCGTAAGCGATCCACATGAGGTTGTTGCTCTCGACCAGAAGATTAACGTTGTTATCCTCGACTTCGATGAGGAGAAGAAGCGTATCGCTCTCGGTCTCAAGCAGCTCACTCAGCACCCTTGGGATTCTTTGGATCCTAACCTCAAGGTTGGTGACCACGTTAAGGGTAAGGTAGTTGTTATGGCTGACTACGGTGCATTCGTAGAGATTCAGCCAGGCGTAGAGGGCTTGATCCACGTTTCAGAGATGAGCTGGAGCCAGCACTTGCGTTCTGCACAGGAGTTCATGAAGGTTGGTGACGAGGTTGAGGCAGTTATCCTCACACTCGACCGCGACGAGCGTAAGATGTCTCTCGGCATCAAGCAGCTCAAGGAAGACCCATGGGAGGCTATCGAGGTTAAGTATCCAGTAGGCTCTAAGCACACTGCAAAGGTTCGCAACTTCACTAACTTCGGTATCTTCGTAGAGCTCGAGGAGGGTGTTGACGGTCTTATCCACATCAGCGACCTCTCTTGGACCAAGAAGGTTAAGCATCCATCTGAGTTCACTTCACAGGGTGCAGAGATTGAGGTTGTTGTTCTCGAAATCGATAAGGAGAATCGTCGCTTGAGCCTCGGCCACAAGCAGCTCGAGTCTAATCCTTGGGATGAGTACGAGGCAATCTACACTCCAGGTTCAATCCACGAGGGTAAGATTACCGAGTCTATGGACAAGGGTGCTGTTATCACTCTCAGCGAGGGTGGTGAGGGCTTCGCTACTCCAAAGCACCTTGTTAAGCAGGACGGCACACAGGCACAGCTTGGTGAGGTTCTCCCATTCATGGTAATTGAGTTCGTTAAGGACACTAAGCGTATCATCCTTTCTCACTCTCGTACATTCGAGGAGGTTAAGGAAGAGCCACGTCGCCAGCGTCCAGCAGCTCAGAGCAAGCCAAAGAATGATGCAGCTGCTATCAACAACGTTGCTGCTGGTACATCTCTCGGTGACCTCGGTGTTCTCGCTGACTTGAAGAAGAAGATGGAGGGTGGCAAGTAATTTGCGCACTAAAATCTAACATAAATAAAAAGAGTATCAAGTTTTCTTGGTACTCTTTTTTTATTCTCTTAGCTCTTTGTTGATCAGAACACCTATTCATATATAGGACTATCGTAATTGCATATCGGCTGTGCACTACAACGGAGCCTTATCTTTACCAATCTTGTTTTTATGTGAAACGAAAAGAATGTACGCTCACAAACACCAGCCCACTCCTTAATAGTTAATCAAGAAACTGCTTGAAACTTTCCATTAAATTTAGTATCTTTGCAAAAAAAACGAAATGCAGGAAAATAACAATCAAACTTTATGGCAGATAATTAAGAGTTATTTCAATGTCTTACCTTACAAAGACGGCGAAAAATATGTTATCAAACAAATAACTAATGGTATCAACTTTCAAGGTTCTAATCTCTGGATACTTATCTTTGCCGTATTTATTGCATCCTTAGGCTTAAATGTCAATTCAACGGCAGTAATTATTGGTGCTATGCTCATCTCTCCACTGATGGGACCAATCATCGGTATGGGATTAGCTCTTGGAATTGCTGACTTGGACTTGTTCAAACAGTCCATAAAAAACTATTTGATAAGTACATTCATTAGCGTTGTTACTGCAACAATCTACTTTACACTTTCACCTATCACGGATGCTCAATCCGAACTCTTAGCGCGCACATCGCCTACCCTTTATGACGTATTGATAGCTCTTTTTGGTGGTGCTGCTGGCTTCTTAGCTATGTCAACAAAAGGAAGAAACAACGTGGTGCCGGGTGTTGCCATTGCCACAGCCTTAATGCCACCACTTTGTACAGCAGGTTATGGACTGGCCGTACAAAACACATCCTACTTCTTTGGGGCATTTTACCTTTATTTCATCAATACTGTTTTCATTGCTTTTACAACCTGTCTTGGTGTACGCTTTCTGCATTTTCATAGAAAGCAGTTTATCAATCTTGAAAAAATGAGACGAGTAAATTATTACATCGTTAGCATTATTATTATCACAATTATCCCTGCAAGCTACATGACATGGAATATCATTAAGCAAAGTGTATTTAAAAATAACATAGAGAATTTCGTTACAAAGGAACTTAATTATAGCGGAACAAACATTCTCTCACACCAATACGACCTAAAAACCAAGACCCTGCATGTGGTAGCGGTGGGCAATCCGATTTCAACTGATTCGATAGCTAAAGCACAAAAAGCGATGACTAATTATCAGCTTGATGGCTACGCACTAAAGGTGATACAAGGATCTAACTCTGATAGCTTATTACTCCTACAGCACAAGAATAAAGGTCAGTTGATGGTAGGAGAAAAAAATACGGCTGAATGGCAAGAACTTGCATATAGAAATGATGTATTACAGAAGCAGCTAAACTCTTACACGCATTATCCTGTACTTGCTAACGACATGCGAGAAGAACTTAAAGTCGTATGCCCCTCAGCAAAGAGTATCATACTTTCAAAAGCATCTGAGTCTTTCGTTGATTCTGCTTCAATAAAAAATCATATCGTGGCTATAGTCAAAACAAACAAGACACTTGCCAAAGACAACAGAAAACAGCTTTATGACTGGCTGAAAGTGAAAGTCAAATCTGACAGCCTTGAATTAATTATTTTACCATAATAATAATAGTACAATACAAAAGTAAGAAGTACCAAACCATCACGGGTTTGGTATTTTTTTATACTTACATACATAAACAAAAACTCTAAAATTGAATGTAGAAGATAGTTATATAGACTTGACTTTTTTTAAAAAATCGTATTGCCATCAAGTAAACATTGTATTTTAAAAGGCGCTGATACTGATTTTCATTAATATATAAAATATTATCACAATGCCCATGAAAAATGTTATTCTTTGTAAAACTACCACACAATTCTCGCATCAATATTGCTAATATCAAATTTATTTATTATATTTACAACGATATTATATTTTTAAACTAATTAAAACAGATCTACGACTATGTCGAAAATTGGAAGCATTTTATTAGGAGTAGCAGCTGGAACAGTTGCAGGTATAGGTGTACTTTTTGTACTTGACAAGGATAAAACCTTATGTAAAAAGAATTATATAGGCGATAAAGTTGATGAACTAAAAGACCAAATAGATAGTCTTACAAGAAAAATGCGTGATAAATCAATGGAGTTAAAAGGCACTTTAGAAGAAAAGGTTGACAATCTTTTATCAGATTCAGACAGTAAACCTGAAGACCTTGTTAAGCTATTAGAAAAGAAATTAGCATCATTGAAAGAAAAAGTTAAGAAATAACTTAGCTGATTAGTAACCCTTAAAATCAAATTATTTATGAAAAGAATCTTCAGTTTAGCTACTTTGATTTGTTTATTCATAGTAGCTCTTACTTCAATCTCTTGTAGCAAGACAGATGACCCTGCAGACAATGACATCTTTGTAGGAACATACAAAGGAAGAATCACTTATTCTGGTGATAAAATAAAGAAAAGTGCCGATAATGGTTCTATAACCGTCATTAAAGCAGCTGGTAGCTACTATTTTAGATTTTCAGATGGAATCCCTGATCTTAAAGGCGTAACCTTTAAAAAGGAAGGTGACCACACTTTAGTAAATATCGACTTGAAAGAAGGCGTAAAAATAATTAGAATCAATGCTTCATCATTGAATATTCTATACACTAAAGATGGGAAAATATGGACTGCTAACGGAAAGAGATAGTAGAGAAAAAACATAAGAGTAAAGCCCCGAAATGTATGACATTTCGGGGCTTTACATTTATTAGATAGAGAGATTTAGAAATAAAAAGTTGACATTAAACCCATTTCTGCTATTAGACTACAATATGTATATTATTTAACTATAGTAGTGTTTCCTACCATCTTTTATTTTCCTATCAGTTTCTTGTCTGTCTTTATAACTTGTCATAGTCTGATGCTACGCCTGCGCTACAAAGCCAAACATCTACTCAATGATAAAACAATATATATTTAGGTTCTAATGACTTGTTTGGGTTAAAACACCCACTTTAGTGTCCTTATTTTTTCTTTCCAAACACAATATTTAATAAGAATAAAATCACAACAGCACCTATGGCACCTGTGATGATAGAACCAATCCACCCGTCACCAAGTGAAATATGAAGCACACTTCCTAAAAGCCAAGATCCTACGCCACTTCCAAGAATACCAACAATGATATTCCCCAAAAGTCCTAAACCACTACCTTTATAGATAAGTCCACCTAACCATCCTGCAATGGCTCCAATAATAAGTGATGCAATAATGCCCATAAGCTTTAAATTTAATGTATAACACAAAGGTAAGAAATTTTACCTAAAAATGCAAACAAAAGCAAGATTACTTCTATACCACAACCGTATAAAACTTCTTACAAGGTTACTACCTAAATCATGCTTGCCAAATTATCACTTTGGAGATAACAACATAGAGTAAACACGCATTAGATAAACGCTATATTGGTTTCGCATAGTAAATCATAGAAGAAAGGTCATAGATAGTTCTGCGTAAATTCCATTATTAAAAAGACTCAACAACTTATCTTAAAGCACGCAATAGCCTTTGAAAAAACATTACAAAACAAACAGACTATCTCACTTTAAAAGAAAGGAAAATTCATCCTTTCAGCATCTTTACAACAATCTGTTTATCAGGTTATTACAAAGTAGCATTTCAAAAGGTGCTCTTTAAGCCTTCAAAAGGGCATCTATTGAAGCCTTAAAGAGCATCTTTTGAAAGCCTATTGGGCGTCTTTTGAAACCTAATTAAGCATTAACTAAAAAGAGAGAGGATGAAAAATCAGAACAAAGCTTTCTCGATTTCCTCTGCAAAAAGAAAGGAAATCAACACCATGATACCTCATCCTAAAAACCATTCCCGAGCTAACACGATTCTCTTACAATGATGCAATGACAACCATATAAGATTATATAAAACAAAACTTGCCAACGACATCGTACTTCCCTGAACTGTCCGAAGACAACTCAACGCTGTACGTGCGTTGGCAAGATTATATCTACTTAACCTGCAGCTTTAAGAAGGGGACTTCCTAAAGAGAGGAATTAGAATGCAGCTTACTGAAATGTACCTACATAGTATCCTCCATTGCTTTCTGCAGTATTTACAACAACCTGACTCTTGCTAATTTGCAACGAGTATGCCCAGTTTTCACCTGGAGAAGCACTTGATGACCAATAAAATCCGCCCTCTCCAATATATTGTAAAAAGCCATCACTATATTGACCCAAAGCAGGTAAAAAGAAGTATCTACTTGCAAAAAAACCTGTAGGTGCACCTTGAGTAGGAGTCACTACTAATTTATTAAAGTTTTCGCGCATATCCATAAATCCTGGACCTTGTTCAGGTTGGAATGAAGTTATCAATTTGATATATGCTTTATTGCGGAGCCATATACCACCCTTATATAAATGTCCCATTGCTGTCCACAATTTATCATCATCCCAACGTGGATCACCATTCTTTACATACCATCCCAGCTCATTAGCATTAGGAAGATCTTTACAAGAATACGTTGCGTCGAAACGACCAAATCCATCATTTTCATGGTAGTGGCGATCACTACCAAAAGTTGGGTAATTTGGATTGCTATTGTTTGCAAGCACAGGCTGCCAAGGGTTAGCTGAGTTCCACTCATGGCCATTCCAGTAATTCTTCTGTGCATCCCACATGTAATACTTACTACCGTCATAATCCGTTACATTGATATCGGCTGTCATATCATAATAGTCGTTCTTCTCATAGTCGAACGATGGATATGTCTTAGTAATAGCACCTTCAACGTTTGTAACATAGTCCTTGATCCAATAACGAACGGTCAAGGCGTGTGTACCTGGACGGATAACAACATAGGCACCATTGGTTTTTACATCTGCTGTGCTGGTATTCAAAGAGAAACCATTTGCATAAGAACCGCTACCCTTTGTTGTCATTGTTATAGTCTTACCGCTACCCGTACCTGACAACTCACCTGTTGTTGTGTCAAGTGTGTAAGTACCAGTAAGGTCATTGTCAGATGTCACTTCAATCTTTGTCAGCTGACAATTCTTTACTGCTATATTGTTTGTAAAAGGCTGGAACACGAGGATAGCAGCCTGATGGTCGAGACGAAAATTAAATACGCCGTTACCACCTGTTGCATCTGCTGTACCACAGTCACCTGCCTCACCAATATGAAGAGTACTGTTAGGCTGTGCCTGAGTCTGTGAAGCGGAGATAGTTACGTCGTTGTTAAGACCATTCTTGCCAGGGTAGTACACCTTATAAGTAGTGCTATTTGTGTACTTACCAGGAACCATGAACTTAAAGCTGGCAGTCTTCTCTGTTGGAGCATTGCTACTCTTGTTCCAAGTTCCGTTATCATCCTTTACGTAGATATGATCACCTGCCTCCCAGAAGAAAGCTCCATCATCATAATTGAGTGAAGTACGAGTTTCAGCAGCACCTGTCACGAATGAAGTAAGGTTGCTATTCTTTTCAGTGTTTGTATCTACATTGCTCTGTGCTACATCTTCGTTAGAACAAGATGTAAAAGCCATTACGATGCCACACAATGCTACCAAAGATAGCAGGCGCACCTTAAAAGTATATTTTCTCATTATTAATATAGTCTTTTTAAACTAATTACTTAATTATATTAAAACTCTCATTTGATTAATCTTCCCACAATGAAGTATGTCCATTGCTTGACAAAGCCTCGTCACTAACCTCAAGCCACTCAAGTGCTTCTTTTGCATTATTAGCAGTAGGGCCTTTCTTACGACGGCCTGGATTGTGCTGACTATGGTATGACGCATCTAACAAAAGACTCTCACTGTTAACGCTCATAATCTCTGTCTGAGGCTTCTGATATCCCAATTTAATCTTATTCTGTTTCATAACTTATGATATAAAATTATTGCTGTCCGGTAAACATTTTTGTTATATAAAAGTTAAGGGCTGAAATC
>ERZ773018.557-NODE-557-length-21754-cov-4.808240_pt1 | contig 21754 bp, 26 predicted proteins | sample MGYA00580840_ERZ773018 | MGnify/ENA primary metagenome ERZ773018 (study PRJEB29015, sample SAMEA2738125) | human oral metagenome | biome: human oral; feature: human-associated habitat; material: saliva | place: China | collected 2256 ... | reverse complement strand
TGAAATTGTTGAAATTATAATATCAATAAAGTATTTATGATATAATATAGTTATATCACTAATGAATTTTAATAACAAGCAAAAATACGATTTTTTTATATATTATTTTGTATAAACGTTGAATTATCAACGTTTATTTTTTATGCCTTTTTATTTGTAATCAACATTTAAGTACATAAATTTATTCCTTTTTATGCCCCTTTTTCCCCTTTTATACACCCCTAGAAATATATTTTTTGCTCCTGTAGGGGACTTAAATTTTCATAAAGGGAAGTTTGTGAGAGATTGCCTGAACTCGAACTCGGGAAGTCGTTCTTGTAGTTTTTACACCCACCCCCTATACTTTTTTATTTTTTTCATTTTCCATTTTTTCAATTTTCCAATAAAAAAAACAAAATCCAATCCAGCAATCTTTTTCGCTCATACATTGACAAACATATAACAACACCATAATCAATATATTAATTTTACGAACATACTAGCAACCTATAAGCACTACATAACTACACGCCTATAACCTAGTAATTGCAATAGGTTCAGAGCATAACAAAGCAATACAAAAAATAATATATAATCAATCTATAAAGTAAACTAATCAATAATACTAACAGCCTATAAACGTTGGAATATCAACACTTTGTATAATAAAAATAAATATAAAAACTTGTATAAAACTATTGACTTAATCAATGGATTAGTATATAATATATATAAAGATAAAGGAAGAAAAAAAACAAAATAAAAAAACAAAATTTAGGAGGTTGATTTTATGAAAATCAAAGCAACACAAAAACAAATAAAAGAAAACTATAGCAATATTTTAGCGATTGGATATGCTGAGTATTATCATCTTTTAGACAAATATAAAGCAATGTACTACACTTGTGGGGTGTACGGCTGGAACGCCGACATATTTATTGATTATAAAACAGATACAGCAATAGTAACAGGGTATAGAACGTTTGGCGATAGATTGAAAGATAAACAACTCGCGATATTTGAAAAATATAATAATAAAGCTAGGAAGCTAAAGAAAAGATATAACGATTATAATTTTAGTGATACAAAAATTGAAAATAAACAATGTTTCGAATATAAAAGGCTTGATTATATACTTGATAAAATGCTAGAAACAGCAATAAAAAAAGCATTAAAATGTAAATAGTAGGAGGCAAAAAATGAAAGACAACAAATTTATAAAAGCGGATTACAACGTCAACATTTACACAGCTATAGGCTGGAGAGGAAGAAAAGCGACCGCTATACTTGAAAAAGTATCAGAGAAAAGGGCAAAAATTGTAGCTTGCAGAATACCTAAAGCGGACAGCAAAAGGCAAGACTATTTTAACAAATACTGGGAAAATGAAGAAATCGGAAAAGTAAAAAATATAAAAAGTTTAGAAAACATTGAAGAAATCGAAAACGTTGAAAATGTTGAAAACTTTGAAGAGTTGTTATACAATTTTTAAAAATATGATATAATAAAGAAAAAAAGAAAAGGAGCAAAAAAATGAAAGAATTAGAATTTTTATTTAAAAAAAGAATTGGAAGAAAGCGGAAAGCTTACAACTTGGGAAGAAGTGAATTACTTTAAGTATAATTTAAGTGATGAAGCGATATTGAATGACGGGGGTTGTACTTGCCCTGAAAGTAGAGAAATAACAACAGTTAAAGAACTTGAAGAAGTTTACAATGAGGCTTTAACTTTTAAAAACTATAGAAATCGTCAAGAACTTGGAGAAATCAAAGAAATTGGATTTTTTTCAGGAACTAAAAAAGATAAATACGGTGACAATTTGGAATTATGTTATATTAATTTTGTTGGAGAAATTGTAAAACTTTGCACTTTATCAAAAAAATTAGGATATTATGAGGAATATTTTACCGATTTAGTCAGTTTCGGATTAGATGAATATGATGAAGAAGAAAACAACCGACTCATTGAAGAAAAGGAAGAACTTGAGTTTTTATATTCACAATTAAAAAACATTTCTGACGAGCTTCCTCAAAAGGCAGAAATTTTAGAAGATTATGAAAGAGTTTTAGAAGTTATCAATAATATTTAAAAAAATAGGAGTGGACTTCTCCACTCCCGACCTGCTACATTGCAGGTTAGCCCTTTCGGGCAGTAAAAAAATTATAAAACTCACAAAGGTTGTTAAACCTTGCAAAAACATTATAACAGGTACAAAAAGAAAAAACAATACATTTTTTAAAAAAAGGTAGGTGTAGTATTTGAAGCATTTTAAAAAAGTAGCTATCTTTTTACTACTTGCTTTCATCACTTTTCTTTTTTGGCTAGATAAAAGAGAGATAAAAAAAGAACCTTTTACCCCGTCAAAGTTTGACACTGAAAATTTTGAAAACAATAAAAAAATCTTGCATAACTCAAAGCTCTATAATTCAGAGTATCGCAAGTATTTGCAGCAAAAAATCGAAAAAGAAAAAGAAGCAAAAGAGCAAGAGCAAGAGCAACAATATCAAGAAGAAGAAACGGAAGCGGATCACGTAAAAAGCAAAAAAGTAAAAAGTACAGGTGAAAAAGCAAAAAGTCAAAAAAACAAAAAGACAAAAAAAGTCAAAGAAGACGACGAAAAAATCAAAGAAAAGACTAAAAGAGCAAGAATACAAAGAGAAAAAGAAAATAATAAAAATGACAAGTACATTTTTAGACACAAGATGAAAAGCAAAAAAAGACCATAAAGGAGAGCAAAAAATGAATATATCAAATAAAAAAGTTGATTTAGCACTTGAAAAATTAGAAAACTTAGAAAATGAGGTTTTTAGTTTAAGAACAGAACTCACAAGACCTGATATCACTTCATATAGAAGTAAAAAATATTTTTTATATCAAGCAACAAATAACGGCGTTTTGTTGCCTGACACGTACGGGGCTTTAATAGAAGCATTTAAAACTCAAAAAGAATTTATTAAATACGTCAACGAAATTTTAGAAGAAGACAAAAAATATCAAGAATATTTAAAAAGTGATGAATACAAAAAAATAAAAGAGGAAGAAGAAAAACAAAGGCAACGAGAATATGAAGAATATAAAAAAGATTACGAGTTACAAATAAAAACAATGTATGACGACTAAAAAAAACAGGAGCGAAGGCTCCTTTTTTTATTGCTTATTTATAAAGTTGTATAATCGTTGATTTTTCAACGTTTATCACAAAAATATTACATCAATGTAAACGTTTATAATTTAAATTAAATATTTTTTTAATGTATTTATATGCTTAAATTTTTATAAGGCTTTAAAACTCATTTTAGAGCCTTATAATTTTACTTATTTTATGCAGTTTTACATTATATAAGTTTATATAAGCAAAAAAGTCCTTATAAAAAATATAAAGAACCTTTTTACTAAGTCCACTATTGAACTCTACCATAATTATTTTATCATATTTATATTATATTGTAAATATAAAAAATATTATATAATTATATAAAATAAAAATAGTCGCAAACTAAATGAGCATTTTTATAAATTATATATAATAAAAAAATCGCAAACTAAATCACGATTTTTTAATAAATATTTATATATTATAATAATATTGACGCAAACTAAATGGCTATTTTAATTTAAAATTTCAATTAATATAGCATTTAAAAAAGTGAATATATAATTTTTGTTGTTACTAAAATTTTCTTCACTTTCAAAAATATCATCAATAAAATCAAAACTTATTTTTGTTTCTGCTGATAAACTTAACAACTTTGAGCAAAATTGTTCATAATCATTACAATCTAATAGCTTAATTAAAACATCAATTTTAACTTTTAATACATTAAGATTACTATTTTGTCTAAAATAATTGGCAATCTTTTTTGCTGTTTGTTTTGCTTCTTCAAATTTCATTTCTTCCATTTTCGCAAATCTCCTTTTTATTTATAAATTATATTATTAGTTGAGCAAACTAAAAAGCTATTTCAACTCTTTTAGTTTATTATCTATTAATTCTTTTAGCTCTAGTAAACTGTTTTTATCAGCATATTTATTGATTAATAGTTTAGCATTGCTTTTGTAATTAGATATTTTTTTTCTTTCTCTTGCTTCAGGATTGTTTGCAAGATATTTTTTATTCCATTCTACTTGTTTTTTCATTCGCTCTTTTTTCTTATCCATTTTCTTATCCCCTTTGTTTTATAAAAATATTATAACATAATCTATATATTATTACAATATATTTATATAAATTAATTTTCTAGCAAACTAAATAACAACTTCTGTAGTTCTTCTTTTTCCTTTCCCCCTTTCTTATATATACTTTCAATATATAAGTGAGTTTCGATTGACAAAGGTATTAAATTCTTTTCATCATATCTTCTACTAGGGTCATCATTGACAGGAATAATATGATGTACTACTTTTGACTTAACTATTCTATTATTGACCTTTAATTCGTAAAGGTCTAAATTATTGTATTTATTTCTAATATAAATACTCAATTTATTCCACTTTGATAATTTATAAAAACTTTCATTCTTGCTTTTTGTTCTGTTTTGATAAGAATTTTTTTGATGTTTCTTTTCGCAAGTCTCACAAAAACTTTTATTAATCGGTATTAATTTTCTTTTACATATAGGGCAAAGTTTATTCATTTTATATCTCCTATTCATATATTTATATATATATAAAAAAATAGGGCAAACTAAATGCCCTATATCCTATTTTAATCTTAATATTTTGTACTTATTTTAACTTTTATATATAATTTAATAATTAGTCGCAAACTAAATTACAATTAAATTTAAAGCTATTTTATAGCTATAATAATATTATCGCAAACTAAATAAACAAATAAATTAATTAAAAATCAAAAATCTTAAAAAATTCATCTGATATAGCATTAACATCTACATTATATTCATCAAAGAATATTCTAGTAGCAATATTCATTATAGCGTCAACAGGGTCAATCTTATCTTTTGACCTTTGCTTATCTATTTTAAAATTTTTGTTATTATCTTCTTTTAAAACAGCATTACTCATACAGAAATTAAGTAATCCGTCTTTTTCGTGTACAACGTTCTTTTTGTAAACTTCTTCACGGAAGCGGACTGTACCCTCACATAAAGTACGGATAGTCTGTGATATTTCAACTGTATTATAACCTAGTTTACTCATCTCTAAAGCAAATTGAGTAGCACTCCAGCTATCGTAACACACTTCTATAATGTTGCAATGGTATTCTTCTTTAAATTTATTGATATAGTCTATAATATCGTAAACGTCTATAACTTCGCTTTTTGTCAAAGTGAGTTTTCCCTCTTGCTTGAATTTATACCAATAATCCTGCCCACTATTGATATTATTATAATATGTTGTTTCGGGCATAAAGGATTGTTGTTTAAAATAATATTTATCATCAACCTTTACGCCAAAGGCAACTGATGTTAAGTCGTCTTTTTTTGATATATCGACACCAACAAATACATTTCCTTTACTAAAAATACTATAATCAAAATTTTCGGTACATTCTGCCCATTTTTTCATATTCATATATCCGTTATCTGCCATATCAACCCATATATTCATATTTTTAGTTAGGAATTTTCTTAATTTACTTTCATCTAATTGAGATAATTTATAGTCGCTCCTTAATGATTGCAAACCTTCTTCATAAGTTGCAACTATCGGATTGGCTTTTATCCATAATGTTTCATCATTTAACCTGTCGCCCTCTTCCATTTCGTGAATATCTATAAAGTATGTATCATCTTCAATAGATATATTAGGGTCAAGTATTTTTGAAGCCTCATCATAAGTTGACTTGCAGGGGCAATTTATATCAAAACCTGCTGTAGTTATTGTTACTAATAACGCTTCGGGTCTTGCTATCATACCCGTTTTTAAGTTAGACCATATTTCATCTGTCTTGTGGTCTTTGTACTCATCAACAGTAGCTAAACTAGGGTTGTTCGCATTATCATTATTCTTTGCCTCTCTTGATAAAGGCTTAATAAAGCCGTTATTACTTAAATTAGTTATTTGATGATAGGCTTCTTTCCACTTGTCTTTTAAAAAGTCGCTAGTCTTTAAAATATGCAATATTTCTTTATAAACAATTTCAGAACCCTCTTTGTTCCAACCTGATAAGTAGGCTTCTTGTTGACCTTTTGTAAACAAAAAGTAGCTGTTTAAACAGGCTAACATTTGGGACTTACTGTTTTTTCTCCCTACCTGAATATAAGCTACTTTCGTTACTCTTCTATTATTTTTTCTATATTTAAAACACAACATACTACTAGCCCAAAACATTTGGACTTCAACAAGTTCAATCGGTTGACCCTCTAATACTCCAGCTCTATGTTTGAATTGTTTACACCAAACATAAAATTTCATTAATTCGTTTTTATCAAAATAATACTCATCATTTTCTAAAAAACGTAAAAATCTTTTACAAGCTAGACTATGTTTTTTACAGCACTTCCTCTTCCTATTAGCACCTTTTTTTACCCATTTGATAAGCCTATCGTAAAGTTCTTTCTCTAACTTAACAAATTTATCCATTATTTAACATCTCCACCAAAAAGCAAAGTAAAATCATCTGTCTTTTTTTCTTCTTCTTTCTTTGGTACAACTAATTTCATTCTGCTTGTAACTGTCAATCCTAACTCTCTACTTAAGGTTATAATCTGCTTACTTAACTTATCTTGAATATTAATAGTCTTTCCGTCTAGCAAAACATCAACATTATTTGCCATTTCTACAGTTACTTTATCGTACATATCCTTAATTAATACATAATTAGCCAATGTTTCTATATCTAAATTAGTTAAAATATCTAATCTTTGTAATTCTTCTGAATAATAGTTAAATTCTTCGTATAGTCTTTTAGGTAGCTTTTTAGGGGGAATAATCTTGTCCTTAAAGCCTTTTAGTTCTTGTTCTTGTCGTTCTTTAATTTCTTTTTTTGTCAAATGTTTCTTCCCCTTTTCAAGCAATACGCTTACAGGCTCTTTTTTTCTTCCTGCCAAAATTACACCCCCTTTATTTTTATTTATTCAAAAGCTTTTTCATCTACCCACTTTGCTTTACTGTGAATATATAAATAAGCCCCTTTTCTTGCTGTTACTTCAAAAGTTTTGCCAAGCAAGTTGTCGGATTTTCCGACAGTTTCAAAACCGGCTGTTCCCCACGGTTTAGTATCAACACTGTAACCACCATTATTTACAGTTTTTTCTTCTGATATTGTTTCAACTTCTTCAAAGGCTCTATAGTCTATCCAACCGCCTAGATATTGACTGTACCAATAACTTCCCCATTTTCTTGACACAGTTACTACATAGCCCTGATAGTCTTTAGTATTGCCTACATTCTTTCTATCAGAGCAAAACCAAGGCAAACTGTCTATAGAGTAGTTGCCGTTTATCATATATCTTTCTTGTATTTGTTCCATATATTCCTCCTGCTTTTTTTCTTCTCTTTCATCTTCTTTAAGTCTGTAAACTTCATAATTCCAATTATATAAATAACTTAAATAACTTTCTGTGTTTTCGCTTATTCCATTGGCTTTAAAGTTGCAATGTATAATATGTGAATTATCTGTGAAAACTCCTGTGTGAGCAGAGGCACCCGGAACACCTTTTCGTTTAGCCCAAATAACTATATCGCCTTTTTTTGCAGTCCATTCGTTGTTTTCTGTTATTTTTTCAAAGCCATTTTGTACTAAAAAACGTCCTAAATTGCTTGTATTTCTAATGTCGTCATCTTCTATATCTAAAGCATTACAAACAGCAAAAAAAACAGAGCTAGAGCAATCATAACTTGATGTACCTTCTCTGTGTATCATAGAATAAGTTACTTTACCTTTTCTATCTCTAAACCATTTTATAATATTATCTATTTTGCTCATATTAACTCCTATAATTTATATTTTTTCTTTGTAAAATTTATTCTTCTATTTAAAATTTCTCTATATCCTTTCATATACTCTAATTGAGTAATTAAAAGTAATCTTTCTTGTCTTTCAATATCTCTTTCTTTAAAGTTTTTCTGCATTTGCATTATCTTTATATCAAGTCTGTTATATTCTCTATAAAGTTCATCTAGTATCATCTCTCCGCTCCTAAACAAATTAAAAAGGGCTATATAAAGCCCCTTTAATCTATTTCTTTTCTAATACTCTTTCACTATCTCTGACCCCGTCTGTAGTTGGGTCAACTAATATTCCAAGACCTGCTAAAATGTTTACAATTAACATTAGCACTTGAATAGTTTGGTCTTGAGTTATTTTTGGCACTACTTCAAATTGCGCTAACATTTGATATACAAAAGATATAATTGTTGTCATCATTGTGATGATAAATGTTTTGTTTTTTAATCTGATTTTTAAGTTTAAGTTTTTCATAGTTTTTATTCTCCTATCTATTTTTTATTGGCAACTCAAAAACTTTTTCGACCGCCTTTTTTACGATTCCGTTTCCTTTGAGTTTTGTATAGTTTATATACAATTTTCTCAAAACTTCTAACTCGTCATCATAAATAAAACCTCTCTCATTTACACAAGTTACAAGCTCTAAAATATCTTTTCTTAAAAGACATTTTATCCCGTCGTTTTGATATTCTTGTAAAGTGAGTATCTTTTTAAGAGGTTTTAATACTGTTCTTGCAATTACAATCCCGCTACAGATGATACTTAAGCTAATTGAGATTGTATTTAAGTTTAAACTGACTGATACACTGCTTAAATCCACATTTTTTTACCTACCTTTCCTTGTAAACGTTGATATTTAAACAAATCGCCCAAAAACGCCCCCTATTTTGCATTTGTTTTGTTTTTTAATGATATTATATGGCTAAAATACTTAAATTAATCTATTTTAAACCAATTTTCAGGATTGTTTCGTGGATTTGTAGTATTATTATCTACTTTTGATGAATAAATATTATCTTGATATAAAACTTTATCAAATTTATTATAAGTTTTAGTAAATGACCAATCATTTATTGGCTTTAAAGTATCCTCATCTATTAGTTGATATTTATTTGTTAAAAGTTTATTAAATTTTTCATCTGATGTATGATTGTAAACAACTTCATAAAGTCTTTTTTCAACTTTGAACCTGTCGCCTTTGATGTAGTTGTGATTAGCTTTAAAACCTTCGTACTTTTGAGGCTTCTCCGGTTCTTCTTCCTCGCTTTCACTTTGAGCAGGTGTCAATATAATTTCTTTTGCTATTTCTAATTTTCTTAATTCTGACCTTTTATCAGAAATAAGTTGTAACAAATCCATAACCTTTCTTTTTTTGCTATCTATCTGAACCCCCATAGTAGCAATTTCAGAATTTATATCATCCATTTCTTGTTCTTTCTTCGATACTTCTTTTTCAATCTCAACAATTTTTTTGTCTATATCTTTTAACTTCATCTTTTTACTCCTTCGCTTTAAAACTTATTCCGTCGATTGAAACCCAGTTTGTACTGATTTCAGAGCGGTTTTCTATAAGAATGTTCCCATCCTTTCTTATTCTTAAAGTAGCGGACTTGTTGCCCGTGCAGGGTACAAAAACTAATAAATTTTTTTCAGGTCGGCAATCCTCTCTTGTAATTCTTGCAAACCACTCTGATGTTGTATCTTTTGCTATGCCTTGTAAGTGAACTATACCGAACGGGTCTTTAAAGTACTTTAATTCGTTGTCATAATCGTAAGGTTTAGTTTCATTGAAAAGGTGCAGTTTAGTCCATCCTTCTACTTCAATTCCTTTATGAAAAGCTGTTTTTAAGTTTATATCAAACATATCAGGTCTTTTTGCTATCTGTCCGACCGCAAGCCCTGTCCCTGAACTGTGGGCTTCAATAAGTCTAAAACTTGACCCAATGAAAAAACTCTGTGTAGCCGATGTATAGTAGTCTGTAATTGTAAGTCTAAATTCATACTCAAAATTTACATTGACATCATAAGCTAAAGCATTTAAGTTTAAAACCTTATCCGTTCCCTCAAGAATTGTAGTCCAGTTTGAGCTGTCAACAAGACGTCTTTCTATCTTCCATTTACAAGTATTTTTTTCGTTGATACTTGCCATCTTGAAGTTTCTAGTCATTGTAACTGTCTTTTCGTCTTTTTCTAGTCTATATCCTGAAAATTTTACAATGCTAGGCAAAGTATAAGGCTCTACTTTTACAGTTCTTGTATCTGTAGAAATTCTGTCCCTGCTATCTGTAACAGTGACGGTTACTGTAACATTCCCGCTTCCTGTTACTTCTTTTGATGTAGCATTAGCACCCCACAAGGTTTGTCCTGCAACAGTAACTTTGACATCTTTTACAGTTGACCCCCTATTACCTTCTGCGGTTGTAATAATGTTAAATTTACTGTGATTTTCAACAAAAACGCCTAACCCTTTTGTCTTGTCGTCTGCTTCTATAACTTGAATATCTTTGATAATAGGTTTTATAGAGTACGGAACGTGCATGTGCCAATCTGGATTATATGTTGTCTCTCCAAATTTCTTTCCGTCTTTATACGTATCTATACCGATATCCATATAGATAGTGCCACTATTTGGCTGTAATTCTACATAATTTGTAGTTGATGTAAAAGTTAAATCTAAATCTTTTGTGTTTTTAGCAATATAATGCCAACCACTACTTCCCTTTTCACCTCTAATTACATACCAAACCGTATGAGTGATATTCCCATTTAAAAACTTATTGATATGGATAGTATGTTGTTTTCCTAACTCTCTTGAACCGTCCATTTTGTCAGTAATTATTGACATTCGTGGTATTCTGTCAAGAGTTATAGTATCTGACCCGCCGTCAACACTGCCCACGTGTGAGCCGTGTATTTTTGCTCTTATGTCAAGAGTAGTCGACAAATCAACATTACAGGTTCCGTCTGGATTGTGATATATCCTCTTGTCGAAACTTCCAAGTGTGATTGTAGTACCACCACTGGTTGAAATTCTTGAAGATGTGATGTCATAACCCGAGCCGTCGACGTATACAGTATGAGTTCTTGACCCAATGTATAAGTCATAATTGCTACGGCAATCAAGATATAGTGTGATTGTTAAATCACTATAATTGCCGTCAATATTTTGACTAGCTTCCCACTCTGTTCTGACTGTGTATCCGTTGTTAAACGTCTCTTGATAACTTCCTGAAAGTGCCATTAATCCACCGCCTTTCTAAATGATAAGTTTCCGTTCTCTTGTACTGAAAATTCAAAATTGCCAATTCTTAAAGAATTTATTACATAAGCGTCTGTAATGTAGAGCTTATTGTTAGACATATAAGCCACTTCCACATCTCCCTTTAAAAAACTAATCTTTTCGTGGGTAATTAACGCTTTAAAAGGTGAGTTAATATCGCCTAACTCAATATTTCCAGCTTTGAAACGGATATATTTTGAAAAATCGTTGAAACGTTGTTCTAGTGCTTTTCCTGTTTCATCAAGTAGTTGCTTATAGTTATTGAATTGAAATAAAAACTCATCTCTAGTCTGCTTAAGTTGTGTACTTAATTGATGTCTTATCTTTGCATTTTCAAGATTAAGCCCTTCATACTTTTTGAGTAAATCTTTGTTATCACTTGAAAGATATTCAATCGCGTTACTTAACTGTTTGTCTATTTCTTCTAAATCTTCAATAGCAGGAGTCCAGCTTGTAGCTTTATTTCCTTCTTCTACTTTAACATTTTTAACACAAAAAACGGGATTTTGATTAAGTTCTGTTTCAACCGCAATCATTATTTCGTCAAAGTCTTTTTTATTAAAAGTTATATCAACTCTTTTATTTTCTTTTGCTTTAACTTCTACTTTTTTAGATAACTTTACTTTATCTACAGCAAAATTTATATCAAAATCTGATAAGTTTATTACATCAAAACTTAAAGTGTAAGTCTTATCTTTTTCAAATTTTACTGTATCTAACAAGTAGTAGCCTCTTACTTTTGAAGTAATAGCATTATCAATTCCTAAAAATTTTATTGCTTGATTATCTCGCCACTCGTCATTGTCCGTTATTTCAATGTATTCAATGTTTGTAGCTGACCACTTCTGCCACTTTGTTTTATCTAAAGTAGCTGAATTTTTTAAAAGGTTTCTTGCTCCTACTTTGATTTTATCGACTTTTTCGTTTATGTTTTTTTCAACTGTTGATATAATCTCGTTACTTTTTAATTCTAACGCTGTATTTAGTTCACTTTTTATCTCTCCCCATTTATCGTTGAATTTCGTTTGAATAGCTAAAGTTATGCTATTTTTCAACTTTGAAAATATGTTAGTTACATTTGCTCCCATATCTTCAAATTGTTGTCTAAATTCTTCTTTGGAGATTATCTGTTCAATAAAAGCTGTGTCAACAATTAATTTTTTAATCTTCGCTAAATCAATATTAGCAACTATTGTGTTTAATATTTCTGTATCAGTTACTATTGCTTTAAGCCATACAACATCTGCTGTAATTGATTTTATTAACTCTTGTTGTCCCTCTTTAGTTCTGATATATCTTTGAGTTTCTGCGTTAGATAAAGCTTTAATTTTTTCCTCATCTAAATATTTTTTTGCCTTTTCGATTTCTTCTTCTAAATTAGTTTTTATACTTTGTAAAATCTGTTCAATAGCTACTTTTGTTTCGTTATTTTTTCTTTCAATTTCTTTCTTTGTTTCTTGTTCTATTTCTGTTTTTGTTTTTTCAATTTTTTCAGTAACCCCTTTAGTAGCTGAATTTATTTTCTTGTCAACCTTACTATCAATATTATTTAATAAGTTTTCATTTTTTATCTTGATTTTCTTATCTGTCTTATTAAGTAAAGTATCTGATAAACTCTTTAGCTTATAGCCAAAATCAACTTGTAGATAGCGAAACTCCATAGGGCTAAAAATGTAACCAACTACATCAATTCTTTTATGAATGTTATAATCTTCATAATAGATTATACAAGTATCATCTATATCTAAATTGTATGAGTTGATTTCATCTGTTCCGACTAATGAAAAACTTTCCTTTGGTAAATCTATTTGAAATACTTTGAATAAATCCTCTCCATATTTTTTAAGAGCTTCAAGAGTTCTAAAACTATCTTCATACTCTCTAAAATCGGCTAAAATATACGGATATTCGTTGATTAAAGGGCTTTCTACAACTGTTTCAAAAATCGTGTCCTTTTCATTTTCGTTATCTGTTCTTTTATTAGCTTTCATATAAAGTCTAGTAACTACATTATCTGCGTCTTGCTTGATATTTATATCGTTTACGTTCTTTCTATTTGCTACAATGTATTCCGTATCTCTACCACGTCTAGCAAGATATTTTATCCTATAATTGTCAAATAAATAAGTTCCCTGCCATAGTGTAGATATAGAAAACTCACTACTTAACAAAACATCAAATAGCATTTTGTTTTCCATATTAATAGTATGAATATCTGCAATATCAGAATAAAAACTAAACTTGTTACTATCTGATATTGTGCTACTAATACCATTAAATACACTAGAGCAACTTTGTTCTTTAAAAGAAAATTTAGGTACATATAGCTTCTTACTTAAAAAGCCTATGTGTTTAGCATAGATTTTTACGCCTTTTACTAACTTTTGAATATCTGTTATAAAGAATAGTTGTTGATTGTGTCTTGGTGTATCACATTTAATCAAAGCAAATTTTTGAAACAAGTTATGCAATCTTTCTTCTTTTCCATTTTCAAAAGTTATATGGTGCATTAAAGGATATTCAAACTCTATATCATATCTGCCGTTCTTTTCTTCTACTAACTTATCATTTTTAGCATATTTTAAAGAGATATACTCATTATCTTTAACTTGTAAATAAATCATATAATAAGTACCTCCACTGTATTTTAAATTCTGCTTTACAATTACTTAATAGAATAGGATTAACACCAATGTCTAAATAAGGTATCTTTCCCCCTGTAAATGCACTATTTTTTAAGTATCCGTCCTGTGTGATTTCTATTTCTTGTAAATCTACATTTAACGGACTTAAACTATCTGTCTTAAATTCCATTTTAGTGCCATTAATAGCAATATAAAAATTCTTGCTAGTTGGTGTAATTTTGATAAAGGGATATACCCTTAAATGTCCTTTATTTTCTATTGCTCCGTTACTATTCATTACTATTGTTTCGGTATTTTTGCAACAAAAAGGTTGTAGAGTAAAACTGACTACAACCTTTCTGTAACTATTCTTAAATTTTCCATAAGTGATATTCGATACAAAGCCTTTGTAATAGACCGTATCATTATTAAAGTATATATCAACAAGCTTGTTAAGTATAAAATATTGCCCTAAACTTTGTATATCTTTTGTATAAAAAGTTATACTAATAGGAATTTCATTTAACAACTTTAAATCTTCTAAAATAAAGCCGTCCCTGTTATACTGCTTAATTAATTCAAAATTAGAGCTTATAACAGTATCGCTTATAGTTGATATACCTTTAAACTTAATACCATTGTAAATAATATATAACTTATTTATAAAGTTATTAAATTTTATCTCTTGCATTAATACACCTCTTTGTTTAGTTCATATTTCATCTCTTGCATTATATTTTTAATATCTCTATCATCTCTAATAACAACATTATCAAAATGTACTGTAACCTCTTGCTTAATGACTTTTTCTTCTCTACCTCTGCTCATATTGTCAATTCCACGATAAATAGGTTGCATTTGCCTTTTAACTTCTTTTTTAACTGCTTCTATCATCAGTTTTGTACTAGCTATATGATTAGTTATTTTAGTACCTGTTGGCAAGTCCATAATGTCATCTCCTCTATGAGTTCCTAACATTCGACCTGCTGTTCCTCTAGGTAAATCAAAGAGTTCCCAGCCCATTTCATTTACTCTAGTTCTAACCATACCACCATTAGCAAAGCTAGGTAAATAGTTAGTTCCACTTGCATAACCTCTTAAATAGTTAGTTCCACTTGCGTGTCCGTACAATGCACTAACAGCACCTAAATTTCCAACTGCTTGAACGTTGATAGTTACATTTTTTCTTTCAGGAATAGAATTAATTTTTCTCCTAACCTCATCTAAATTTCTGATAGTTCCGTCTTTGTTTACTGTAACTTTAACAGGATTTCCGTTAAGGTCTGTAATAGTCCCATTCAAATTTCCTGCACTATCTCTTGTAAAGCCCATTTGTTGCTCAAGATGTTTTAATTGTGCTACATTTAATTTTGTGCTGTTTGTTAGTCCTGCTGTCAGTCTTAAAAATTCAGCACCCATTTGAGTTTGAGTAAACTGTGTTGTTTTCATCAACTCTTGCAATTTCTTTTTACTAGCTTCCGTACTTGCGTGTATTTCCCCTGTTTCATTATCATAACAAGCTATAACTTTACCTGTTGTTTCATCAACAATTTGAAAAACTCGTTTTGTTGTACCTGTTGTGGTGTCAAGCACCTCATTCCAACCAGTTTCGTTTATCGTGTACATTTCTTCGTGATGTTTTTGCCAGTTGTTCAAATCTTTTTGCAATGTTTTATCGTTATTGCTTAAAATTTCACCGTTTGTATCGTTAATTTCTTTAGCTATTTGTGGGTATTTTTCTTTTACAGCTTCAAGCAAATCGTTGTAATGTTTCTTTGCATTTTCAATATCTTTGTCTCTTGTTTCTTCCATTACTTTTATTGCTTGTTCTGCTTCTTCTTTTTCTTTTCCCGATAATTCTTTTGCTTTTTGTTTCGCAAGTTCAATTTTAGTATCCCATTGAGCTTTTATATCTGCTATTTCTTTATCTGCTTGTGCTTTTTTTTCTTTTAGCATTTCACTTTGACCTTTTAAATCAAGTTTTCCCATTTCATTGATAAACTTGTTCTTCATATATAGCAAATCTTCTTGTGTTTTAGCTGAATTATCTAAGTCAATTTTATTAATTTCTTTTTTTATTTCCAATAGCCTTTGTTCTTCTGCTTTTGTTAAATTTCTTTTTTCGTTATAAGCTTTTTTGATTATATCGTTCTTTTCTTTTTCTAATTCGCCTAAATGTTGTATTTGAACGTTTGTATCTTTATTAAGCCAATCTAAAGTTTTTTGTTCTTCTTCGCTTAATACTCCGTCCCTGCTAAACGCTTCTTTAGTTGCTTGTTGTATTTCTTGCTGTTTTCCTTGTAAAGTTTTAATAGCTGTATCACAACTTTTTGATATATCTGTTGAAATGTTATCAAACTTACCAGCTTTAAATTCTGACTTGCCTAATCTCTCTAACTCTAAAGCTAAACGACCTGTACTTTCTCTAGCGACTTGTACTTTCTTTGCAAATTCTGTAGATAAATGCCCTGTTTCTGAAAATTTATATCCCTGTTCTTCAAGTTCTTTACTTGATTTCTTTGTACTACCTGTAAATAAATTAATCCACTTATCCCACAACGTCATATTATCTTTTGCGTCTAAAATAGTTTTATTTCCGTCTGCTAAAACATCGTTCCAAGTTTTATATGCTATTACACAACCAACAATAGCAGCCGCAACTCCAGCTGTAACGGGATTTAACAAACCCATTCCTTTAGTAGTTAAGCCTACTGCACTACCTAAATTTTTCATAGCAACCGCTCCGCCATTTCCAACTTCTAAAATAGGTTTTGCCGTCATTTTCCCTAAAGCTAAATTTATACCAACAATAGCTGCCTTAAATTTATTAAGCATACCCATAGTTTTAAATACAGCTCCTAATCCAGCTGTTAGACCTGCCATTCTTACTATTAGTTGCTTAAATCCTGTATCAAGATTTCTTATCCAATTCAAAAATGCTTTTGCATTTTGCATTAGTTTTATCATCATAGGTAAAAATTCAACTGCTAACTCTCTAGCTACGTTAGAGAATTGATTTTTTAACATTTTTAATTGACTTTCTGTTGTTTGGTATCTCTTTTGTGCTTCTGTTTCTAATGCTGTGTTTTCTTCCCAAGCCTTTTTAGATAAGTTTAAGTTCTTCGTTAGTTCTCTGTGTCCTCCAGCAAGTCTTAATACTGTATCTCTTAATCTTACTTCTTTTATTCCTAAAGTGTCTAAAACAGGTGTAATATCCTGTCCACTTTCTTTCATCTTTCCTAATCCCTCTACAACAAGCCTTAAAGCTTCGCTAGGATTATTCTTTACTATTTCTTTGAATTTATCTGCACTTACACCAGCTATATTAGAAAAATTGTGTAATTGTTGACCGCTTTCTTTAGCCATTTTTTGTATTTCCTTATCAGTTAATCCAGCTTCTTTACCCATTTTTCTAAATTCGGCACCGGTTCTGCCACCAGCTCCTAAAACTTTCATCATAAACTTGCCCATAGCTGTACCACCTTTTTCGGAAGCTATACCAACACTTGTTAAAGTTGCTGATATACCTGCTATTTGGTGGTCTGTTAATTTAAAGTTAGCACCCATACCAGCCAAACTGTGCATCATACTTACAATGTCTGCTTCTGTTGTAGCTGTATTGTTACCTAAATCAACGATTGTACTAGCTAATCTATCTATGTTTGACTTATCCATATTAGTGATATTTGTATATTGTGCTAATAATTTTGCTGCCTCATCACTCGCTAGGTTTGTACTATCGCCTAACTTAATCATAGTTTCTGAAAACTTTTCAATATCATTAATGCCAATACCTAATTGCCCTGCCATTTCCATAACTTTTGCTATTTCGTTTGCTGATTGCGGCAACCTTTCAGACATTGAAGTTATAGTTTTTTTCAATTTTGCGAATTGTTCATCTGTTGCGTCAACTGTTTTTCTTACACCTGCAAAAGCACTTTCAAAAGCTATAGCCTCTTTAATTCCAAAAGCTGTAAAAGCTAAAGCAGGTGCTGACATTTTTAATAAAGCATTACCTACTTTGTTGTATGCTTCTGCTGTCTTTTGCAACTGCTCTCTATACTTTTTCATTCCGTCTATTTGCTTTTTAATAGTATCTTTTTTGTATTCATCATTGACGTATTTTAAACTTGTTTTATGATTTTTTAATTGCTCGTTTGCTAAATTTAATTGCCTTTTGTAATCATCTGTTTTTTTACTTAATTTTGTTATATTATTTTCGTGTTTTTTAATGTTGCTTGTTAATTTCTTTTCTAAATCATATTTACTTCTTAATTCTTTTCTTAACTCTTGATGTTTGTTTGCATTATTTTTAATACTTTTAGAAAGATTATCTACAACAGTTTTTTGCTTTTGCACTTCTGCATTAGCTATCTTGTATGCTTGACTTTTTTTGCCCTCTGTTTTTGCTATTTCTTTTTGTCTATCATTTAATATTTTTAGCTTTTTACTTTCTTCATCATAAGCCTTAATAAGTTGCTTCTTTTCGCTATAAATATTTTTAAATTCTGACCTTACATTTTTTAAAACTTCTTTATTTTTTGTATATCCGTCTTGTAATTTTTTTAAGCTCTCTTGTGTTTCTTTTAATGCTTTTTTTTCGTTTGTTCTTTCTTTAAACGTTTCTCTTAAAGCTGTATTAATATTTTTGATTTTATCTTCTGATATTTTTATAGCTTTTGTATAATGGTCTAATGAGTGTTGCAAAGTTTTATAACTGTCGCCCTGTTTTCTTAAAGTATCTTGACTTACTTTATAAGCTCTATCAAGTGCCGTTAATTCTTTATTAAGTTTTTTTATTTTATCACTCGCATTATCTCTAGCTTCAATATCGACTGTTAATTTCTTTGACATTACTCAAAATCATCTCCTATATTTATCATAGATACTGTGTCTTCTTCTTCTTTTTTATCTTCTTCACTTTTGTTCATTTCGTTATGAATTTCTAACATTTTATTTATCGTTCTATAAGTAGCATTAAAAAATTCATACTCTCTTTTTCGTAAAACAACTGTATAAAAATAAAAAAGAAAATCAATGTCTAAATCTTCTTTTTCTTCTTTTTCTTCTTGTTGTTGTTTTTTTTTAGTTCAAATTCGACTGTGTTTTCTTCTTCCTCTTCCACTTCTAAAGTACATCTCACAAAGCAAGTTAAAGCTAAATCAGATAAAGTAATTAATAAATTCATCTTGTCTTTTTCATTTAATCCATAAACAAAATCATCTAATATCTTATTTTTCTTGTTTCTTAACATACAAGCAATTAAATCTAACATATTATCGGCTTTATATTCTATAAAACTTGAAGCGTCTTTAATTAGTCCGTGTCCTGTATGTTTTTCATATATTCTAAAACTTTCCATAGTACAATTTAAAATATATTCTTCGTTTTTCCATAGCACTTTTAAGCTATTATCTTGTATTGCTGACATTGTTATATCTCCTATTTAAAAATTGATAAAATTAAAAGGGGGATAACTCCCCCGTTTGCTATTAATCTGTTAAAATCTTTTCTTTAGTCCCTAAAACTTTTTTATAGAAATTAGTTATTACATCAGGCTTCAACTTGTCTTCATTCTTTGAGAAAAATCTACATAAAGTTCCATCTGCAACAGGGATAGCTTTTCCTTTAAATTGATGTTTACTAAAATCTATATTAGTTGTTTTTGTATTGTGAGTAAAACTCTCTTTACTTAATTTACAATTATAGAAAATACCAAACCCTTTATCTCCGTCTGAATAATCAAATTCAAAAAGAAGAGCAAAAGCGTTTTGGCTGTCTTCTGTGTTTACTGTAACTCCGCCGTTTTCTGTTGAGCTTCCCTCAATCATTTTTTGTATTTTAGGTAAATATTGTGCCAAAGTTAAAGACAATTCATAAGCTACAGGTATTCTTATTACAGTATCTTGTTTATCGTCTGAATATGCTTCTCCCTCTGCATATTGTGGAGTATGTTGAAAATTCTCTACACCTTTAACAAAAACAGGTTCGTCATATTCAATTCCACCTTCTTCATTCTTTTTTAATATTGCAATATGCAAATTTTTAAATCCATAAGCTCTTTTTACATCTGATTTTATTGCCATATTTTTATTCACTCCTTATATATTTTTTTGAAAAAGTAAAGCAAGTATTATATCCTTTTGCTTCTTTTTCTGTTCCGATATGCTTAATATCTTTAAATTCTAACTCCCTTAATTTTTTACTAATTAAGGTGTTTGTTTCTATTATCTTGTTAGAAAAATAAACATTTATTATAAAGTCAACCTCTATAACATCAACAAAGTCATCATAAATCTCGCTATCCTCTGCCGTATAAAAATATCTAATGCTTTTTTCTAAATCTGTTTCTTTTTCCAAATAAAAAGTTGGAAAATTCGTTAGTTTCTCCAACTTATCAAAATCATTTTTAATCTGTTTAAAGTAACTTTCCAACTTCGTTCTCCAACTCTTTCATTAATTCTGTTTCTAATTTAGTCTTATTTTTCTTTAAAGACTTATCAAACCAACCCTTATGTTTATCTATATACTTGCCTGTTTTAACTCCAAAATACGATAAATGAAAGCCATAATGGTTAAAGTATGCACCTTTCCACTTGTTCCAATCATTTTTTGTATCATCAAAGCCAACTTTCACAACCTTTAACTTTTTTGTGTCTATTTTAGGATATACAGTTAAACAATCTCTTGCTGTTCCTGTATCTTTCGGGGTATCTTTTTTTATTTCTTCTTTAAGCTCCTCCCCCGCTTTAACTAAAGCACCTTTTGAAATTAAACCTTTATTTGATATATTTTCTAAATCTTCAATTAAAGCGTCAAGTCCATTAATCTTTAGTTTCATCAATAAACTCTCCTCTAATTTCTAAAATATTACCTTCAAGTTCATTTACATACTTGATATTAAATTCTTTATCATTAAAGATTACTTTACCTTTAAAATCTAATCCCTTTAATGCTTTTCTATTCCTTACAAAAAAAGTTATCTTTTGTATATTTTTTTCTTTTTCGGTTGATGTATATTCTGTACCATAAGCATATTTTAACTTTGCTCTTGTATCGACAAAAACACTCTTATTTTTAATTGGTTTCCCGTCTTCGTCTTTCTCTATTCCGTTACTCTTTATCTTTAAAACTAGCCTTATTTTTTCTTTAAATTCGCTAGTCTTAAATTTAAGTTTATAGTTTCTTTCATCATAACCCATAATAATATCACTTCCTTTTATCGAGCATTTTTAAGTATTTTATTTTATATTTTTTAATATTTTAATTGTTGAATGATATTATTTAATGAATTATTATTCTTTAAACTATAATTACTTTCGGTTGTTCGTTCACGTTCGATATAATGAAAATGAACGAAAATAGAAATGGCAAGTAAATATAGTTTATCGCTTTTTTGAGTATCTTTAACCCCTGCATTTTTCAAATATTCCTCGCCACTTTCTATAAGAGCATTTATTAAGTTGTCATCATCTTCAAAGTCAACGTTCAAATAATTTTTGACTAAATTCAATCTTTGCTTTTCGTTCATCTTTTCTACCTACTATGCTTGTGTAAATTCACCTTTTACTAATGCTTCTTTATCAAAAGCCTTTGTATCAAATCTCATTCTTGACTTGATAGAAATTTTATCATTTACCCATTTAACTAAATCAGTCATTTCTATACTTCTTCCTTCACGTTCAAAGTGTGTAATAGCTTCATCTAATGCACCAATGTAGAACGGTACTTTTTTAGCCTTTACAGGTAAAACTTTATCAGTTACTACGATTACTGTGTATTTGCCCTCTACAGTCTTTACGTTAGGGTCTGTGATATGGTCTTTTAAAATATATCTGTCGTTTTTGTCTTTTAGAGTATCTAACCAGTTATATCCTGTTTGATTAGTTAAGATAATTGTTTTTGATAATAAAGCAGGGTCAATTTTAGTATTTAAAATTGTCTTAATATCATCATAAGTC
>ERZ773018.555-NODE-555-length-21765-cov-5.044588_pt1 | contig 21765 bp, 19 predicted proteins | sample MGYA00580840_ERZ773018 | MGnify/ENA primary metagenome ERZ773018 (study PRJEB29015, sample SAMEA2738125) | human oral metagenome | biome: human oral; feature: human-associated habitat; material: saliva | place: China | collected 2256 ... | reverse complement strand
GGCACGAACTTTACTCATAGTACTGCGAAAAAAGAGTATATTTGTAGTGTTAGCAGCTACGAAGGTAGCGTTTTTCTGCCGTAGAACGGGGGTAAGACGCTCCAACCTGATGAATAAAAGGACTACAAGAGTGGATCACCCCATAGTTCAAGGCTCCGACAACGTTGCCCCCTGCCTCTCCGACCATCGCAGCAGAAAGCGTTGGGTGCGCTTGGCTGTGTCTCTATCTTTGGGCATTGCCTTGATGGTTGTTGTCTACCGAAACTTTGACTTTGGGAGGCTTGTGGAGGAGTTGCGTTCCAACTCAATTAGTTGGGGAATTATCGCTCTATCCATCTTGATAGAGGCCTTAGGTAATGTTTTCCGTGGGGTGCGCTGGAAGTTGCTTGTGCATCCTTTTAGTAGACCGGCACCTCGTCTGAGGAATACCATTCTATCGGTGCTTGGGAGCTATGCGGTTAATCTCATTTTCCCTCGTGCCGGGGATGTTTGGCGTTGTGCCGCCCTATCTCGCTACGAATCTCTCTCTATGGCAAAGCTTATTGGCTCTCTGCTGATGGATCGCCTTATGGATATGATCGTGCTGGGGCTTATTGTCTTGATGGCCATTGGGGGATTCTCCGATTTCTTAAGGGGTTATTTTGTTGAGCATCCCGACCTCTCTCTCAAGGTGTCGCACCTTGTTTCTTCCCCTTGGTTCTATTTGACTTTGTTGGCAGTGGGCGTATTGGGCTACCTCTTTTGGCGTCTCTCCAAAAGAAGCCGATGGGGCGCAAAAATCTGCAAGGGGCTACGAGATATGTGGGAGGGGCTGCTTTCCATTCGTTTTATGCCGCATCGGGGTCTTTTTATCCTCTATACCATTGGCATTTGGGGATGCTACTTCGTAGCCTTCTATCTCACCTTCTTTGCTTTCCCTTTTACTCAAGACTTAGGGATCAATGTAGGGCTACTTGCCTTTGTAATGGGCTGCTTGGGGGTGGCTGCACCCGTACAATCGGGTATCGGAGCCTGGCATTTCATGGTTATCACGACCCTTACGGCTGTGGGCGTTGAGCGCAGTGATGCCGGTTCATTTGCCCTCGTTGTACACACCTCGCAAACATTAGGTAACGCCCTTATTGGGTTAATCGCAATTTTAGTTATACCTTTACTCAATAGAAATTATAGTAGAACTCAATAGTAAGAATACATAATATAGAAACGATTATGGCAAAAGACATTCTAACGCTTAAACCTGAAGCTGTCTGGAGATACTTTTACGACCTTACACAGATTCCTCGCCCCACAGGGCAGATGGATGAGGTAACACGTTATGTATTTGAAGCAGGCAAAAAACTCGGGTTGGAGACCTTACAAGATGAGGTTGGCAACGTGCTTATCCGTAAGCCTGCCACTCCCGGTATGGAAAAGAAGCCTATTATTACCCTACAAGGGCACGTAGATATGGTTCCTCAGAAGAATAGTGATGTACAACACGACTTCGCCAAAGATCCTATCGATGCCTACATAGATGGGGAGTGGGTGACGGCTAGAGGTACAACGCTTGGTGCCGACAACGGTATTGGGGTTGCTCTTGCTCTCGCTATTCTAGAGGACAATAGCCTAAAGCATGGCCCGCTAGAAGCCCTCTTTACCATCAACGAAGAGGTAGGGATGGATGGGGCAAACGGACTCAAATCCGGCTTCTGCAAGGGGGATATTCTCCTTAATATTGACTCCGAAGTAGAGGGTAATCTCTACATTGGTTGCGCCGGGGGGATTGACGTAAACGTAAGCCTCGAATACAAAGATCAGGAGACAACAAGTCAAGAAGATCAGGCTGTACGCCTTACCCTCTCGGGGCTCAAGGGAGGTCACTCCGGAGTGGATATTCATATCGGTCGTGCCAACGCCAATAAGTTGATGGCTCGCTTCCTCAAGTGTGCTGTAGAAGAGTTTGGTGTGCGTGTAGCCTCTCTAGAGGGGGGCTCTATGCGTAATGCGATCCCTCGCGAAGCCTTTGCGGTGCTTACCATCGCGCCCGAAGATGCCGAAGAATTCTGCAAGTATGTTGCTGAGTTCGAAGCTCTCTTTACCAAAGAATTTGATGGAATCGAAGATAAGATTTCGCTCAAGGTTGAGAAGTGCGATATGCCTACCAATATTCTTCCCGAGGATATCCAAGACAATCTTATCAACGCACTCGAGGCTTGTCAAAATGGCCCCATCTCGATGCTCCAGAGCTTCCCGGATACGGTAGAGTCTTCTACCAACCTAGCCGTTGTACGCGCAGGTGATGGACTTGTGGAGGTGAAATTCTTGGTACGTAGCTCGTCGGATAGCCGCAAGATGTGGGTGGCATCGAGCATTGAGAGTGCCTTCCTGCTCATGGGGGCTAAGGTAGAGTTGGCTGCTCCTTACACGGGGTGGCAACCCAATGCGAAGTCGCATATCATGGAGGTAATGAGCAAGGTATATGAGGAAATCTACCACGAGAAGCCCGATGTTAAGGTAATGCACGCAGGGCTAGAGTGTGGTATCATCCAGGGAGTTATGCCCGATATGGATATGATCTCCTTTGGACCTGAGATCCGTCACCCCCATTCGCCCGACGAAAAAGTACATATCGACTCTGTAGCTCGCACGTACGAGGTCATTGTCAGAACCCTAGAACTTGTATAACCCCACATTCCTTTATAATTAAATGAAAACAGCATTCGTATTCCCCGGTCAGGGGGCACAATTCGTTGGTATGGGGCTCCCTCTTTATGAGGGCAACGCCGAAGCCAAGCGTTTATTCGATGAAGCCAATAAGATTTTAGGTTTCGATATTACAGAAATCATGTTCCGAGGTACGGACGAAGAGCTCAAGCAAACCAAGGTAACACAACCTGCGGTTTTCTTGCACTCGGTGCTCATGGCACGTGCTTTGGGAGCAGACTTCCAACCCGATATGGTGGCAGGTCATTCGCTGGGTGAGTTCTCTGCGCTTGTGGCTGCAGGGGCTCTCTCATTCGAAGATGGGCTTACCCTTGTTTCTAAGCGAGCTATGGCAATGCAAAAAGCCTGTGAAAAGACGCCCTCTACAATGGCTGCTATCCTCGGTCTACCCGACGAAAAAGTGGAAGAGGTATGCCAGAGCATCACGGACGAAGTAGTGGTAGCGGCTAACTTCAACTGCCCCGGTCAGATCGTAATTTCCGGCTCAATGCCGGGTATTGAGCGTGCTTGTGAATTGCTCAAAGCCGCAGGAGCTAAACGTGCTCTCCCCCTCAAGGTGGGTGGTGCATTCCACTCTCCACTGATGGAACCCGCCCGCGAAGAACTGGCGCAAGCTATCGAAGCAACCACTTTTGCAGCACCCAAAGCTCCGGTATATCAGAACGTGGTAGCCAAAGCTGTTTGCGACGCTGCAGAGATTAAGAGCAACCTTGTAAAGCAACTTACCTCGCCCGTGCGTTGGACAGCTTCTGTGCAACAAATGGTGGCCGATGGAGCAGAACGCTTTGTAGAATTAGGCCCCGGTAGCGTATTGCAAGGGCTTATCAAGAAGATTGCTCCCAGTGTAGTTACCGAAGGAAGAGACCAATAAAGAGGGAGGAGTGTATGAATAACGAACATGTTCGCTGTCTTATATTAGGCTCCGGTCCTGCCGGATATACGGCAGCCATATACGCTTCTCGTGCCAATCTCACCCCCGTGCTTTATGCCGGTCTTCAGCCCGGAGGTCAGCTGACCACCACCACGGAAGTAGAAAACTTCCCAGGCTATCCCGAGGGGATCACGGGGCCCGAGATGATGGAGCAACTCAAGCAACAGGCTCTTCGCTTTGGCTCCGACATACGTACGGGTGTAGCTACCTCGGTAGACTTTTCTAAGAAGCCATATAGGGTGACAATAGATGATGCGACCACCCTTACTTGCGATACTCTTATCATAGCCACAGGGGCTGCTGCTAAGTACCTCGGGCTAGCCGATGAAGAGAAGTACGCCGGTATGGGAGTCTCCGCTTGCGCTACGTGCGACGGATTTTTCTACCGCAATAGGTCCGTGGCTGTAGTAGGAGGGGGAGATACCGCTTGCGAAGAAGCTATCTACCTTGCAGGGCTAGCTAAGCAGGTCTATTTGATTGTGCGCAAACCCTATCTTCGCGCATCGCAGGTAATGCAAGACCGCGTACTCAATAACCCAAAGATTACGGTTCTTTTTGAACATAATACGCTAGGGCTATTCGGAGATGACGGAGTAGAAGGGGCGCACCTCGTTAAACGTAAAGGCGAAGCAGACGAAGAATTGGTAGACATTGCCATTGATGGATTTTTCTTGGCCATCGGGCATAAACCCAATACGGACTTCTTAGCAGGGCAACTTGCCCTTGACGATGCCGGCTATATAGCCACGATCAATGGCTCTCCATTGACCAGTGTGGCCGGGGTATTTGCCGCAGGCGATGTGGCAGATCCTCGCTATCGCCAAGCTATTACCTCCGCAGGATCGGGTTGCAAAGCAGCTCTAGAGGCTGAGAAATATTTGATAGATAATAATCTGTAACAAACTAAAAGGGAGTTTCTTCACTCTGCGAGTTCTACTCGAGGTGGAGGGCTCCCTCCTAACAAAGAACAGAATATAAACTCTAATTATTAAACTAGTAAACACCATGGAAAAGAAACAAATCATCATTGCTAGTATCCTTGGGATTGCTTTTGTTCTGGGATTGTCTTTTGCAGCTTATCAAGTATCACGCATCCGCAAGGTGCCTAGTGAAATCTCGGTTACGGGTATCGCCGAGCGCAACTTTAAGTCCGACCTTATCGTGTGGACAGCTACCTATTCTGTGCAAGATTACAGTTCCTCTGAGGGGTATCAAGACCTGCAACGGATAGGAAAAGAGGTACGGAATTTTATCAAGAAGAATGATATCCCAGACTCTTCCTACCTGTTTAGTGGGATTTCGATCTCCAAAGTGTATGACCAAGTGACTGATGGCAATAACTATTACCGTCAGGTATTTGCAGGATATAACCTCTCTCAGACGGTAACTATTACCTCGCAAGACATTGACCGAGTAGAGGCTTTGTCTCGTAATATCACGGAACTCATCAACCAAGGTATAGAGATCACTTCGGGAGATCCGAGCTATTATTATACGCATCTCAACGACCTCAAGTTGGAAATGCTCAAGGAATCTTCGGAAGATGCACTTGCTCGTGCAGGTGTTATTGCCGAGGGGAGCAATTGCAAAGTGGGGAAACTGAAACGTTCGCAGATGGGAGTCTTCCAGATTGTAGGGCAATACAGTGACGAAGACTATAGTTGGGGTGGATCTTTCAATACCTCAAGCAAGTACAAAACGGCCTCTATTACAGTTAAGAATACCTATAAAATTCGCTGATGCGGACGAAGACTCTAACCGCCCTTTTGCTGTGGGCAGGTATTTCTCTAGCTAGTGCCGTGGGGCTTTCTGCACAATCTCTGCAGGAAGCCCGTGCACTGCGAGAGATGGGAGATTGGGCAAAGGCCGACAGTGCCTACCGAGTACTTTCGGAACAATCCCCTCTCAATACTGCGCTCAAAGAGGAATATGCCTCCCTGCTTTTGGAGGTAGGAAAGAGCCGAGAGGCTCTAGATCTGTTGCTATCGCACTCGAATAAGAAGTCGCGTCCTTCTGCTTCGCTTTTGGCTCAAGCCTATTATGCCAACTATCTCTTTGAGGAGACGCTTACCACTCTTGGTCGCCTTTCGCCTAAAGCAGAGACGCCCGAATTAGCCACTCTAAGGCAACAAGCCCAACGCGCTCGGCAGATGCTCGACAAGAGCGAGAGGCTAGAGATTGTGGATAGCATGCAGATGGATCTCAATGCTCTCCCGGTTCTCCCCAAGCAATACTTCTCTACGGAATGGGGACGGTTACGCTCCGCTTCGGATTTTAGAAGTGAAGTAGGACAGTTCAATGCAGAGGGATGGGTTTACGAGACAGCTCTTGGACTAGAGTCTTTTTACGCACGAAAGTTGGAACACAGGGGCGATTCTGATATTTTTTCTGCCTTAAAATTGCAGGGCCGTATGGCAGAAGAGAATGCTCTAGGGACCCTCAATACACCCAATGACGAGTGCTATCCTATCCTACGTCAGGATGGCATAACGCTCATATTTGCGCGCAAAAGCAGCGAAGGAATTGGGGGATATGACCTCTATCTCTCACGGCGCGACCCGGAGACGGGCAACTATCAAACACCCTCACTCTTGGGGATGCCTTTCAACTCTCCTCAGGACGATCTTTTTCTCATTTACGACGATTTGCGAGGGGTAGGAGTGCTCGCATCCACTCGCTTTTGCCCTCCAGGGAAAGTGAACCTCTATACATTCCGTATAAACGAAGAGCACACTCTCCTCCCTTTCAATACTCTCCAAGAGAAGCGACCGGCCGCCTCCCTCTACCCTTGGAGAGCAACAGCACAAAATCAATAGCTACACTTATTTTATCCTTATTAGGTTATGGAAAAACGTATTATACCCTCTTCGGAGCTTATTGTCAATCAAGACGGTTCGATATTTCACCTTCATCTCAAACCCGAGCAGCTTGCCGATAAAATCATCCTTTGCGGAGACCCTGATCGAGTGGGCATGATTGCCAACTATTTTGATAGCCAAGAGTGCGATGTGCAAAACCGTGAGTTTCGCACCATAACCGGCTCTTACAAGGGTAAGCGCATTACGGTACAAAGCCATGGTATTGGGGGTGATAATATTGAGATTGTAGCGAGCGAATTGGATGCTCTTGCCAACTTCGATCTCGAGAAGCGTTGCGTGCGCGACGAGTTCCGTCAGCTCACAATGGTACGCATTGGTACCTCAGGAGGGCTCCAACCCGAGAGCCCAATTGGTTCGTATGTAGCAAGTGAAAAGGCCATTGGTTTTGATGGTGTTATTTACTTCTATGATGGGACAGAAAGAGTACGAGACCTAGCCTACGAAAAGGCTTTGACCCAACAGCTCGATTGGAAGATAGAGGGGCTTAAACCCTATGTCGTATCAGCCGATGCCGAGCTACTAGAGCGCATTGTAGGGAATGACGGGCGCATTATCAAAGGGAGTACCATTGCCTGTAATGGATTCTATGCTCCTCAAGGACGTAAGCTCCGCCTCCCGCTTGCAGACGAAAATCTAAATAAAAAAATAGAAGACTTCCGCTACGAGGGATATAAAATCACCAACTTTGAGATGGAAAGTTCGGCTCTCAGTGGCATTGCTTCCCTCCTAGGGCATAAGGCTATGACGGTATGTTGCATTATTGCCGGGCGGCAAAATCTCAACATGAATACCGACTATAAAGGGAGTATTGACGACCTTATCCAACTCGTACTCGAGCGCATCTAAGCTCTGTACAAGGGGCTTCCCCCGAGACTTAACGGCTATCCCTCTTTTGACAGATAGGAGGGATAGCCTTTCTTTTTAGAGAGGGCTTCTCTTTCCTCTAGATGAGGGGAGAACATTTCTCGAGGAGGAGCCTCCCTTTCTCTCCGCCGAATGGAGTTCGCTTTTCTCCGCAATGTCGGGTAGGAATCCTGAACGTATGCCAAGAAATATAGCTAGATTAGCCAAGAGATATTGTACCTTTGTAGAAGTATGGATGTAGACGTACAACAAGTAAAGCAACGCCTAGGAATTATAGGTAACGCCCCAAAATTGCTCCAAGCCATTCGCACAGCCGTGCAGGTTGCTCCTACGGATGCGACTGTCCTCATCACGGGGGAGAGTGGTGTAGGTAAGGAGTTCTTCCCCAAAATCGTGCATCAATACTCCATCCGTAAGCACAAGAATTACATTGCAATCAACTGTGGAGCCATTCCGGAGGGAACGATCGACTCGGAGCTTTTTGGGCATCGAAAGGGTTCTTTTACGGGAGCGTTGTCCGATCGTAAGGGCTACTTTGAAGAAGCCAACGAGGGAACGATCTTTTTGGATGAGGTCGGGGAGTTGCCTCTAGCTACTCAGGCTCGCTTGCTACGTGTGCTAGAAAACGGAGAATTTATCCCTGTAGGGGCAAGTCAACCCATCAAGACGAGTGTACGCATTGTAGCTGCTACGAATGTAAATATGGCAGATGCTATACGCAATGGTCGCTTCAGAGAGGATCTTTACTATCGCCTAAATACAGTCCCCATCCTAGTACCTCCTCTACGGGAGCGGGGGGACGACATCGCACTTTTGTTCCGCCGATTTGCTTCGGACTACGCCTCTATGTATCAGGTGCCGCCCTTAGAGCTATCCGCAGATGCCAAGCATATTCTTATCACGTACCGCTGGCCGGGGAATATCCGCGAGTTGCGCAATATTACCGAGCGCATGAGTATCCTTGAGCAAAATCGACTTGTGGAGCCGGAGGTGCTACGCAATTATCTCTTGGAAGAGGGTCTGCAAGATCTCCATCCCGTAGTGTCCGGTGTACAGCAGAGCGTGGATCAGCAAACGTTTGCCAATGAGCGAGAGATACTCTATCAAGTACTTTTTGATCTCCGTCGAGACTTCAACGAGCTCAAACAGACGGTAAACGAGATGAAAGGCGCGCCCCTTTCGGAGACGAATCGAACTATACAAATGGTGGAGCACACCGAGGCTTGTTCTCCCAGGCACGAGGACGCTTCGCATACATTGCTCCCCCCATACTCCACGCACAGCCAAGAGCACGCCATCGATTACGACGAAGTGGTGGAGCCGGAAGAGGCAGAAGAGACTCTCCCTCCCTCTCAGACCGCCATCAAGGGGATTATTACATTAGAAGAGGCAGAGCGGCAACTTATTACACAAGCTCTTGAGTTGCAGAAGTCCTCTCACACACGGCAGCAAATTGCCGACATGCTCGGGATTTCTGTTCGCACACTATCTCGCAAGATAAAAGAATATGGTTTGGAATAGTCTTATGCGCCGGCAGGCAACAAGAGTGCTAGGAGTGTTCTCTTTGCTACTCGCCCTCTCTTCTTGTAGGATTTCGTATAAGTTTACGGGTACATCCATCGACTACGACCAGACTAAAACGGTCTCCATCTCGGAGTTTATAAACCAAGCTCCCCTTGTTTATCCGCCCCTTAGTCAGACCTTCACAGAGGCGTTGCGCGAGCTTTTTCGCCGCCAAACTCGTCTGGAGGAGGTGGCTCAAGCCGGAGACTTTAGCATAGAGGGAGCTATCGTTGGGTACGAGCTAACCCCTGTTGCGGTGCAGGACGACGCCTTTGCTTCCATGACCCGGTTTACGATGACTGTCTCTGTACACTTCGAGAATAATGCGAATCCAAAGAAAAATTTCGACAAAACTTTCTCTGCTTATACAGAGTTTGATAGCAGTAGTCTCTTCTCGCAAGTGCAAGACGATTTGGTGCGACAGCTCACCGACGATATCACCAAGCAAATCTTCAATGCTACGGCAGAGGATTGGTAATTCTCAACTATTACTCCTCGGGACTTGACACATGACAGCACAAGAGTTACGAACCTATCTCAATGCACCCAATACGCTGAATAAGGAGACGCTACCGGAGCTCAGGCAGCTGGTGGAGGCCTATCCTTATGCACAGACTTTCATCTTTTTGTACCTATACAACCTGGCTCTTCTCGAAGACCTTCGCTATTTCTCCGAGCTAAAAAAATGGGCAATCTCTCTCCCCTCCCGTAGTAGATTATACGCTCTTGTGGAGAAGCGATATATCCCTCAGAACCCCATTGTTGCCGAATCGGACAAGGGCGATTTTTCTTCCATAGATCGCTTCCTCGAAGAGATTGGCTCCTCACACTCCGGTGATACACTCGCCTCGCTGGGCGAAGGCGTTGGTACCGGTGGTGACTATTTTGACGCCCTAGAGCGTGGAATTATAGCTCCTACTGCCGAGAACTATGAGGAGAGGGAGAAGGTGCTTCCCAAGTCTCAAGCCTCTTCTTTGCCCACTCAAGAGGAAGTAGAAGAGGAGGATAGAGGCCCTCTTTTCACAGAAACGCTTGCCAAAATCTACATTCAGCAGCAGCGTTATGACCGTGCTCTTGATATTCTACGGGCAATAATGACCAAGAATCCAGAAAAAAACGCTTACTTTGCAGATCAGATTAGGTTCTTAGAGCGCCTACAAGAAATAAGTAATAGAGAATAGTATATAATAAAACACGTAAGTACAATGTTTGTTTTCCTATCCATCCTCATCCTCTTAGCAGCTGTTTTGCTTATACTCGTAGTAGTTATCCAAAACTCAAAGGGAGGGGGTCTTGCCTCCGGATTTGCCTCAAGCAATCAGATTATGGGGGTTCGTAAGACGACCGATTTTCTAGAAAAAGCTACTTGGTGGTTGGCTGGAGCTATCGCCATTCTAAGCATCGTTTCTACCCATTTCCTCCATACAAGTCTCAATGAAGATCAGGAGATCAATAACGTTATAGAGCAGAAGGTAGAAGAAACACCTGAGCAGCAGCTCCCCAACTTGGGCGGTGAAATGCCAGCTACTCCTACTCCCAACGCTCCTCAGCAGTAATCCACTTTTTTTGTAGAGTGGAGGAGTAGTCTTCCCTTTTTCACCTATACTCTCTAGGGGGTGTAGGCTGATTTGTATTCATAAAGCACCTGGTTTTCATTTTCTTTTAGGGTAATTTCCCCAAGAAAATAGGCTGGGTGTCTTTCTTTTTCTCCCTAGAATTTCTTTTCCGAATTAGGCTGAACGAAAATCGGGGATAGGCAAGGTAAGAGAGGGGGGGGTATCTTTATTTTTATGAGGTTTTCTCTAGAAAAAGTATTGGTACATCTAACAAAATCACTACCTTTGTCGCCGGAAATGAAAGCTTCCTTAGCTCAGTTGGTTAGAGCATCTGACTGTTAATCAGGGGGTCCTTGGTTCAAGCCCAAGAGGGAGCGCACCCGATTTCAATAAAAAAGCCCTTCGTATTGGAGGGCTTTTTTGTTGTCTTATGTTTAGAGGGAGGCTGGTTTTGTGTTTTTCTCGGGAGCTCCCCTCTGCATCCTCTCTGTCTTATGTGACAAAAAGAATCCCCCTATTCTCATGCGAGAATAGAGGGCGTTGTTTGCTTAGATAGCCTAGAGATTAGGCTTCGGCTTCTTGTTGTTTGTTACGGTAATCAGCAAGTTCTTCTACAGCAAAGTTGCGAACAAAGCGTTCGATCTTGTCCTGCTCAGCAAGCGCAAAGCGATGATATACGCGAGCACTTTTGCCAAAGAGTTCGGGTTCGTCATTGGCTGCAAGGAGCAACAAGTGCCCAAAGAGAGCATGCGAAGTCATCTCTACAAGGCGGCGAGCTTGGAAGTCGAGTAGCTCTTGATTCTTCTGCTCAACAACAAATTGAGTTAGCTCGTGTGCACGTTCGTTCATCGCAGCTAGGCTCTCTTTCATTGCTTGCCACTCGGGTTTTACCTCCGTTGCTTGGTACTCGTGCATGCGCTCGTAGTAGGTGCCGGTTGTGACGTGGCGGATAGCTGCCACTACCTGCAACTGGGTTGTACCTTCGTAGATATTGGTAATGCGGACGTCCCTATAGAGGCGCTCACAAGTATAGTCTTTCATATATCCACTACCGCCATGGATCTGTACGCAATCATATACATTCTGATTGGCGAACTCGGTGCTAAGCCCCTTACCGATAGGAGTAAAGGCATCGGCTAGACGGGTATAGTATTTGAGTTCCTTGCGTTCTTCGGGGGTGAGTTTGCGCTCTCTCTGGATGTCTTCCAGCGTCTTGTACATATCTACAAAGCGACAAGTTTCGTAGAGATGAGCACGAGAAGCATCCGTTTTTGCTCTCATAATAGAGAGCATCTCATACACGGCAGGGAAATTATCAATGGTCTGACCAAATTGCTTACGCTCAATAGCATAGGCATAAGCCTCCTGATAAGCGGCTTCGCTAAGGCCTACAGCTTGCGACATGATACCCAAGCGAGCACCATTCATCAGAGCCATAATGTATTTGATAAGACCTAGGCGGCGTTCTCCACAAAGCTCTGCTTTGGCATTGGAGAAAACCAATTCGCAGGTAGGAACGCCCTTTATACCCATTTTGTGCTCGATGCGGCGCACGGTTACACCGGGGTTGTTTTTAGAGTCGAAGATGAACATCGAAAGCCCACGGCCATCGCGTGTACCCTCTTCGCTACGGGCGAGCACGAGGTGGATGTGAGAGTCCCCATTGGTAATAAAACGCTTTACACCATTGAGGTACCATGCACCATCTTGTTCGTTGTATGTAGCCTTGAGCATTACGGCCTGAAGGTCACTACCGGCATCGGGTTCGGTAAGGTCCATAGACATTGTTTCCCCAGCCGAGATACGAGGGAGGAAGCGCTCCCGTTGGTCTTCGCTACCAAATTCGTATAGGGTGGTGGCGCAGTCTTGCAAACCCCATAGGTTCTCAAAGCCGGCATCGCTACGCGAAACGATATCCGCTGCCATGATGTAGGGAGTGATGGGGAAGTTGAGACCATCGTAACGACGGGGGAGTGCAATACCCATAAGGCCTGCCTGACGCACAGCATCAAGATTAGCCTGTGTGTAGGGGTCGTAGATAGCTCTACCCTCTACGAGAGAGGGGCCTGTTTGATCCACATTTTGGGCATTGGGGGCAATTACATCCCCGCAAAGCTCACCTACGATATGGAGTACCTGCTCATAGCTGTCGAGGGCATCTTCGTAGTTTTGGGGAGCGTAGTCGTATTTATCTTTATCCGCAAAGTCACGCTCGCGAAGAGCCACAATGCGCTGCATCAACGGGTGGTGCAGATGGTATTTTAGTTGGGGGGTATCTGTATAGAAATTAGCCATAATCTTAGATGTTTAGCGTGGTGCTTATTTACTATTCTTTCTGTAAGCTGCGATCATTTTAGGGATCACGTCTTCTACTCTCCCCGTGATTACATAGTCCGCAATGCTGTTGATGGGAGCTTCGGGATCGTTGTTAATCGAGATAATGAGCGAGCTTTCTTGCATCCCTGCCACATGTTGGATCTGACCGCTGATACCGCAGGCAATGTAGAGTTTGGGGCGCACAGTAACTCCTGTTTGACCAATTTGGCGGTCGTGATCGGCGAATCCGGCATCCACGGCAGCTCTAGAAGCTCCCACTTCGGCACCTAATACTTCGGCAAGTTGGAAGAGGAGTCCAAAGCCTTCTTTGCTGCCCATACCATAACCACCGGCTACAATGATGGGGCTACCTCCCAAGTTTACTTTGCTTTCTTCGATGTGACGCTCTAGGATAGAAACCACAAAGTCGGTATCCGATACGTAGTCTGCTACGTTGTGTTGGATCACTTCACCCTTGTAAGCGGCATCGAAAATCTCTTTTTTCATCACTCCGGGGCGTACCGTTGCCATCTGAGGACGACAATCGGGGTTAACGATGGTGGCAACGATGTTACCGCCAAAAGCCGGACGGATTTGGTAGAGAAGTTCGGGATAATGTTGCTTGGTCTTGGCGTCGGTGTACTCACCAATCTCTAGCGAGGTACAGTCTGCCGTAAGCCCACTGTGCAGAGCCGACGAAACGAGGGGACCTAAGTCGCGTCCTAGCGTGGTGGCTCCGAGTAGTGCTATTTGGGGCTTTTCTTCATCGAATAGCTTGGTTACGATAGCTCCGTAGGGCTTCGTTGTGTAGTACTGTAGGTTGGGAGACTCAAATGTATGCAGGCGATCTACTCCATAAGGGAACACCTGCTCGGCAATCCCTTTGATGCAGTTAGAGATAGCCACGGCCTCTAGTTGGCAACCAAGACGTGTGGCAAGAGCACGCCCCTTGGTAAGGAGTTCTAAGCTCACTTCTTGTACGATGCCATTTTCTATTTCGAGATAAACAAATAGGTTGTTCATAGTTATCAATACGTCTTTCGGTGCGTGAATTATCCTATGGTGTGATTGGCAATAAGTTCCACAATGAGGGAAGAAATGCCTTCGTCATTGGCTTCGTAGTGACGAGCTTCCTTAGCTTGGAATACTACGTTTTCTATGGTCTTTACCTTTGTGGGAGAGCCAAGAAGTCCGCATTGCTCGAGTTCGGCCTTTACGTCAGCGGCTGATAGCTCAGCAATCTGTAGGTAGGGGCGAGCCTCGAATAGGGCACGTTGCATTTCGCTAGCCTCCCCAAGCTCGTTGGGAACCATGGCATACTTATACTTTTGTAGCGCCTTGGCGTTGCGAGGACGGCATGGAGCAGAACTCCCGTTTACGGTGATAAGGAGGGGAAGAGAGGCCTTTACTCGCTCTACTCCGTGCTCCAAGCGACGGCGAACGATCACCTCTTTTGCGTTTATTTCTTCTAGTTCTTCAGCGTACGTTACGGTAGGAAGCCCGAGCTTATGAGCCACCTGAGGACCTACTTGAGCGGTATCGCCGTCAATAGCTTGGCGACCCGATAGAATGAGGTCGGGCATCCCTATATGGCGGATAGCCATGGCAAGGGCGTAACTTGTGGCAAGTGTATCTGCTCCGGCAAAGGCACGGTCGGTAAGGAGATAACCACGATCTGCACCACGATAGAGAGCTTCTCGGATTACATCGGCAGCACGGAACGGCCCCATTGTAAGCACCGATATGGTTGTATCGGGATACTGGTCTTTGATACGGAGTGCCTGTTCCAGGGCGTTAAGGTCTTCGGGATTGAAGATGGCAGGCAGGGCACCGCGGTTGACTGTTCCGTCTTCGCGCATGGCATCTTTGCCTACGTTGCGAGTGTCTGGCACTTGCTTAGCAAGGACTATAATGTTCATTGGCTACAAGTATATTGGTTTTATATTTATTTCTAATTAGCGATTGAGTACTTTATTTTTGGCTATAATGGCATTGTAAGGCTTGATGTAATCGGGTACCCAGTAGGCGACGTCGGCGGTTCTCTCTTGGTTTAGAGCCTGCCAGGCCGGTAGTCTCAAAGAGGAGGCCAATGCCTCGGTCGGAGTAATGAGGAAGCGGGCATCAGTAAGTACCTCAGCACATTTTGCTGCTCCATTTCCTATCAAACAAATAGGAGTATCAAGGGGTACATCGGTATAGCTTTCGGGTTGGATAATTTCTGCATGGGGTGCAACGAGTTGAATTCCCTCGGATGAATAGGTGGCTGTGTAGACCTCCATGCGTCCGGCATCAATCATCGGCACAATAAGGGCTCCTTGGGGAATCAATCTCTGCTCAATAGCCCCCCAGGCCAATGATTCGAGTGTAGAAACTGCGATTAATGGCTTACCGGATGCGAAGCAATAGCCCTTGGCAAACGAAGCGCCTATGCGCAGCCCTGTATAACTCCCGGGACCTCCACTTACGGCTACGGCCACAATCGAATAGCCTTTTTCGCTGGCTTCTGATTTGAGTTCATCGGCAAAGCGAGCAATAAGGGCGGCGTGTTCGTTCCCTTTTCGGTCTATTCGCTCGGCTATGACGCCCTCTCTGGATAGCAGAGCTAGCGAACAAACATTGGTAGAGGTATCTATGGCAAGAATTGCCTCTAGTTGAGAAGTCGTGGGCTGATGGGCAGAGATCATGGTGCCAGTCGGTCTATCTTCCAACCCTCCCCAGCCTCGTTTGGGGTATATAAGAACCTATCGTGCAAACGGCTTTCTCGGCCTTGCCAAAACTCGATGCGCTCCGGCTTTACAGCGAAGCCCCCCCAATTATCGGGGCGAGGTACACTGCGCCCAACGTACTTAAGGCTCTCGGCAGCAAAAGCTACCATGATATATTCTCTATTGGGTATGGGGTAGCTCTGAGGAGATACTCGGGCTCCCACTCTGCTTTTATAGGGGCGTTGCGCAAAATAAGCGTCGCTCTCCTCGGCAGAGAGGTGGCGTACAGTGCCCTCAATGTGGATCTGTCTCTCCATCTCGTGCCACAAAAATGTAAGTGCCACATGGGGGTTTGCACTCATCTGCCTCCCCTTACGGCTCTCGTAGTTGCTGTAAAAAACAAACTCATCGTTGAGCACCTCCTTGAGTAGTACTGTGCGCATACTCGGATGCCCATCGGGTGTACTTGTTGCCACAATCACGGCTGTGGGTTCTAGAGCATTGCCCTCCACAGCTTCGCGCAACCACTGATTGACTTTGTCAAAGGGGTTGGCCGGCATATCTTTGCGCGTGAGACTGAGCTTACTATACTCGCGCCGGTAGCTCTCAAAATGCTGATCCATTCTCTATCTTTTCTACTACAACTGCACTCTATTCTTCTGAGTGTGCAACATTCAGCACTACAAAGCTACTCTTTTTTTCGATATCTTTGACCCCTACTAGTGATGAGAATTAATTAGAACTCTCGATTATGATGGATACAATCAAGCAAATATATCGTATCGGCAATGGCCCGAGTAGTAGTCATACAATGGGGCCTAAGCGTGCTGCAACCCTCTTTCTCAAGCAAGTAGAGGGGCTTGTGGTCTCTTCGTTTGAGGTGACCCTGTATGGTAGTTTGGCGGCTACGGGTAAGGGACACATGACCGATCAGGCGATACTGTCTGTGCTCAATCCGACACATCCTACAGAGATCATTTGGGAGCCTTCTGTCGAACTAAAGTTTCACCCCAACGGCATATTGTTCCGAGCTCTTGATGGAGAGGGGAAAGAGATAAAGCGATTTATGGTCTATAGTATTGGGGGAGGTGTTCTTGCCAATGAGGACTTTAACGAGCAGGTAACCAATGAGGTTTATAAGCTCTCGCACATCACAGAGATGATGCCCATCTTACAGAAGTATGGAATGTCTTACTGGGAGTATGTAGAGCATTGCGAGGGAAAAGAGATTTGGGATTACCTAGCCGAGGTATGGAAGGTGATGAAGCAGTCGATACACGATGGCTTGGAGGCTGAGGGCGTATTGCCCGGCGGTTTGGGGCTAAGACGGAAGGCGGCGGAATATATGGTGCGCTCCCTGAGCTATTCGGAGAGCGTGCGCTCTCGTGGTAAGGTATATGCCTATGCTCTTGCCGTGAGCGAACAGAACGCTTCCGGAGGGCTCGTTGTTACAGCTCCCACATGTGGCTCCTGTGGTGTAATACCGGCTGTACTCTATCACCTGCAAGACACGCGCAACTTTACAGATAAGCGAATATTGCGTGCTTTGGCTACGGCAGGTCTCTTTGGGAATGTTGTGCGTACGAACGCCTCTATCAGCGGAGCGGAGGTGGGATGCCAAGGCGAAGTGGGTGTCGCTTGCTCTATGGCGGCTGCCGCCGCTAGTCAGCTCTTTGGTGGTACGTTGGCTCAGATTGAATATGCGGCCGAGATGGGGCTAGAGCATCATTTGGGCTTGACTTGTGACCCCGTTTGCGGATTGGTGCAAATCCCCTGCATCGAGCGTAATGCCTTTGCCGCCAGTCGTGCTCTCGATGCCAATACCTATGCCAACTTTACGGACGGCAGGCACCGAGTGAGTTTCGACCGCGTGGTGGCTACTATGCACCAGACAGGCAAAGATCTCCCGAGCCTATATAAAGAAACTTCTACAGGAGGACTTGCGACGAACTCGGAGCTAGACGGAGAAACTCAAACCGACGAAGCCAAATTCTCAGAGTTGGATGGGCCACACACTTCTCCCTGCTAAGTAGGTCTGCTACAGATGGGGCAAGCAGTCCCCCTCCCTTGTAATATACTACCCCCTCTACTCTCTAGGCTTCGACCGGATGGAGTAGAGGGGGCTTCGTTTTTGGGGAGCAGTATATTACTCTTTGGTCTCGTACAAGACGGAGAGTTACACCGATTCCCTTTTTTAGATCGACTTCTTACCGCATTACTTCTCGGCTTGCTTTTTGAGAAGTTCTTTGATCTCGCCAAGAAGTTTCACTTCGTCGCTGGGTTCGGCAGGGGCTGCAGGCTCTTCGGGTTTGGCCTTGCGCAGTTTGTTCATGCCCTTGACAAGCATAAAGATCACGAAGGCGATGATGAAGAAATCAAGTACAGCTTGTAAGAAGGTACCCACAGTCATAGCGACCTCCGGCCTAGTGATTTCTCCTCCTTCTATCACAGCTTCGCGGAGCACCCACTTGAGATCCTCGATGTTGCTGCCACTCGTCAATAAGGTAATGGGAGGCATAATTACGTCCGCCACGAGGGAAGAGACAATTTTGCCAAAGGCACCACCGATGATGATACCCACAGCCATGTCCATTACGTTGCCCCTCATGGCAAACTCTTTGAATTCAGAAACTAGTTTCGACATATCTATCTAATATCCTTTCTTTTTTATTTGTTTCCCATAGAGACCATATATTGTAGCCTTTTGAGCCGGGGCTTAGCTCAACCCCTCTATATGGCCATCTACTATATCTATATTGACGGCTTGTGGCGCCTTGGGTAGCCCCGGCATACGCATTATATCACCCATAACCACCACGATCATACCTGCACCTCTATTGATAACGAGGTCGGTTACTTTCATCTCAAACCCTCTCACGTCGCCATACTCTTTGGCATCGGTGCTAAAAGAGAACTGTGTTTTGGCGATGCAGACGGGGAGATGCCCTAGGTGCAACTCGCGTATTTTGGAGAGAGCTTTGGCGGCTTTGCTGCTGTAGGTTACGCTGCCTGCACTATAGACCTTGCGGGCTATCTTCTCTACTTTTTGTTCGATTGTTTCGTCTGATTCGTATGCAAATTTGAGGGGCATTGAGGGCTTATTCTCAATGGTATCGACTACGAGCTGTGCCAATTCTGCGGCACCCTTACCCCCTTCTGCGAAGGCATTGTTTACGGCAAAGCCTACTCCTAGTTCGTCTTCGCAGTGCCGGCGTACTAGTTCTATCTCGCTATCAATGTCGGAAGCAAAGCGATTGAAACAAACAACTAGGCGCTGACCAAAGTTGCGCAGGTTGTGTACGTGCCTATCAAGGTTGGCCAATCCGCGAAGTACTCCCTCTTTATCGGGGTCTTTGATGCGCTTTTCGTCCAGACCTCCGTGCAGCTTGAGGGCAGATAGGGTAGCTACCAATACGGTGAGTTTGGGTTGTAATCCTCCCACTCGGCACTTGATGTCGAAGAATTTTTCTGCCCCTAGGTCAGCCCCGAATCCAGCTTCCGTGATGGCATATTCTCCGTACGACATTGCCATCTTGGTGGCGAGTATGGAGTTACAACCATGGGCGATATTGGCAAAAGGTCCCCCATGTACAAAGGCGGGTGTATGCTCAGTGGTTTGTACCAGATTGGGCTTGATGGCATCTTTCAGCAGTACGGTAATAGCTCCGGCAACCCCAAGGTCTTTGACGGTAAAGGGCGCACCCTCTTTTGTATACCCAAGGAGAATATTTTCTATGCGGAGGCGTAGGTCCTCTAGGTCTTTTGCTAGACAGAGTATGGCCATGATCTCCGAAGCCGGAGTAATATCGAAGCCGGTTTGTCTGGGTATTCCGTCTGTGCTGTTGCCTAGCCCCGAGACAATGTTGCGCAAAGAGCGGTCGTTTACGTCGAGCACTCTCTTCCAAAGCACTTCCGACAATCCGACGCAATTATCCCTATTTTGGTATATATAATTATCGAGCAGAGCCGTAATCATATTGTGCGCCGAGGTGATCGCATGGAAGTCTCCTGTGAAGTGGAGGTTGATGTTTTCCATCGGTAGTACTTGGGCATATCCCCCACCGGCAGCACCCCCTTTTTGCCCGAAACAGGGACCCAATGAGGGTTCGCGCAAAGCCACGATGGCGCGTTTCCCTATTTGGTTAAGCCCGAGAGCCAGACCAATAGAGACGGTCGTTTTCCCAACCCCGGCTTTGTTTGGGGTGATGGCAGTAACGAGTATCAGGTTGCTTTTGGCAATCTTTTCCGGACGGAGACTGCTCAGCCCTATTTTGGCAATATGATGTCCATAGGGCTCTACATTGGCGTTGTCGATACCCAAATCTTGGGCAATATCTTGTATTGGCTTTAGCTCTATCTCGCGAGCAATTTCTATATCTGTCTTCATAGAAACAAACTTACTATTGATTTCCCTAGCAAATGTAACTATTCCCTTTGGATACAGGGTATTCCGTTCTGCAATAGCCTTATAGGTAAAATCAATTCACCGAGAGAAGACTTCCGCTACAGCTTGGTTTTATAGAAAATCTTCCCTGAAAAGAAAAGTTTTTCTACCCAGAATCACTAGGCCTTACAGGCTGAAAAACAAAAAAATATAGCCCAAGATTCTTTTGAGTTTTGGGCAGGCTTTTTTGTGCGTTTCACACTGCTGTTTTTTGCGTATCGCACCCAGTATCTGTATCAGAGATTGGGTGTATCTATTCTCTCTTTGAGGGATGGGAACCCTATCCGCTCTGTCGTGGGTTATTTGTACTTTTGCCCTAGATTTGTGGGAGACAACCGCAAATCCCTGTCCAACTATAAGGCAATGAATGAAACCAGACAAATAGAGATAGAGAGCTACGACTACCCTTTACCTGATGAACGCATTGCACGTTATCCGCTTGAAGATCGCGCTGCATGCCGGCTGCTTGTCTATCGGTCAGGTGAGATTATCTCTTCTCAATTTCGGCAGATTACAGACTTTATCCCCGAGCATTCTTTGCTCATACGCAACAATACGCGCGTAATACGTGCGCGCATACATGTGCAGAAACCATCGGGGGCGCAGATTGAGATTATGTGCCTTGAGCCTGCAAATCCTGCCCAATACGAGCGAGCATTGTCCGCCACCTCAGGCTGTTCGTGGCATTGTTTGGTGGGGAATGCTCGGCGTTGGAAGGAGGGGCCTCTTGAGACGTTGGTGACTCTTCCCGGGGAGACTGATCCTATCCTCTTTCGTATTGAGCGAGGAGAGGGGGACGTGGTTCACTTCTCGTGGAATAGCGACCACTGTACCTTTGGGGAGTTATTGTCTGTGGTGGGAATTTTGCCTATCCCCCCTTATCTCCGTCGTGAGACCGAAGAGAGTGACAACATTAACTACCAAACAGTTTATGCCCAATGTGATGGATCGGTAGCCGCCCCCACAGCCGGACTTCATTTTACTCCGGAGCTTTTTGAGGCTCTTAAAGAAAAAGGAGTATCCTTAGGGGAGATTACATTACATGTAGGGGCAGGTACTTTTATGCCAGTCAAGACGTCTAAGATTGGCGATCACCGGATGCATCAAGAGGTTTGCCGGGTAGAGCGAGGTATCGTGGCTCAATTAGCCAGCGGCTCTTACTCTCCCATTATTGCGGTGGGCACTACCTCTGTACGTACATTGGAGAGTCTTTACCTTTTGGCTCTTAACCATATAGACGAATTAGGACAAGAGGATCATTTACCTTTTGTGACCCAATGGGAACCTTACGAAACGGACTATCCGGAGGCTTCTATGCCTCAAGTGATGGCTGCTCTCCTTAGCAAAATGGATAGTCTCTCCCTCGAAGAGCTAGTTTTTAGCACCGCTTTGCTGATTGCCCCAGGCTATACCTTCCGCGTTGTGGGGGGGATGGTGACCAATTTTCACCAACCCAAAAGTACCCTTCTACTTATGATTTCGGCGTTCCTCGGGGAGGAGTGGGAGCGCATCTACGACTATGCTCTTAGTCACGACTACCGATTTTTGAGTTATGGTGATGGCTCACTGCTATTGCCATAAGAACCACTTTATACGATCACACAAACTTAATCCTAAATACAATTATGAGTACAAAACAATACAGCATTGTAGGCATGCATTGTGAGCATTGCGTTGCGACCGTTGCACGCGTGGCCTCTGAGGCAAAGGGTACCAGCCAAGTATCCGTATCCCTTGCACAAGGGACGTTAACCATGGAGGTGGATGAGACAATCTTTGACGAAGCTCTCTTTGTAGAAACTCT
>ERZ773018.554-NODE-554-length-21783-cov-3.061165_pt1 | contig 21783 bp, 16 predicted proteins | sample MGYA00580840_ERZ773018 | MGnify/ENA primary metagenome ERZ773018 (study PRJEB29015, sample SAMEA2738125) | human oral metagenome | biome: human oral; feature: human-associated habitat; material: saliva | place: China | collected 2256 ... | reverse complement strand
AAACTCGGATGGTGCAGTTCAACAGAACGCAGTCGCATCGATACTTTCCGACCTTAAGGATCTGTTTATGGATGGTAATGCGAAGGTAAGAGTGAATGGCAAGATCGGTTAAAAATAGCCCTCTGATATGAAAGAAGGTGCTTTCCTTGAACTCGAAGATGTTCGATGATATGAAAATAACAGAAGATGTCTTCGAGTGCAAGGAAAGCACCACGGAAAAACTCGGGAAGTACATAAATCAAAAACACGAATGAAAAAATGGTGGGAAATCGTTGGTTTAGGCAGATAGTTATCAATGCAACAATGTTCGTCATGTGCAGTTGCTTCATAACGTTTATGATAGTGTCAGTGATGTCATTTTTGTCTTCTAAATCCATAACTTTTTATGATAGTAGAAACCCGAAAGACACAATAACTCTGGTTGATACGATATACGTCCAAAACGCAGATTCAAGTATGGTTGCGGACACTATAGTCAGAAGTATGGAAATAGGAAATGATAATGTTGATTGATTAATGATTGAATAAGTGATTGATAGTGGACAAAGAAGGGTAGAGCCGATGATCTTAATTGCAGAAGAAGATCATCGGCTCTCCCATTTTCTCCCACCCCCATTGGTTAAATAACGAAATATAAATAGAAACGATAATTAAAAACATATGGCAAGAGCAACTGTTAGTCTTTCTGATTTAAAGACAAAGTTCAAAGGTGCTGGTGTCTTTACCATGATTTCTGATGAATCGGTAACGTCATATAACGCACCTGGTAGAATCTCTGTCCTTGTACCAGGTTTTTCAAAAGTGGGATGGTTCAACAGACCGTTCCTTATCGAAGCAGGTGATGTTGAGACTTTGAGAAATCTGTATGGCGCACGTGATAAGTCGCTTGAAAGGAAAGGATCATTCTTCCACAAATCAATAGAAGTACTTCTCAAGAATACACCAGTCATTGCGCTTAATCTCGTGAAGTTCAATGATACGCTAAAGGAAGATGGTACTCCTGCAGAAGATGCAGACAAGGTCGATTTCCTCTCGCTATCCACTGAACCACAGATCAAGAACATCGGCAAGACGACGAAGTTGTATTCATCATTCTTCAAGAAGGATGACTGGTTTATTCCTTCTGCAGAGAATGTTCTCGCAAATAGACGTGATAAGTCAATTTTTAATCTTGTAAACCTTTCACAGCAAAAACTCTCATTCATTATCAAGAAGGCAGAACTTCGAGGTTATGATATGAAGCTCAAGGAATGGTATGATGGTAATGTTCCAGCGTACCTTGACCCCGAGACATCAGTCAACGACTATATCATCGAAGTTATAGCAATCGTTGGTGATTATTCTCAGATTTCTGATTTTGACGTTAGATTCAAGGGACTGTTTGAAGGAGGTCTTCTGCAAGCAGATAAGCTTGAAGATTTCCTTCGTCGTCAAGATATCGCCATCAAGTTCAGAACTGTAGGGTCACTGATCCCAGATTTCAGAACGAAGAATGGTGAAAATCTCTACATTGAACAGATGATCAACTCTTCGACGATTTCTCATGGTGTCGTTTGTGCAATTGATAGAGAGCAGATCGAAGACAAGCAGTACAACATGCACGAACGACAGATCGACGTGGTTTGTTCTTCAATCATCCAGAATCCAACAGATTCTCTGGAAATGCTTTCTCATGTGTCGAAGTCGTTTGGTAAGAGAGCAGTCATCGAGCCAAGAGTATTCTCGGAAGATATGGTCATTGACGAGATTTCACTGTCCAAGTTTGAAAAGATCGACGATAAGACCTTCCTCTTCACGGACAAGGAAGACGAAATGTACTCGAAACTTCTCAAGATTGTGAAGATGGGTACTCGTCCACACGTGAAGGTCAAGAAGAAGTACACTGCACCAGAGCACGATGCATCGCATTCTGAAGATCGTAAGCGTGTTGACGGCATTCTCCACAAGCACACGAACGACATCCCAGTTGAATCAAAGCTGGAAATCACGGAAACAGGTGATATTCGTCTCGTGTTTGGTGAAACCATTTCATTCCCTCTCGGTAAGGCAACGTTCAAGGTTGTAGAGAACGAGAACGCAGTGTTCATTGATGGATCTCCTGCAAAGAACGCAGATGATGTCGTGGCATATGCCAAGAAGATCGGTTTCAATGCAGTGAAGACGGATGGTGGTAAGGTTGATATCATCCCCACTACCAAGAATCTCGCAGAAATCAACACCCAAGTTCTGACGACGGCACGCCATGACGTATTCGACACCTATGACAAGACGACTGGTGACGTGATCAAGAACGCTGCAGGTAACACGAATGTTGCCACTCTCACGAGAGAACAGTCCGACGTGAAAGATACAGACCTCAAGGCAACGATTTCTGTCTATGGTGATGGTAACATCTACGTTGAAGATGACACCGACAAGAACAAGTGGTTGTTCCTTGAAGATATCAACATCGGTTCTATTGAAGGGGGTACTGCTCGTGTATGGGCAGAAGGTTCAAGTATTGACGGAACTATGGTCGCCATCAATTATGACCAGAAGTCACGTGAGATTTCGGACAGTGTTAGCGTTGGTTGCTATGAGTTCTACGTCACCGCTGTCGGAAGCGAAGAATCACTCTTCCTCAATTCTGCACCAAAGATAACGATTGGCGAGTTCGACTATGGTAACAAGATCGAGAACGTTCTTGATGTTGTAACAGATAAGTCAAACAAGCTCTCCTATCAAGACGTTGAGCTTATCAAGACCTTCTATAAGGACGCAACGTTCAACATGGAGAACATTCAGAAGATCTCTCTTGATCTGTCGTCTATCAAGTCCCAGAAGACGTTTGTCGTCGAGCAGAAGGTGTTTGAAAAGAACCCTATCGAAATCGGGGATAAGATCAAGACTTCTGAAAGCGTACAGAACGTGGTATCGATCAAGCAGGAACTCGTTAATGGCAAGAAGTTCTTCATTATTGAACTTGATGGCGCAATCGGTGAGGGTCGTTTCTACAGAGAGGTTTCTGTTCACGAACTCACGAAGTTCTACAAGGTGTTCTCTCTTGATGGGTTCCAGATCAATCCGAAGTCTATCCCAGATGGATCAAACAAGTCCATTCGTGAGATTTACTCGGTGATCTCTGAAACGAATATTGGCAAGGCACTTTCTGATCCCGAAGCGATCTCGTTCCGATACATCGTTGATACTTTCAATGGTGGTATTGAGCCAAAGTGCAAGAGCTACATTTCTGAAATTGCGAAGAAGCGTGATATCTGCATGGCGATCATCAACATTCCTCGTGTCGATGAGTTCAAGAAGCACAAGAATCCAAGATTCACGGCATCACCCACTTCCACGAATCCTTCTCCTTCGGTAGAAGTCAGATACATTGTTGAAGGTGGTAACAAGGCAGAATCTCCTGAATGGTTGTTCTCACTGCCCGAAGAGGAACAGGGTGCATCGCATTCGGCATTCTTCTTCCCTAACATTTCAGTTACGGAGACTGACGGCTCTACATCGTCTATCCCACCTGCCAGTTATGTTGCATCTTGCTTCATGCGCAAGTTTGGGACGACTGACGAATACAAGCCTTCGGCAGGTATCATCCGTGGTGCTATCAGTGGTGAAGGTGTTTCGGGTGTTGACTTCCGTCTTGGATCTGACGACTACCGTTCTCTTATCGAGTTTGGTATCAACCCAATCATCATCAAGAACGGCTCTCCGATCATCTACGGTAACGAAACTGGTTATCAGAGATTTACGTCTGCACTCAACAACATCCACGCTCGTGACCTTCTCATAACCATAACTGAGGAAACGAAACGACTTATCGATCCTTACGTTTATGATTATAACGATGACACGATGAGAGCAACGATCAGAACTATCCTCAACGGTTATTATGGTTCTCTCCGTGATGCTTATCGTGCAATCGAAAGCTTTAAGATAACCATTGATAGAACCAACAACCCTGGGTGGCTGGTAGACAACGATGGTGTTCTTATTGACGTTGAAGTCACAATAACTGGTGTTGCTAAGAAGTTCATCAACAGAATCACCCTTAAGGATCGTTCGGTGAATCAGACAGGCTTTACCATAATATAAGAACTACGAACGACAAGTCATAGTTGTTATAGTTATTATTATTACTACTGATCTGGATTGGGCTGTTGGGAGAAATCTCGACAGCCCAATCTCTTCCTATAAATCCTCATTTTTCTGTAATTTATAAGAACTTTGGAAAATGTAAAAAACATAGCTGTTGTTAAGTTGTTATGTCGGGTTATCGTCGGGAGACGGTGACCCGACAGATTTTTAAAGACACACACGAGAAAAACAACGATCTCCGCACACATATAAGACTTATGATTTGATTTTAGTAGCAAAAGGAAATTAAGCTTGGTAAGTGGTGGTTGTCGTCGGGAGACGGTGACCACCACGTTTTTTTGTTACACGAAACAGATCCCCAAGGCAAATAACTACTTTAAATAACGAAATATTCTCTTATGCAAAGAAGAAAAAGCAATGGATTCGTTGCTGGTCTCATTTCAAAGTATGCGAAATCGATATCAGATATCGGAATTGATTATTCTATAATAGCGAGAACAAAGTCAATCACAAAAGACGATGACGATGACATCTACGATGACAGACAAAGAGAAGTCCGTGATCCTTATGAGGATATGTCGTACGAAAGTAAAAGGGATGTTTATCGTAAGTTCGCATCATATAACGAAATAGAGTACATTCTTGACAGCGTATGTGACGATTCGATAATCCCCGATGAGTTCGGGATGGCTTGTTCGATAAACATAAGAGAAGAAAAACTACTCGCCTATCACGTTTCGGTTATTAAGAAGAACTTCGACGAGATTTACAGTATGCTCAAGTTCGACCAATCTAACAACCTTTGGAAGAAGTTCAGATCTTATCTCGTCGATGGTGCTATTGCCTATGAAATCGTGTATGAATATGAGAAGAAATCAGAGATCATGTCCAAGATCGAATCCATAAAGGGAAAGATTAGGTCGGTGAATGAATCAATCTCTCATATTCAGAATGACGTAAAGAGATCGATGCTCGTAGCAGAGAGAAAGAGAGAAGAGAGAGCTTTAAGACGATACGAAGAAATCTACAATCTTTCGTCATCAATGTCTATACAGAACAGAGAAGATGGTGAAGATGTTGTACCAGTGAAGATTATCGGTTTTGTTGAATTAGACCCTGCAAAACTGGAGAAGATAACAGACGGTGAATCTGGGAAGGTCTATTGGTTTTATTCAGAAAACGGTAGTTACCTGTCCGACAATCAAGTCATTAGAATTTCTTATTATGATGAATCAACTTCTGGAAATGTTTCCTATGTTGAAAGACTTATAAGAAACTTTAACCTCAAAAGAAAACTCGAAGATTCTACTGTTGGTTGGTTTATTATGAACTCACAGTACAAGCTCAAGATGGTAATACCGATCGCCAACAAGACGAGAGATAAGGCAAAGGAAGCACTTCGAAAGGTAACAAACAATTATCAAGAAGATCTGTTTGTAAATGCAATGACTGGGGAAGTCACTATCAACGGAGAACCAAGAATTAACTATTCACGTAACATTGTCTTCCCAAATCGAAACGGTCAGTCTCCTCAAGTTGATGTTCTACAGAGCAGTGGGCCAGATCTGTCATCGATGAAGGTCGTGGACTATTTCAACAGAGCACTTCGAAAAGATTCTCGTATTCCACTGAACAGATATGACAGAGATCAGTCCAATTCAAGAGCTATCATCTTCAAAGCAGATTCTGTGACCTATGAGGACATGTCCTATGCAAACTTCATAAACAGAATAAGGGCGTCATTCTCCGAAGTCCTCAAGAAGCCGATTTACATTCAGTCTCTTCTTGATTGTAAGGATCTCATAGCTTTCCAATCATTGAAGTCGAGTATCGGTTTCACATTCAACACGAACTTCCTCTTTGAAGAATCTCGACAGGCAGAAATCATGCGTGCAAGATATGAACTCGTCAAGAACTATGAATCCATAAAGGGAGAAGATGGTGAAACGCTGTTCTCAAGGAAGTTCCTCTACGTGACGAAGTTCAAGGTCTTCACCGAGGAAGAATGGGAAGAAAACGAAAGAATCAAGGAAGCGGAGAAGGCAGAATCCAAAGACAAACAAGAAGGATAGCAAATGGACTTTATAGTAAAGAAGAACAACGATGATGTTTTCATGCGGAACATCATCGTTGCCTTATCAAAGTTTTTATACGATGTGGTAAAGATCTTTGAGATCAAAGATGGTGAAGAGACATTGAAAACCGTCAAGATTTTCTACGGCTCTGTCGATCAGCAGTATCTTTCCGATATGTTCCTTGATCCTCATCAATATGAATGGTTACAAGACGATCTGACGGAAGATGACTACAAGAAGATCATAGAAGGACAGTATCGAAAAGTTCCATACGGTGTCTTCACTTTTGAAAGTGCTGGACTTCAACCAAACCAGATGTCGGGAGGTTATGAACGTGCAGAGTTTGTGATGGATATCGAAAACGAAATGGGTGTTTCTACGGAAACATTCTCAGCACGTACAAACTTTGTCCCCGAGCAGTTCAACGTCAACATTGAAATCAAAGCATCTTCCGAAATAGAACGAATGAAGATCTATGACGCTTTCATTGAAAAACTCTGGAAAGCGAACATGTTCTACTTCAGATACAAAGGTTTCCAAGGTCTTCCTTGTACGGTGACTTTCCCCGAGAACGCACAGATGGAAAAGAACCTGTCGTTCAAGTCAAATGCGAATGATAAACTACCAATGATGAAGCTGTCGTTGAAGCTCGACACTGTCAGACCTATTATTGACGAGACCACGATAATGATGAAGAAGAACAAGGCAAAGATCGTATACGTCAATGCAAAGGCAGTCATTGGTGGAAATGGAACAAAGAAATACCCAATAAACATTGTCCCTTCATCCGTAGAAATAAAGACACACGAACAGACAGACGATTTCTGGGCAGGTGAAGAAATCTAAATAAGCAAACGTTTCTGATCGATATGAACAATTGGAAAAAATCATACAAACAAGGAAAGCGAATCCTCGAACACAAATCTAAACCAGTGAGAATCTTTGAAGATGATGAATATTTCCTCTTCGAAAATGGTGACAATATTGAACAGATTGCATACAACTATGAAGACCTCGAACATGTTGTAGACATTGTCGACAAGAAACTGGAATCCGAAGACGAGGAAAATGTGGACAAAGGAAGAGAACTCTGTGATAGAGTGATTGAACTATGCGATAATCTTGAAACAGAGTACGATTTCCAACATGTCCTTGAATTGTTCAAATCGTATAACGTGCCTTCTGTCGAAGATCTGACAATAATCGACGAGAACGGAATCCTTAAGGAAGATTTCAGAAATGATGTGCTGTATGGTGATGGAACGTCTCTCAGACTTCTGAGACTTCTGAAAGAGTACTATGGTTCAGAAATCGCCACTGATGTTCTCAACACTCTTGATAGAGTAACTTTAGTAGAACCGATTTATTCTGTCGATTCAATTCCACCTACCGTTGATTCGCAGGTTTATGAAGATCTCTCATTCAGAGATTACATTGGCTACGTCATAATGACTGCCACCGATGAAAGTGATACTTGGATTTGCATTATGAACTCTGACTCGGGTGACTATGCAATTGTTATTGACTATGTCGCAGGAACAGAGAACACTTTCAGAGTAACTCAAGACGTTATCGACACGATCTTTGAGTACTATGGTGTTGACGTTACACCTCTTCTTCAATCCCCAGTTTCTGTCATGGAAGCACGTGAGGATAATATAGCAAGTGTAAGTGGTGAAGATGATAAACCAGCAGGTAGACCAAGAAGTAATGGTGAAGATGGAGAAGAAGGAGAAGATGATGTCGAAGATATCGTGGAAGATGTCGACATGGATCTTCAGAAGGAAATCTCAGTTCTGAATGAACAGATTGAAAAAATCGAAAGTCTCCCAGAAGATATCCGTGAGAACGAGAGAATCATGGAAATCTACTACATTCTCCTTGGGAAACGTGAGTACATCCAGAAGAAGAGTGATGATGACAAGTCCAAGGAAATCGTCGACAGCATCATTTCAGAAATCGAGGACAACATAGGAGAAATCGATAATGTCTTCCTTGATGATGATCGCAATGAGATAAAGGTCAACGAAGGGAAGCTGTTTGAACATGAAGGAATGAAGATTAAGCCTATAGTCACTGGTTTCCGATCTCACAAGACGAAGACCCTCATCGTCGAAAGTAATGGAGAACGTACAAGATATGATATCACAAACGGATCAAGAGACGTTCTCCGAAAAATCTTCAAGGTCAATGAAGCAGAGGATGTTGCAAACATAAGTGATGCGTTCTCTATAATAAACATCATCAAAGACGATAGAAAGCTTGTCGATTCATTCTACAATTCTCTAGCGAACATTGCTTATAAGATCGACGGATACAGGTCAACATCGGACTACAAGAAGTACATCAAGAACGTGGTTGATGATGGTGATTATGAAAACAAGTCCGACACTCTTCCTTATCTTGTAAATGTCGCATCCCAAGACGTGAAGAGATTCAACGCTGTGATAGAAAGAACAAAAGCGAAACTCGGAATGTAAAAATCTCTATTTTTAATATCAACAGTATAAAGAGAAAGCCTTGTGTGAATTAGGTAGAGAAACCATCACACAAGGCTTTCGAGTGTATTTCCCTTGCGTTCTCTTTCTCTGGGATTATAAAAACACGAGAGAACACTTCAGAGCGCAAGGAAAGTACCTTCCTCGAGTTCAAGCTTTCGAACATACTTTCCTTGCGCTCTCTCATATTCGAGATTATGAAAACACGTACGAGTTTATCAGAGTGCAAGGAAAGTATCTCTCTTTAATCAGAAGGGTATGCTTATAAATGAAGGTGGCTACCAGAGATTATCTTCTCCGATAGCCACCACCTTCTTCTTTTACGATTTTCTTCTTTATCCCTTAGAGGTACTTGATAAATGAGAAGTAATCACGATTAGATAAGTATTTCGGCTTTCCCTCATTCAGATAAGCTTCCTTCTCAAAGGATATGCTCATGTAGGCTTCGTCATGGTTCTTCTTTATCACAAGTCTCAAGAGATATTCCAAGAAATACCACACATAGAACGTACAGAACGCACAAATCATCGTGAGAATCGTGTATCTGATGTTGATGCTACCTATAAAAGGAACATTCAGAATCGTGAACATCACAAACGTCAATTCTTTCCATTGTTCTACATGTATAAGTTCGTGGTTCACAATGACACTATCAGAATCTGCTTTACTTGATCTGACAAACACATGACCAAACAACATCATAGCACTATAACCTCGGGGTAGGAGAAATCGTACTAACTTACTGTTATAATGTATCATAGAAATGGGTTTTAATTAGTTTATATACTTTTTCTGGGAAGGTAAATAACACAAATTGAAAAAAGGTTCTGATAATGTCAAACAGTATAGACAAGTTTTTAGAGAATGTAGCGAGACATGACATAACGTCTTTGGAGATCATCAACGCTCTCCAGAAGATGATGATCGATGAATCTGATACTGTTAGAATAGAATACATCCTTGAGAACGGCAAAGAATCGTTCGACGTGCCTTCTCTGTCTCACATCATCCGAAGACTTGAAAGAATCGACAAGAACATAAGGAATATTGTCGCCGATGGTGAAATGCAAGCATATGTTGTCACACAAGATGGTGTTCGAAGACAACTTATAAACGTAAAGAGATTTACACCAAACGAAATCACAATCACCGACGACATTATCTCGAAGTCTCTGTACACACGTGAAAACCTTAAGGGTGAAAAATCGACGTTTATCGACATTGACATTTCCAAGCAGGTCGAAGAGTATAAGTACGATTTCACACATGTACAGATAAAGAAACTTTTCATAGATGGTTACGATTATGATTTCTCCTCTGGTACGAAGTATGAGAACATTCTCAAGCATCTTCACACAAAAGTAAAGAAGTACAAAGAGCAGGAATCAATCGTTTGTGTAAAGCCAAGATCGAGGAACATTACCCGAGATTTCAAGATAGTCGACATTTCCGAGAATGGTTATCTTCTCGACAATGGATCTGGGCAGAATCTTTCATATACGGAATCAATCGATGGTGATGTCGTCATTACAAGATCGGTAAATGTTGGATCAAAGTTCTCTGTAGGGAAAAACACTCTTTGGTCAGTTTCCGATATCGATAAGTCCACTGGTTATGTCCGTTTTAGCACGGTCTATGGTCTTGAACAGGTTTCCGTTGGTGATACGATAAAGATCGATATTGAAGACGAGTTTGGTACAATTGTTCCAGTAGAGCTTCATTCATCAGAACCATTCATTCTCTTCATAAAGCCGATAAACCAGAGGTGGATAACCGCAGATGAATGGGGGTCTTGCAATGTCTATGTGAAACCCGACGTTCAAGTCGAAGAAAAGATAAACAATCTCCGAGGTTCTTCGTCGAAAAAAGATGTTTATGTGAAACCAAACGCCCCTTCACTTGAAGCCAAAAACCTCCAAGTGAAGTTGATCAATTCACATAGAATAAATCAGTTCGAGACGAAGGTAAGAGAGAAATATGCCGAGAAGGAAAACGTAAAGAGCCAAATCGAGATCATTGACAAATCGATCGTGAAACTCAAAGACGAAATGGGTTCTACTGTCGATAAAAACCTGCGTGAGAAACTTCAGAAGTCAATTGATGAGAATTACAAGCAAAGAAAGAACCTTGTAAGCACTTTCTATTCTCTTGTCAACGATATATTGACTTATACTCGAGATTCTGAAGAATTCAAACCAAAGTACAGAATCAGAGGGTTCTTTGCTATACCAGATCCTACAGTTTATAACGGAATATCCTACGACATTATCAAGTTTGAATGTCAGTACCGATATCTCCGCACAGATAACACAGAATCAAACGTCGAGACGATTGACTACATCTTGCCAAGTGGTGAGAAACTCAAAGCGTACTACTCGAATTGGAATACGCTCCCAATGAATCAGAGAGAGAAAATCTACAATCTCGCAACTGGGGCGTATGAATGGAAATCCGAAAACGAACTCGATGCCGATAGCATTAATCCAAATCAAGTAGACATTCCGATATCGAAGAATGAGTACGTTGAAATCAGAGTACGTTCGATCTCTGAAGCTGGGTATCCGACAGTTATCAACATGTCGGAATGGTCATCCCCAGTCATTGTTGAATTCCCACAGCATCTTGTCGACACTTCCTCGAAGATCTTCGAAGGGATTGGTGATGACAACATGCTCACTATGATAGAGAAGGAACTCACGTCAATCGGTGTTTATGATCATTTATCCGATTCTCACACATCGGGCGAGAAAATGTTCCACCATTCTGCAAGAAACATTTCCACTGACTACTTCACGGATGGTGAAAACAAGCAGAAGTCCGTGATGCAGATTCTCGACGAACTCAAGAGAACGATCGATTCTATCGAATCAAGATATGGGATCAAGAACTCTCCTCTACAAATATCGCTTCTTGATAGCAATGAGGAGAAGATCGTGAACATAGAAAACAATGACCACGTGAAGATCTTTGCTGGTTATTACAAGAACGAGAACGAATCAAACTCAAAGGGATCGATTATTCAGAAGACGTATTACTTAAGCATAAGAAATCCGAAATCGATAGATGCCGAACTCTTGTCTTATGTCCCAGGTTTCAACACTCCAGTGACGGAAGACATGAGTGGTTATGTTCACGACGAAAAGACCTTCCCATACAGACGGTACGACTTCCCTTCCATTGGTTTCAAAACTGATGATGATGGAGAACACCGACTTCCATTTGGATCTCCACAAATGAAGGGACAGTTCATTTATCAGAGATCACGTGACCTTGCCTTGCAGGAGAGCATTGTTGAAAAGTGGAAGAAGTCGACGATTGGGATGTCGGCTTCAGAAAAGGAACTGAATAAGGAAAGAAAGGAACTGAACTTCTCGGATTACACCACAACTGGGAAACCCGAAACCCAGTTTATTGCAAAGATAGTCGATGGGAAACTCGTTGAAGGAAGTGGCTATCTCACAGATTTCTGCTTCCACAAAGATCATCCTCTCTTCAAGAACATAAGTGGTGTCGAAAGTGAACATAAATCCACGATCAAAGACATCATTTCGAAAAGTGTTCAGAGTGCATCTTTCAAGTCGAACTCGACAAAGTCAATAATCGGTGAATCTTCCAAGATCGGTTTCCATCACGATGACAGATATCTCGTCGGGAAGGACACTTGCGGTGCTTATGTTTACCTTTCACCCCAAAATCCGAAAGCGATTTCCACCAACACGAACATCTACAACAAGGGATTGATTATCAACAATTCAGAAATCAGAATACCGATCATCTTCGAATGTAGAATGACGGACTATTACGGTGATGGCTCTCAAGGTGAAGGTCGTGTAAATGGCGAAGATGGTGTCAAGAACGTGGTCTATGAGAAAGTTATCGGCTTTGACCTTATACAAAAGTTTATCGACGACATTTTCTCATTTGACATAACTATAAAGATGAAGTATCAAGAAGATTAACCTTATCTTGATAAAAATGAGAGAGGGCTGTGGTCTCCAAATTGACCACAGCCCTCTGCTGTCTATGAAAGTATGAACGAGAATCCTTATTTTACTTTTCTGAACGAGGTCTTCTTGTCGAATCCATGTCCCATGATCTTCTGTTCATCTGTAAGTTTCGATTCACAACCGTCTTTGATTTTCGAAGAAAGGTAGTTCTGAATCTTGATGAACATTTCCTCTGGAGGAACAATCCCACCAAAGTTGATGCACTTCAAAAGTGGGTTTTTACAGTGGAAGTAGCTTTCAAATCCAAATCTGGCCACTTTTGGGACTATCTCAGAGACTGGATTTTCGAACAGACATCTAAACATGTCGTCGTAGTCTACGGTCTCATTTCCAAATCCGTATTTTCTTCCATGAGTGATCATATAAGACATGAACATAGAAAACACGGTATGGGCGTTGTCAATGTTCAATAAGAACGAAACACTGTCCGAGAGTTTCTCCTTTTCGTCGATTTCCTTTTTACAGATGAGAGAAAGAGAACGAATGTCCTTGTGATAGAAACTCAATCTTTGGAAAGGGTGCTCACCTCTTAAAGAATCTCTCTGAGGATCAACATCCACTCTCAGCAAATACCACGTTGTTGCAACTTCTACGAGAAAATAAGCAAGATTGTCGTGACAAGAAAAACGAACATCTTCATGCTGAAGATTGAACGAATGCCTATCAAACACGATCTTTCTGTCTACACCATAAACGCCTTGGATGTAGTCGTAATAGTCTTTGATGTTGTCAAGAATTAACATGGGGGAAGTCGATAGCTATTTCTTTGAGATATGTTCCACACACCATTTTTCAACAGTTGTTGCCGTGTCGATCTTCACGTGATCATAACCGAGATCTTTCATTTTCTGATCAAAGTCCTCGAAGAGTTTGTCATCACTTTTGTTTCTCGAGATATGTTCTTCGTACGAAGATTTGTCACGAATCTGTCTTCTCATCATAGTGACCTTGTTTTCACAGATGAGTTCCGCAATCTTTATCTTCCAACGAAGATTTTCGGGGATATTTTCAAGACCAGTTGGGGAAGTTATGAAGAAGTCACATTTTTCAAACTCTTCGATCGTAGTTCCGTAATATTCACCTTGGAACTGCATGAACTGGATGAATTCGTCTCTACAGATCATTTCTGCAAACTCTTCCTTGGAAACAAAGTGATAATCTTTGCCTTCTTGTTCACCAGTTCTTGGTGCTCTTGTAGTATGACCTATTGCTGGTTTGTATCCAAGAGCAGTGAAGATGTCTAAGAAATGATTCTTACCAACTGCAGATTTACCAACGAAAGCTATCTTCTTCATGACTTTCTCTTTTTAGAAACTTAAGAACCAATGAATTGATCTTGCAGAATCGATCAGACCATCAAGATTTCTCAATGATTCATCGGACTTTTCGATGATCTTTTCATTTGGCATCTTATATTCCAAAGATTGGTAAGGATTTTTATAGAAGACAGAAGGATTGAAGAATGTGTAAAGAAGAATCTCTTCACGGATCATCTTGTAAACGTTCATTATTTCCTCTAGAGATTTTGAAGAAAGATCATGAACCACGGTGATATCTCGCATGTCAAGAATCTTCATCTTGTTCCGTGTCTTTATAGAAAACTGTTTATAAAACACTGGATCGGATTCCACAATGTAATAGTCTTCACAAAAGAGACCATCCCGAATAAACGGAATCGTTTCCTCGTGATTCTCTGTCTTTATACCTTCGTCGTTGATTATCATGTCTTGATACGAAACCACTAAATCACCCTTTCGAGAGTATAAGTCAAGATCGACATTTTCAATCCTTGCTTGTCTACCTTCGATGATTATGAAGATATCGTGGTTCAAGACCATATTGCGGAACTGTTCTAATGATTTCATTGTCTTCTTTGTATTCTTATGGAAATCCGACGAATCTACTTCGTACGTCTTATAATGGACAAAAGACGGTTGTTTTTATCAGAAGATCGGTGGAAATGGAAAGACAATTATCAACAGTGAAGACAATCGACGATAATCAAAGACAATGATTCTGATCCACTAATTGAGACGAGGTACTTTCCTTGTCCTCGAAGTCATTCAAGAATATGAAAATAACGGAAACTATACTCGAATTCAAGGAAAGTACCTTCCTGTAATCAGAAGAGGTATTCTCGAGGATTATGATGATCGTGGCTGATAATGAAAGGATTATCGGAAGACAATCAAAGTACTATGGGAAGACTATGAAGGATTATTGCTGATTGTTGAAAGACAATGACGATTATGAACAATCATTGAAGACAATCAAAGACAATGGACGATTATCGTCTTTGTGTCTTCCTTGTCTTCAAACTTATCAAATGGGTGAAAGTAGCTTCGAGTATCTTCAAGTTCAAGGAAAGTACCTTCCTGTAATCAGAAGAGTACTTTTGTCCAATGATGGGTTGATAATGAAAGACAATGAAAGACAATGACGATTATCCAAGGATTATCGAAAGACTATCGACTGTTTTCTTGGTACTTTCCTTGTCCTCGAAGCTATTCAAGAATATGAAAATAGCGGAAAGTGGATCAGAATGCAAGGAAAGTACCTTCCTGTGATCAGAAGACATATTCTGTTGAATGGTGGGTTATTGTCGAATGATTATGGACTATTTCAAATGATTATCAAAGACTATGAGAAGACAATCGAAAGACAATGACTATGAAAAGACAATGGAAGATTATCGATTAATCATTGAAGACTTTGAAGGATTGTGGAATGACTATGAAGACAATGATTATTGTTGAAAATTCTCAAAAGACTATGGAAGACAATGACGATTGTTGAAAATTATCAAAAGACTATGATTGATCATTGAAAAATTCTCAAAGACTTGGATTCATCAGACTAATAATCAGACTAATCTTTGGAGATCATTTGGCTCAGTTGTCGACAAACCGCATGCTTATTCGTGTGTATTCCCGTGTGTATACTCGTATACGCATGCGGTATTTGAAATTATCTGGAAAAGTAAATGCGAAGCATTTACAACTGGTTTGGAGAACAAACTATGCACGCTAGTGCATAGGTTTCTTCCAAACCATACATTGAGCGCAGAAATATCTTTATTTCTCAGATTAAAAATCTCCAGTTTAAACGATTGGTACCGCCAGCGTGTTAGGTGACACGCACGTAAAAACTGTAGGAATTCCTGCGTATACGTATAAAACTTTAAAAAACGCACGTATAAAACTTTAAAAAAGAGACCCAACAATTAGCATTCTTTAACATAACCTACCACCTCTCTTGATTATAGGAATTGTGAATAGACACCCGACATCATCAATCTACAATTCGACAACTCTACGACAAAATAACAGTCATTAACAGATTCCAACAAAAATGATCCTTGAGATAGAACTTAACCACTCATCCTTGAAGAAGGGACAGAATGTTACGGAAGAAGACATTCTTATGGAAATATCTCGACTTGAGAGAGAAGCGAGCTATCAGTCCACGATCAACAAAGTCTCGAAAGTTGCCCTCAACTCAATCTATGGTGTTCTTGGTTATCATTCATTTATCCTTTACGATAGAGAAATTGCAAGATCTGTGTCCGAGCAATCTTCTCATGTGATCCGTTACACTATTCTCTTCTTCAACAGATACTTCCAACAGAGATTCCCAAACAATAAGGAACTTCATGAGAAGATGGGAATTACAAAATGCGAACCGATCGAGTTCAATGCAGTGAACTATGCCGACACTGATTCGGTGTTTATCCGCTACAAGGACATAATGGATAAAACCGATTACAAGGGGACTCTTGAGGAATTCGTCTTTGATATTGGTTCGTATGATCTGAATGATTGTGTCAAAGACATGCTCGAAGGCTATATCCGCAAGTTCAACGGATTCCAACAAAAGATCGACGGACAACGTTCAATGAAGCTTGCTTTCGAAATGATCTGTCATAACGTCTTGTGGACATCAAAGAAGAAGTACATCAAGAATATCTCTTGGGAAGAAGGCGTTTACTTCAAGCCACTTGAAAACGTAGAAGTCAAAGGTCTCGACATTAACAAGAGTTCAACACCAAAGTTTGTCCGAGAACTACTCAGAGAGACAGTCCACTACATTTTGCAACACCGAGAACTCAACCTTCGAGATTTCATCGATCACGTCAAGATGCAAAAATCAAAGTTTGAAAGTGCAAATGTGGAAGATGTCGCAATTTCTCAGAGAGTTAATGGTTATGAGAAATACGTCATCACGGCAAAAGATGGTGTCTTTGAATACGTCAAAGGGGTAACAATTCAGATCAGAGCTTCGAGCGTTTATAATGCAGAACTTGCAAAGTCGAAATACAAGCACAAATATCAACAGATCAGATCGGGGATGAAGATTCAATACTATTATTCAACAGATCCTCGATCGGATGTTTTTGCATTTGTCAACGGTGATCCTTGTTATGAGTTCCTTTATCCAATCGATTATTCCAAGCAATTCGAAATGCTTTATCTTTCACCACTTAACAAGATAATCACGTCGATTGGTGTGCAAGCACTACCAGTTTCATTGATCGCTTTCGATCCACTTTGGTAAACGAGGGAGAATGAGAACTTTAAACTTTGTCTACGGTTGTGATGTCTTTGGAAAGAAAGAAGGAATTGTGGGCGATCCATTTGATGATTCGAACATAGTTCCCACGGAAAAGTCGTCTTGTCCATATTGCTACGTCCGTTACAAGATGTTCCCTGCCAGGGGTTATGCCGATCAATTTTTCCTACAACCAAAGATAAACGTTCGACATCTTCGTGATTTCATAAGTCCGTCAGAGGTCTCTGAAATCTACATCGGTTCGATAATGGGCGACTTCTTAAGTCCATCGATAGAAGACAAGGACATCGCCTTTGTGTTTGACACTTTCGGAGATTTCCCACAACACGTCTTCTTTCTCTTATCCAAGAATGCAGGAAGGTACTACAAGTTTCTAAGAGACTATTATCAGAAACCGCTCCCAGACAACGTCATTATCGGAACATCTGTAGAAAATGACAACTTCCGTCATAGGGTCGATCTTCTGAGAGCATCTTTAAAGATTTCGCCAAATACAAGACTGTGGTTAGAAATTGAACCGCTTCTTGGATTTCATCACAAGACTGATTTCTCGGGAATTGAGTATGTCTCATGTTCTGCGCTTGGTCAAGATCAAATCTACTACCAGAATGGGAAAAGATTTCCGTGGGTCTTCCGTGAAGAATGGATGCAATCGATAATCGACAACGATACACTTGACAAAGAGAATCTGTCAATCTATCACAACATCAAAAATCTCTGCACGTCCCCGATAATAAGAGATTGGGAGAATCCAAACCTCTATGAAAGATTCTTCCACAAATCTCAGAAAGAAGAAACATTATGGTAAAAATCGTCTACCTTCCAAGTTTGAAGTCATACGTGGCGAAGATCGGAGAGAGATTCTTCACAGTCCGTATCGACATGGACAGATTCAACGACTACCAACCCCAGATCGACAAGAAGAAGTTCCTTTCATGTGCAGGATCTATCGAATACATCGGAGGAAGTGCAGTTGTCGTTCCAATGATCAAACTTCTCATAGAGCGGAGAGACGGAACAAAGACCTCTTCGAGATTTCTTTACAGATTGAGCTTTTCGGAAGAATCGTTTGACGAAATGATCGACAACTTTCTCTTCACACTTCTGGAAATCTACGTCACTGAGACAATTCCTTATTCCGATCTTTGGAAGTTCGAAGATGAGATAGTAGTCACTTCGGGGATTGGTGAGAATCTGTCAGTTATTGGTTTTAATGAAAACGGAAAGCGGATTTCCGAAGGTTTCATAAACTTTGAGAACTGTAGAACACCACAGATTTTCAAGTATTCTTCAGACATCATCGTTATCGACAGACATGGTAAAGATTTGAAGATCCTCGTGAATGGTCTTCTTGTCGAAAGTACAAAGATGACAGTTTCCAGCATTTACAACAACGAATATCTCAACTTTAAGTAACCAAATCGACGATGCCCAAACTAGTACTCGTAAAACTTAGACACGACAATAAAACCATAAGAACCTATGCCGTTTTGAAAGATGGTCAATACTATGTTGTTGTCTTTGATGGTAAAAAGTTCAACGAGAAAAGATACTCTCTTGACGGCAAGTTCTGTCTGCTTTTGGAAGATTATCTTGATGGAAACTTCGTCTTCTCAAGGACACTTGGAAGAGTGGTCTATGATGATAAAAATCGTGACATCTTCAGATCACAGAAGATCCTCGACAGAGTAGACATTTCGGAGGAAGTGTTTGAAAAAATGATAATCGATGAGATCATTTCTCTTGAAATGATTAAGAAGACGGACATCATCGACGATTCTTATTGGAAGTTCCAAGAGTCAGTTGTTCTTAAAGCTGTTACAGGCAAATACTACCTCTTGGTAGAATACAAGGACGAAACAGGCAATTTCTCATCATCCAAGCTTCATTACCATTATGGAAAGAACGTGGAAATGAAAGATGGTGGAAGAAACATCGTCATTAATCTTGATTATGCTTGTATCAAAAACATGCTTGTCGATGGAAATATAAAAGAGGAGGTTGAGGTGTCGACTTCAACCATTCTTTCAACCAGTGATTTTTTAATTTAGAATCTGTGAAAATATGACTACACTGCTGGATGACTACTTCTCTGTGAAAGACTACACTCGGAGAATGTTCAAGATCCATAACAAGATTCCAATGTCATACTTCTCCAAGAAGAAGGCTGATGAGGAATTCGAACTGATTATTGAAATCTACAACAGACTTAAGGAACTACCAACTTACATCTACAACGACATGGAAGATGGTGAAAATGTCGACATCACAATTGATGATAGATTTGAGGATCTGTTGGATGCTGTCGAAGATGATCCAATGAATCTTAAGAATATCGATCATTACAGGGAAATGTTGACACTTCTTGACACCTTGGAAGATCAGATCATAGCTTAAAGAAGAAGGGAAAACAAAAGAAGAAACGGTCATCTTGTCGTAAAGATAAGATGACCGAAACATTACTAATCAGTCAATCACTGGTCATTAGTAAGTCAATCACAAACACAAATAAAGATCAACCAATTAATCAATCAACGATTATGAACATCTTCGAAGCATTCAACGAAACGAGAACGACGAATGGCGACAGAGCTTATAAGAGGTACATCGGAAATCCTTATGTCGATTTCTTGTTCAGACTTCAAAAGATCCGTGAAATCGCAAAGTACAAGGGACTTGCAGAAGTGGAAAATCTGATCATTGTCGATTACCCCGAGTTCCTTGAAAAGAGTGAGTTCAACCGCTTCTTCTCAATGTACATTCGTGATCCTCGTATGGGGATTGGTGAAAGAGAAATCGGTCGTGTTCTCTTGAAAATTCAGAACATTTCGATCGATGATGTCATCGAAATCGGTCGTGCCGATGATATCTTGTTCACTCATACCCCAAAAGAAGTCGTTGGGTATATCAAGGAAGCTATGGACAACGATTCCATCCGTGGCAACTATGAACTTCTGAAAAAGTGGCTTCCACGTGAAAGATCCAAGAAGTTCAAGATCATCAGAAACGAGCTACGAAGACAGAAGATTTCGAAGACAATCTATCGTGGATGGTGCGCATCCCCTATGACTGTCGAATCTGTGAGATCACGTGGAGAATTCCCCGAAGATTACTCACATGTTCCTTCACTTTCTATGCTTCGACATAAGAAGGAATTCTTCAAGGATGAAAACTTCAAGAAGTATCTCGAGGAACTCAAGTCTGGGAAAACCAAGATCAATCAGTCCGTTTCTACACCATACGACATCTTGAGATCATATCGAAACACCGCCTTCAGTGGCTTTGATTATCGTTATACTGCATATGACGGAAAGGTGAATCCCAGTGAGAAGGGAATGGAACACGACACGTTCTATACAGAAGCTTTCAAGGCTTTGGGTTCGATGAACTTCGGCAAGATCATCCCAATCATCGATGGTTCTGGATCAATGTTCGACAGATTCGATTCGATCGGTAAGGCTCGTTCAATTGGTCACTACGTTTCACGTCACAGTGAATACCTTCGAAACCACTTCATTGTCTTCTCGGATGATTCTCGGATTATGAAGTTGACGAAAGATGAAGACTTCTCTTATGTCCGTGATATGGCGATCATTGAATCATTTGGTGATTGTACTTGCACGAACTTTGAAGCAGTTCTTCGAAATCTGAACAATGTGACAACGGATCTGCCCGATTATGTCCTTGTTCTTAGCGACATGCAGTTTGATGATTCTTATGATAGAAACGCAACACATCTTGATACTCTCAATCAGAAGGGTGTGAAGATGATCTGGTGGAATCTCTCAGTGGATAACGTCACACTACCAACTGTCAGCAAAGATGGTAACGTCTTCGTCAGTGGTTATTCACCTCAGATTCTGTCAATGCTTTCGGGAGAATTCGATGCAGAATCCTATGTAACAAAGCTCATCGAAGACTATAAGAAAAAGAGAAGTAGATAGTTGCTATTCTTTATTTTAGTTTGTGCCCAAGACCTCACCTTCGATATAAGAAAGGTGAGGTCTTAACATATACGAACAATCATCATCATCAACAATAACAATAACAATCAACCAACAATGCAAACTTATCTCGATTTGCTCAAGTATGTTCTTGAAAATGGAACAGAAAGAACTGATAGAACTGGAACTGGAACAATCTCCGTGTTTGGTCATCAAGTGGAATATGACGTAAGTGAAAAATTCCCAATCCTCACCACGAAGAGAATCCACATGAGAAGCGTCATATTTGAACTTGCTTGGATGCTCCGTGGAGATACAAACGTGAAGTTCCTCAGAGACAATGGCGTGACAATCTGGGATGAATGGGCAGATGAAAATGGAGACCTCGGAAAGATCTACGGAAAGCAATGGAGAGATTTCGGAGGGGTTGATCAAATCAAAGATGCAATCGACCAGATTCGGAATAATCCAGATTCAAGAAGAATAATCGTCACGGCTTGGAATCCTGCAGAACTCTCGGAAATGGCACTTCCTCCTTGTCATTGTTTCTTCCAGTTCTATGTCGAAGGTGACAGACTATCTTTAAAGCTTTATCAAAGAT
>ERZ773018.547-NODE-547-length-21894-cov-4.069967_pt1 | contig 21894 bp, 19 predicted proteins | sample MGYA00580840_ERZ773018 | MGnify/ENA primary metagenome ERZ773018 (study PRJEB29015, sample SAMEA2738125) | human oral metagenome | biome: human oral; feature: human-associated habitat; material: saliva | place: China | collected 2256 ... | reverse complement strand
CTCGCAAAAGTGAGTCTCATTGCTAAACTTCGAGCCACGGTCTCGAAGTTTCCTATAATAAAATTCGCTTAACGCGGATTTTATTACTGCTACTATAGAAAAGTTTTTATTTTATTATAAGTCCTCTTATCAGCTAAGATTTTAACTAACATACAAATTTGTAAAACGACTAAAACTCACCGCAACTTAAACAAAGCCTAGTTACATTGTATTCGCAATCTCATATTTTTTCGTTTAAAAGAAAACAGGCTTTGCGCTGTTGCTCGAGTACTATCAGCCACTCTGGATGATAGTACTGGAAAATTTGAGACCCTAGGCTCAAATTTTAGTAATGAGACTCGCATTTTTGCGAGGCTGCTTACGTCCATAGCAACTTCAGCGAAGCCTAGTTTTCTTCGTTTTCCATTTCTTCGAGACGCTTTTTCATAATTTTCTTAATTTCATAAGTATCAACTTCATACTGTATACATTCACACTCTTCAGCAAAAGCTTCTAAAATCGCCTCATATTCCTCCTCATCAAATTCTACTGCAAATACAGGACGACCATCTTGTACACCAACAAAGGCTCTATCTTGATCATCTATAAATACTAAATGATCAAATTCTTTATCAAAATCATACTCAAGCTCCATAAATGATTTCAGCAATTCGACTGCTACATCATTTAAACCCGCTTCAAAAATGACCATCTTTTCCACTGCTGAACCATAGTTCGGTTCAAAACGAATACGGTAACCCTCTTCATCTAATGCACGAACTTCAAGAACAAAATCTTTTTCTTCTTCTGATGTAATTCCTAATCCATGTGACACTTGCATGAGTTTAACACCATTATCATATTCATTGTCACTATAATAAATACGATATTTCTTTTCCTGATTATCGATTACAAGTTCCTCTTGATCTTTTAACACAGTATATTCTTCTCGACAATAAGGGCAGTCAAATTCAAAAATAGACGCATCCAAAAGATAAGGAATCAATTCCCGTTGTCTTGGTAATTCAATTTTTTGATATTCACGTATCCCAAAATGTCGTCTACAATGCAAACATCTAATCTCTCTATCTACAAATAATTTTTCCGTCATCTCTTCACCTATTTACTCTATATTCATCCAAATCGTAGCATCTTCATCGTCCACATAAGTTGTCCACGCTACTCCAAAGGAAGCCTTCTTCGATGCTGGTGGATAGTAAACAACACCATTCGAATCCACTTCAATCTCATAGTATTCTGGATCTACCTTTTCAGCCCACATTCCAACTGCTAGCTGATTCCACTGCCACTGTGCTCCTAATAAATCAATTCCCTCATAAGATTTAATATAGCGCATTTCCCCGAAATCCATCGAAGTTTTTAATACAACTGTTTTTCCAACTAGTTCCTCTAACTGAGCTGGTTTTAAACGATACGCCCCATTAACTAAATTTTCTTTCCATACTCTTAATTTCGTAAATTCGTAATGCATTGGAATGACTTCTCCATCTGCTTCCAGCCAAAATTCCCCAATCGTTGTTTTTAAAATATGTACAGGATTGACTGTTTTATTTTTGCTTCCAAAAATCGTTTTTTCTCTTAATTCATTTTCTCTAGAATTATAAATAATCTCTTCTCTTGGAATGGATAAATGATACTCGCTCACAGCTTCTTGTTGGGAAGAAACAACATTGGTAATATATTTCAATTCTTCTATTGGGAAATCTGCTGCCTCTTCATCTCCATAAAAAACTTTTTCAACGAAAGCTTCCACTTCTTGGAAATATTCTCCCACAGGAACTGTTACATAATCGCCCATTTCTACTTCTAGATTTTTATGACATAAATATACATATTGTTTTCGACTACCTTCAAAGCTTACACGGCAATATTTATATTCTCCCTCTTGATGAGTCGGCTCAACTTTTTCTTTTGAGGCAACACTGAATTCACGGCAAGATTCTAAGAAGTCTAATAATTTAAAAATTTCTTCTTCAAATAAACTAATCTCATAATATTCTGTTAAATATCTTCCACCTTTGATAAAAGGACGCAATCGAATTCCTAATAAGCAGACATCTGATTCATATTCTTTAGGAGAAAAATATAAAGCAATATCCTCTTCTTCAAATGATAAATGCCAAGGCTCTGTTCCCTCATTTTCTTTCATTCTTCTTAAAGATTCAATCCATTGATCCACTTCTCTTACACGGAGAAATTCTCCATTAACTTTTAAAGATACAAAAGCATTTTCAACCGAACATTTTCCATTTATCCATTGATTAGGAGTAGCTTCTTTTCCAATCGTACTTCCGTCAAACTCAAATGACAATGTTGTACCTAGAAATAATTTTTCTTTAAAACGAACTTTATTTCTCATATAATTCCTCCCTGTTCTTCTCTTGTATCTTATCATTTTTCAATTTTATTCGCTATTAATATAGGTGGATATTGCCATCTCACATTTCATATGATAAACTGTTGTTAAGTTATAAATTAACAACGGAGGTGTATCATGTTTTCAGCAAATCGGCTAAAAGAAATCCGTACTCAACAAGGGTATTCTCAATCTTTTATCGCCAAACAACTAGAAATTAGTCGAGTAGCTTACCATCATTGGGAAAATGGAAAAACCATTCCAAATCAAAAAAATTTAATCGCATTAGCAGACATTTTCAATGTAGAAGCCAGTTATTTTGAATCGGAATATACCATTGTGACAAACTATTTACAACTGCATTCGAATAATCAAAAAAAAGCAGAACACTATGTAGAGCAATTGCTTCATCAGCAACAAAGTCAAAAAACGCTCTATCCGATTACCGTATTAGCAGAAGTAAAACTTTCTGCCGGATTAGGAAAAGGAATTTTTGATGAATATGAAACAGAAATTGTCTACTCTCCAACAGAGCAACGAGGGTATGATATTGCTGCATGGATTCAAGGAGATTCGATGAGTCCCGCTTATCAAAATGGTGAAGTCGCTCTTATTCAAGCCAATGGATTTGATTATGATGGAGCAGTCTATGCCCTAACATGGAACGAGGCCGTTTATATTAAGAAATTATATCGAGATGAACAAGGCTTTAGAATGGTTTCTTTAAATCCGAATTACCCAGAGCAATTCATTCCTTATGAAGAAAATCCACAAGTAGTTGGACTCGTCGTAAATCACTTTATACCGGTATCTGCTTCCTAGAGGTTCAAAATGACCGTTATTGATTATGCAAGAGAACCACATAGTGATATTGCCTTTATTGATATGAAATCATTCTATGCTAGTGTGGAGTGTGTAGACCGTGGATTAAATCCATTAACAACTTGTCTTTGTGTCATGAGTCGTGCAGATAATGCTAATGGACTGATTCTTGCTTCTTCCCCTATTTTTAAGAAAATTTTTGGAAAAGCAAATGTCAGTCGCTCTTATGATTTACCTTTTCATATTCAAACAAGAAAATTCAATCTAGCTGCTGCCAAAAGACAAGGTTTACCCATCAATCAAAATTTTATACGCTATGTAGAAAATTGGGCGCAAAAAACATTAATTGTACCCCCGAGAATGGATCGCTATATTGAAAAAAATATGGAAATTCAAAAGATTTTTCAAAAATTTGCTGCACCGACAGATATTCTTCCTTATTCCATTGATGAAGCCTTTATTGATTTAACTTCTTCCTTGAATTATTTTATCTCGCATCATCAATTCACTAAAAAGGAAAAATTAGATATTCTTTCTTCCAAAATCCAACAAGAAATATGGAGAAAAACAGGAATTATCTCAACTGTTGGAATGAGCAATGCAAATCCCCTTCTTGCTAAACTAGCTCTCGATAATGAAGCTAAAAAAACAAAAACAATGCGCGCTAATTGGTCCTATGAAGATGTTGAAACAAAGGTATGGGCGATTCCTTCCTTAACCGATTTCTGGGGAATTGGCAGTAGAACTGAAAAAAGATTACATAAACTAGGCATTCATAATATTCGTGAATTAGCTAAGAGTAATCCGGATGATTTACAAAAAGAATTTGGCATCATAGGAGTTCAACTTTGGTTTCATGCCAATGGCGTAGACGAAAGTAATATCCATCAACCGTATAAAGTACAATCAAAAGGAATTGGTAATTCACAGATTTTACCACGAGATTATATTCATCAAGAAGATGTAGAAGTTGTCTTATCAGAAATGGCGGAACAAGTAGCGATTCGATTAAGAAGACGACATAAAAAAACAAAACTGATTTCTATTTATATTGGCTTTTCAAAATATGAAATGAAGTCTTCCCTTCATTGTCAAGAAGCCATAGAACCAAGCAATCAAACAGCCGTCTTAACAAAGGCTGTCTTACAATTATTTCGCAAAAAATATCATAGCGGTGCTGTTCGCCAAATTGGAGTTCGCTATAGCGACTTAGTAGATGATAGATATTCCATCATTTCATTATTTGATGATCCGATACTAATGGAAAAAGAAGAAAAATTACAACAAGCTATTGATGGCATTCGAGATGAATTTGGATTTTTATCGATTCAAAAAGGAACTTCCCTATTAGAAAGCTCGAGAAATATTGCTCGTAGCAAACTCATTGGAGGACATTCTGCTGGAGGATTGGAGGGATTAAAATGATTGATCGTTCTTATTTACCCTTTCGTTCTGCTCGCTTATATCAAGATCGAAAAATGGCAAAGTGGATGGGATTTTTTCTTTCTGAACATACAAGTGCATTAGAAGATGATGCAATCCCTATCCCTACTCATTCACAACTCAGTTTAGAAGAAAAATATTTATTATTAGGGCAATTACAGTTATATTCTTTAAAAGCTCATATTTCTATTCTTGAAAACAAGCAACTGTTGCACTATACAGGCACATTAGAAAATCTCACTGCTACGGAATGTTTATTAAAACTCAGTAATGGCTATCAAAGAATTTTTATTGAAAATATTGTCTCTATTCAACAAGTAGAGGAGGAACAGTATGAATCAGCAAGATTATTATCGTAATGAACTACAAATGAATTATTTTAGTGAAGAGTACCGTCGTTTTGAAGAAGATTTTTATCGCTATTCCTCTCTAACGATTCCTCTGACTTTTTTAATCGATGATGTATTATTATCCATGGCAAAATCAAATCGTCCTTATTTTAAACTGAATGGAAAAAATGCATTGGATCATCAGGATCATTATTTTCTCTTTACAATTGAAGAAGAAGCAACTCAACCATCGATTCGGCTCTATCGCTATCGTTGCGTTACTCATTCACTAGAACAATTAAAGACAGCATATCTTTCACAACAACAAAAACAGCTCTCTCCTAATTAGGAAAGAGCTGTTTTTATGATGGACAAACCATAGTAGCTCTAGGCATGAGACCGCAGGGCTGCTAACGTACGCTTGCTACTATACTAGGAAGTCATTTAAAAATTATTATTCTTCTTCGCCTAGAAGCGCTTCTGGATAAAATTCACGGACAATTGTCGCACAACGATGACATAATGTTGGAGCATCTTCTAATGTTCCAACTTCTACTTTCACCGCACGACAACGTTGACAAGTTTCCCCTTTTGCATGTTCAACAACAACTGAAACACCTTCACCTTGAACCGCATTTTCAGGAGCTACTGTTCCTACAGGAGCAACTTCTAATTGACTAACAATGAATAATTGAGCAACATCAGTTTGTAAACTGTCTAATAAATCAGCCACTTCTTGAGTTGGATATAACGTAACTTTTGCTTCAAAGTTTTTACCAATTAATTTTTCATTACGAGCTTCCTCTAATGCTTTAAGAGCTGTATTACGAACTTTAAAGAATTCAGCCCAACGAGCTAAAATAGCTTCTTCACCTTCATAATGAGTTACTTCAGGGAATTCTGCTAATTGAACATAAGCTTCCTCTTCTTTTAAGTATTTCCATACTTCTTCTGTTGTATGCACTAAAATTGGACTCAATAATTTTGTTAATTTCACTAAGATATCATACAATACTGTTTGCATTGCACGACGTTCAAAGCCATTTTCTTGATCAATATACACAACATCTTTAGCAAAATCTAAATAGAATTGTGATAAATCAACTGTACAGAAGTTAATAACCCCTTGGTAAACTGTTGAGAATTGATAGTTATCATATGCTTTACGAATATTATCTACTAATTGATTGAATCGTACTAACATATATTGATCCACTGTACGTAAATCTTCAAATGCTACTGCGTGAGCTTTAGGATCAAAATCAGTTGTATTTGCTAACATAAATCTCATTGTATTACGGATTTTACGGTAAACTTCTGATACTTGGTTTAAGATTTCATCACTAATACGAACGTCTGACTCATAGTCCACAGAACTTACCCATAAACGAATAATATCTGCCCCTTTAGTCTTCATTTCTTTAGCTGGAGAAATAACGTTTCCTAGTGATTTACTCATTTTCTTCCCTTCTCCATCCATTACGAATCCTTGAGAAAGAACTGCTTTATAAGGTGCTTTTTTATGAACTGCTACACTTGTTGTTAAACTTGAGTTAAACCATCCACGGTATTGGTCACTACCTTCTAAATACATATCCGCTGGGAATGATAATTCTTCACGAGTTCCTAAAACTCCAGCATGAGAACTACCTGAGTCGAACCATACATCCATGATATCTAACTCTTTTGTAAAGATACCATTTGGAGAATCTGGATGAGTGAAGCCTTCTGGTAATAAGTCTTTTGCATCCCATTCAAACCATACATCTGAACCATGTTTTTCGAAAATTTGAGCAACATGTTCTGTTGTTTCTGGTGTAATAATTGGTTTACCATTTTCAGCATAAAATACAGGTAACGGAACTCCCCATACACGTTGACGAGAAATTACCCAGTCTCCACGGTCACGAACCATGTTGTAAATACGAACTTGACCAGAAGGGTGATACCATTTAACCTCGTTTTCAATCACATCTAAGATTTCTTGACGGAATGCATCAATTGAAGCAAACCATTGAGGTGTCGCACGGAAAATAACTGGTTTTTTCGTACGCCAGTCATGTGGATAGCTGTGTACAAAATAACTTAAGTTTAATAGTGCACCTTTTTCAGTTAATAAATCTGTAATCACTTTATTCGCATCTGCATAGAACATACCTTCAAATCCAGGTGCTTCATCTGTATAACAACCTTGGCTATCTACTGGAGATAATACTGCTAAATTATATTTACGAGAATAATAGAAGTCGTCTTCCCCGTGTCCAGGAGCTGTATGTACTAAACCAGTACCCGCATCTAATGTTACATAATCCCCATTCATGACTAATGATTCACGTTCATAGAATGGATGCCAAGCAGTCATATATTCTAATGCACTACCAGGGAATTCTTGTAAAATTTCTACATTTTCCCATGATAATGTATCTGTTAATGATTCTACTAAATCTTTAGCTACAACGAATGTACCTGCAGATGTTTTTACTTGTGCATAAACATAATCAGGATGAACGAAAATTCCTAAGTTTGCAGGAAGTGTCCATGGAGTTGTTGTCCAAATAACAAATGAAGTATCTTCACCCAATAAGCCTTTTCCATCTTTTACTTTGAATGCTACATAAATAGAAGCACTTTCTACATCTTTATATTCGATTTCTGCTTCAGCTAATGAAGATTCACTTGATGGAGACCAGTAAATTGGTTTTAATCCTTTATAAATATAGCCGTTTTCAGCCATTTTACCAAATACACGAATTTGTTCTGCTTCGAATTCAGGTTTTAATGTTACATATGGATTATCCCATGTACCAGTTACACCTAAACGTTTGAACACTGTTCTTTGATTGTCGATTTGACGCCAAGCATATTCTGCACATAATTTACGGAATTCTGCTACTGACATTTTTTTACGATCAACACCTTCAGCATTTGCTAAAGCTTGTTCAATTGGTAAACCGTGAGTATCCCAACCAGGAACAAATGGAGCACGGAATCCACTCATTGATTTACTACGTACGATAAAGTCTTTTGAAATTTTATTTAACGCATGTCCCATATGAACATCCCCATTAGCATATGGAGGGCCATCATGTAATACGAAAGAAGGTTTACCTTCATTTTTTAACTGACGTTGCGCATAAAGGTTTGCTTCTTCCCATTCTTGTTGATAATCTAATTCTTTTGTAGGTAAATTCCCACGCATTGGAAATTCTGTTTTTCCAATTTGCAATGTTTCTTTCATTTTCATTGCATTTCCTCCTTTGTCTATAAAATAAAAAATCCCCTGCAAAAGCAGGGGCGAAAGTTTCGCGGTACCACCCAAATTCTTGAAAAGTATTCAGTACTTTTCAACTTGGTAAATTGTTAACGCTATTTAGGCGATATTTCTTACTATTATTTCGGAAATATATCTCAGAGATGATTCTCTATCTTTGAGGGACATGCTAAACTTTCACCAATCATTAGCTCGCTAATTGTATCAAAAATAGAACGTTCTCGTCCATGAATATCAAAATAATACGCTATTTTTCTAAAAATTGCAAGTACTATCCATTAACCTTTTACAGTAGCAGAAATCATGAGGTTCGCAAAGCGAAGCTACTAGCGTCCTTTGCTACAGTATAAAAAGTCAAAGTTCTCTTACAAACTCTCGTAAATACACGTCAAATAGAAATGACTTTTCACTGTAGCGTAGGTGATAAAAACTGCAATCGCAGATTTTATCACTGGAAATTTTGAGACCTCAGGCTCAAAATTTAGCCATGAGATTTGCTTTTGCAAAGCTGCTGGTGTCCACCGCTACCTCAGAAAAGTCAATTTCTATCCTCTAACAGCCTCTTCACTCGCTCTTACATATTTACGAACTGTACTCTTATGGAAGAATAACGAGATAAATGCAACTGGAATTGCTACAAAATACTTAATAATTTCTACGATAAACGTAATAATTAAAAATGAAAGCAGATGTGATCCAATATCTTTCTTCATTTTCATCTTATAGCCACCAAATAGTCCACGTTTGACTTTTCCAGTACTATAATCCATGATTTCAGAAGCAGCATATCCAGCACGAATTCCACCATATGGTGTAAAGAACCATCCTAAAAGTCCACCTTTGAAACGACGATAGTCAATATACCAACAATAAGTATAGTTCGAAAGTAGGACATAAATAGGCCAGAAGATTTTTCCCCATAATCCTAACTCATTAAAAGAAGTAATATAATTGAATAGTGAAATCAATAAATAACCCGTTATATAAAAACTTAAGTCTTGCTTTGGTGTATCAAAATAGCCACCATGTCCTGAATAAGGAATGATTTGAGGATCTAATTTTGGTTCCTCTTTTGGATATTCTGAAGAAGGTTTGGTTTGAAAGACTAGATTCTTTCTCCATTCAGCTGAAGTCGGATCAACATAATCTGAAGAATTTGATTGTCCTTTTTTTGGTGGCGCTACATAGTCATCTCTTTTTGGAGGAGCTACATAATCATCTGTTTTAGGAACTACTACATAGTCCTTATTATCATTATCAGAATCTTTTTTCCTTTTTGGTGGTGCTACATAATCTGTCATCTTATGCCTCCCTCATTTTTTCTAAATCTTCACTTGTAATCGTATTAAAATCACTCGACTCATCTTTTGTCACACGGCGAGACATATGTGCCAATAATTTTTGGTTAAAGTTACGAATCCAACGTCCATTACTATGGTCATCAGTTACAGCATAAGCTTCCTTCACAGCCGCTCTATAACTTTCTGCATCATATTGATACCCTTGACCTTGTAGAATAAATTCACCAATTTGTGCAATTTCATCTGGACTATAGTCTTCAAAATCAAATGTCGTTGGAACACGACTCTTCAATCCTGAATTCGTTTCTAAAAATTCTGCCATTTCTTTATGATATCCTGCAAAAATGACAACCATATCACGACGATGATCTTCCATAAATTTCAAGATTTCATCAATGGCTTCTTGCCCAAAATTATCACTAGAGCCATGTTTTAAAGAATAAGCTTCATCAATAAATAAAACTCCACCAAGAGCAGCATGTAAATGTTCTCTTGTTTTGATAGCTGTTTGTCCTTGATAACCACCAATTAAATCACCACGAGATACTTCAATTAATTTATTCGTAGCAATTAATCCTTTTTGATACAATAATTCCGCAACAATTCTAGCAACCGTTGTTTTACCTGTACCTGGATTTCCTAAGAATAATGAGTGTAAAGTCGCAACAGAAGTTGCAAATCCTTCTTGTTCACGTTTACGATTCATTTCAGCTTGAGCGATAAAATCTTCAACTTGCTCTTTTACTTTATGAAGACCAATTAATTGATGTAATTCTTCCCAAGCATCTTTCTTCGTACCATTATCTTGATACTTACCAATCTCAAGAACAGCATCAATATCCGCATTTGTAATGAGTGAAATATCTTCGCTTTTCTCAGCAATAACACGAGCAATTAATTGTTTAATAATTTTTTCGTTAAAATTACGAATCCAACGCGCATTACTACGATCTAATGAACGATTATATTCCAACGTCACTTTACGTGTGTAGTACTCCACATCTGCAATTTCATAGCTGTTTTTTTGTAGACCTTTAATTCCCATTTGAACAATTTGTTCTGGAGTATAGTCTTCAAAATCTAATCGGTTCGGAACACGTGAAGTCAATCCTGGATTAATTTGTAAAAATTGCTCCATTTCTTTTGTATATCCCGCAAAAATAATCATAATCTCATTTTTGTGGTCTTCCATATATTTAAGAATCGTTGTAATGGCTTCTTTACCTGTATCATTAGTACTCTTCTTATCTAATGAATAAGCTTCATCGATAAATAGAACTCCTCCACGTGCTTCTTCTAATTTTGCTAATGTTTGAGTTGTTGTTTGGTTCACATACCCAGATAATAAATCTGATTCAGAAACTTCCACAAATTTAAACGTATCTCCAAACAATGCTCCACGCTCAAATAAGATTTTACCCATTAAACGTGCAACGGTTGTTTTACCTGTACCTGGATTTCCCATAAACATAGAGTGTAGTACTAGCTGTTGAGGTGGTTCTCCTCTTGAAACACGTTGTTTATTATAATCAACCATTCCAATTAATGTATCGATTTCTTTCTTAACTGCTTCTAATCCAACTAAACTTTGTAATTCTTCATAACTATCTAATTCTTTAGGAGCATTCTCGTCTCCTTCTGCACTGACACCTTTTGTATGACGAACGGATGCATGTAAAATAGAATCTTCATCTGTATCAATATTTAATTCACTGGAACTACCTTGTGCATACATTAATTCTTGGACATGAATTAAAGAAGATTCCAGCCCTTTAATACTCACCTCAAGAGATTTCTCGAACAATAGTTGTTTCGCAAAAATAGTTGAACAATAGTACAATCTTAATGGAATACTTGACTTACTTTCACACTGGAATGTAATGATTCCATCAGCAAAGCAATAAGTATTTGGACCTAAATCAAAGTTATCCATAATTTTACAATTATTTAAACGAGCAATTGTTGTTCTCAAATCCATTGATTGAACCGTTACGTCCGTCAAAGTTACGCCACTTTTCTTTTCAGAATAGATCCCTTGCCCTCTATCTACTTTACCAATAGTTCCTGTATCTAATTGGAATGAAGAATTACTAACCCAAATCATTGGATAACCTTTCAGCATATCGCCACCATAAAATTGGCAATTAGTAGCTTCTAATCGTGAATCTTTTTTTAAAGAAACGGTATTTCCTGAGTAGTTCTGACAAATAGTATTCGTAAATTTCAATTGTGAACCTTCAGCAAAAGTTCTCCATTGGAAAAAGCAATTATTCGCCGTTACAGAACAATTTTTTAGAAAAATAGTTTGGTCACTTTCATCACTAACAAAATGTGTTTTACAATTTTCAAATGTAACAAAAGAATCATCTTTTGCAAAGATTAAATAATTTCCATTATTATCTTCCGTACATTCAAAGACACAATTTTTAAAAGTGACAGAGCAATTTTCGTTAATTTTCATTAATGTTGTATTTTTAACATTCGTAAACCAGATGTTTTCAAATACTACAGAAGCTCCACAGTCAAGAGCAATATAGCCTTGAAATTTATTCGTGAAGAATGATTCTCCATTTTCTTCGTCTAATAATCCTAGAAAAGTAAGATTTTTTGTAATTTCATATGGAACATCTGTTGAAAATCTCAAGAAATAATCTTTTTGGATTTCCAATACATCGCCTACTTTAGCGGCTGCTATGGCATCATTAAAATCCCATGTATTATCATCATATCCTACTTGATATGTCGGCATTTACTCACCTTCTTTTTTTGTTTCAATCATGATTATTTTACCTGTTTTTCTTCTTCATTGTCAATTTATTATCAGATGTTTTCAGGCTTTTATTTAGTATTTTAGAAATAAGTACAAACAAAAAAAGACCAAAGTGGTCTTAAAAAAAGAGAAAGACTCTTTATAGTAGTATACGTAACTTCATATCCTCACATAAAAATGGAGAAGGACTTCTTATAGTAGTATAAGTACTAGAATCCGAATCGGATTCTAGTACAGGAAAAATTGAGACCTAAGCTCGAATTTTAGGAATGAGACACCGTAGGTGGCTGCTTCCGTCGTTTACTACTATATCAAAAAGTCCTCTTCTCATACGTACCTTCATTTCCTTACGTAAAAATGGAGAAGGACTTCTTATAGTAGTATGCGTAAAAGTAGCCGGAAAACGGCTACTTTTACAAGGAAAAATTGAGACCAAGGCTCAATTTTTAGCCATGAGATTCGCTTCGCGAAGCTGCTGGCGTCCTATACTACTATATCAAGAAGTCCTTCGAAATTAAATCTCTGGGTAAATATCTTCCACAGTTTTCGCTGGGTCAATTACAATGTATAAGTGACCATGTTTTCCAATAGCTGAACTTTGGTATTTATTGTCATTTCCATCTTCATCCACTGGGCTATATGGGAAGTATACACGATCTGTTGAAACAATCACGTCTGATTTTGGATGATCGCTATCTAAATATAAAATATCCATTAATTCGATATCGCTATATTTTTTAACACGTTCGAACATTCCTAATTCTAATCCACCTAAGTTAATGTCTTCAGACATTACGTGGTCTGCTTCAGGAAACACTTCAATACGTAATGATTCACATGGATGAATTTCTTGGAATTCACTTCCATTAATACGACCAAACGATGTTGTAACTTGTTTGATCCATAAATCTCCAATTAAACGACGGTTAATCGTCCATGTTTCTCCGTTACGGAATACAAAACGTAATCCTGACATTACTTTTTTCATAAAAGTCTCTCCTTTTTATGTATGTTCTCACCCTCATGAACAGTGAAAACACTTTTTTATTCTTTACTCTTCGAATTTTACCATTGAACACAAATATTTTCAATGATTATTCACTTTCCACTTCCAAAGTGAGTTAAAACATAAGCTTCTAAAATTTCTGCATCATTTTCAATACTTTGCTCTAAAATCATTTTTTCAACCGTTTTTAATACCTGCCCTATAATAGGACCTTTTTTTTCTAATTTTAAAATACGAATAATATCATGACCATTCAATTGAATATCATTCATTGAATGAATCGGTAATGACTGATACGTTGCTTCTAAGCCTTCCGTGGAGGTACTCTTATTTTGAGCAATCAATAATTGCTCCACTTCACAGGCAACCTCATACGGACACGCATAAGCTAAAAAGAAATTCCACTCATCTTCTTTTCGTGCACGATAAGTTTTATATCCAACTAATACATCTCGAATTTGTTCATTAGATGATTTCCATGATTTTAATAAATGAGTCACTTCTTTATCACTCAATTTCAATTCATCTACGAATAAAATCCAAGCTTGTAAAACGCTCATTTCTTTTATAGGATATTCTGCTAATTTTAAAAGAATTTCACCTTTTCCATCAAATAATGGACAGGCTTGATATAAACCCGTTTCAACAAATAATTTCAATGCATCTTTACGATAAGAACTTTGAATCATTTTTTCAAATTCCACTTTCATTCGTTCCACGGCTACTTTAGATAAATTCATTTTTAAAAGAGAAATTGCATTTTTCGTATTCTCTTCAATTTGAAATCCTAACTGACCGACAAAACGTACTGCACGAAACATTCGTAATGCATCTTCATTAAAACGTTCTTTTGCATCTCCAACACAACGTATACATTGACGTTCTAAATCACCAATCCCATCGAAAAAATCCATCAATTGGTCATCAATTCCAATCGCTAATGCATTAATCGTGAAATCACGACGTTTTAAATCTTCTTCTAACGAGCGAACAAAAGTTACCTTATCTGGATGTCTAAAATCCTCGTAACCTTCTTCTGTTCTAAAAGTGGTGACTTCATAACCTTCTTTATGATGAATCACCATTACTGTTCCATGCTCAATTCCTACATCTACTGTATGAGGAAAGATTTCTTTCACTTCTTGCGGAGTAGCGCTTGTAGCAATATCTACATCTGAAATAGGCTTATGAAGGAGCATATCTCTTACTGAACCACCTACAAAATAGGCTTCATATCCTGCGTCAACTAATTGTTGCATCACAGGTAATGCTTCTAAAAATAATGGTTCTTTCTGAATAGACATTCACTCGCCTCTCTTTCTCTTACTTTTCTAATTTTTTCAATTGTTCCGTTAATTTAATAAATAACTCTTGATTCCCTTTTTCCAAAGCTTGATCAATTTGCGTTAAAATTTCTTGTTTTAACACACTTAATTGAATTTCTGTTAATGCTTGATGAACTTCTTCATTAGAAGAACTTTCTTCTTCATAAAAAGGATTCTTTTCTAGTATACCAAATTTTACCATGGTTAAGTAAGAATCTTCAAATTCCATTTCAATATAACATTCTTCTTTCCAATTCAATCGAATGTCATGAAATGCTTGCTCTGGATTATTAAAACGTGCACCAGATTTGTAAAAATAAAATGATTCATCAGGTGCTTTATCTGTCGAAAACCACATTCCTTTTGGAGTACAATCTACTCGTTCTACAAAATGAACTTGCTTTAATAGTAATTCATGATTTAATAAATAATTTAAAATCCATAATGCTTCTCTTCTTTTTAGAGCATGATTGGATACAAACCATGAAATAAAATTTTTCTTATCCTCTAAACTGGGTTGAAACATCTTCTTCACTCCTTATGCTTCAAAATATTGCTGCAATTCTTGTAATTCTTCATTTAATGGTTCAAGATTTTGACCGTGTTCTAACCATTCTTTAGCTTCTACAGTTCGTCCTTCTTCACGTAGGAATCTTACATAATCAACAATAAACTCTACTGAATCTTCTAATTCAACACTAGCTTTTTGATAAAATTCTAGTGCTTCTTCAAATTCTTCCAGACCTTCTTTGGCTCTTGCCATTAAATAGAAAATTTGCCCATTTTCTAAACCTTCTTCTATTTCCCTTGATAAAATATCTTGAACTTCTTCAAACTCTTCTTGATATAATAATATTTCTGTATAAGCTTGCATAATTTCAAATGATTCAGGGGATAGTTCATAAGCTTGTTTTAACGCTTCTTGTCCTTTTTCCATTTGCCCAATGGATAAATAACTCACACCTAAACTAAAGAATGGCTCTTTCTCATAAGGATAAGTTTCTGTCATTTTGGATAAGCTCATAATAGCTTTTAAATACTCATGTTTATACATTTGAATATGACTTAATCCTAATAAGGCTTCATAATTTTCTTCATCACGAGAGAGTACTTCTTGATAGATTTTTTCTGCATGATCATAATTACCTTCTTGAACATCATACTTTGCAATACTAATTAATAATTCATTAGAAGCTGATTCTAACCCTTCATCTGATACTAGTTTTTGTAAGGGTTCTGTATTCCCAATTTCTAAAGAAGCTTCTACTAATAATTCTCTTGCACGATTTTCTTCTCCAGTTTCTTCATGGGAATTTTTTAAAAATCTTTCTAAATACTGAACACTTCTTTCCATCGAACCAGACTCAAACAATAAAGTACCTAAATAAAAATCCAAGATAGCTTCTTCTGGAGCCAACTCTTTTGCAAGTAATAATTTCCTTTCAGCAACATCATAATATCCTTGAGCCTTATATAACTCTGATAAAATCACTAAAACACTTGGATAATTCGGATTATCTTCAGGAATATCATATAAAACAGATAATGCTTGGTCATACTCTCCTTGATTCACTAAAATTTCTGCTAATAAAATGGTCCAAGCGGATTCTTCAGGTTCAAATTGAGTTAATAATAAATAAGCCTGTCTTGCCTCATCAAAAAATCCACTACTAGCACTAAATGCAGCTAACTCAATTAATTCCTCTATTTGTTCTTCTGTTACTTCATTCATAAATTGATGAAAAAGTGAATAAACTTTTTCTAATTCTTGTTCTTCTAAAGCATTTTGAATTTGTTCAACAATTGATTTCATATTCTCTCCATTTCTATAGACAACAAAAAAGATGCTATATTGATTTAACTCTAATATAGCACCTTTATGAAATAGTTTCTATGAAAATGTCATAATAAACTGATTAGTTTTTTACAGCATCTTTCAAAGCTTTACCTGCTTTGAATGCAGGAACTTTGCTAGCTTCGATTTGGATTTCTTCACCTGATTGAGGGTTGCGTCCTTTACGAGCAGCACGTTCACGTACTTCAAAGTTACCAAATCCGATAACTTGTACTTTTTCACCTGCTTGTAATGCTTCTTGAATTGTTTCGAATAATGCATCAACTGCTGCTGAAACATCTTTCTTTGTTAATTGCGTTTTTTTAGCTACGCGATCTACTAATTCTGCTTTATTTGCCATGTTAGATTCACCTCCATCACACAAGAAAATAATTCAGTAGTTATTGAGTGGTCCAATAACTCTGGAAACCTTACTGTTGATTTCTAAACAAGTATACCATTTGATTGGCGGACTTTCAACGAATAATACACGATTTTATCATTTTCTTTGTCGAACAATCATATGAATTGGTGTTCCTTCGAAACCAAAGGCTGAACGAATTCGATTTTCTAAGAAACGTTCATATGAGAAGTGCATTAATTCCACATCATTAACAAAAACAACAAATGTTGGTGGTTGAATCGCAACTTGTGTCATATAATAAATCTTCAATCGATTTCCCTTATCTGTTGGTGTTGGATTCATTGCGATAGCATCCATTAATACATCATTTAAAATTGATGATGAAATACGTTTAGAACGAACTTCATGAATTTCTTTTAATAATGGAGCAATTTTTACCAATCTTTGTTTTGTTTTAGCTGAAACGAATAAAATTGGTGCATAAGATAAGTATAGGAACTCTTTACGAATATTTTGTTCGAATTCTTTAAACGTAGAATTATCTTTTTCTAAAGTATCCCATTTATTCACTAAAATGATAACACCTTTTCCGGCTTCATGTGCATACCCCGCAATTTTCTTATCTTGTTCTTGAATTCCCTCTTCCGCATTCAAGACAACACAAACAATGTCACTACGTTCAATTGCTCTTAATGCACGTAAAACACTATATTTCTCAGTAGATTCGAAAACACGTCCTTTTTTACGAATACCAGCTGTATCAATCATTTTAAAGATGGTACCTTCTTCATCCGTAAAACTTGTATCAATCGCATCACGAGTTGTACCAGCAACATTTGATACAATCACACGTTCTTCTCCTAGCATTGCATTCACTAAACTAGATTTCCCTACATTTGGACGACCGATAAAACTAAAACGAATCACATCTGTATCATCTTCTTGATCATCATGTTCAGGAAATGCTTTTACAGCTGCATCTAATAAATCTCCAAGCCCTAAACCATGACTTCCTGAAATTGGAAATGGTTCTCCAAATCCTAATGCATAAAAATCAAAAATATCAGATCTTAATTCTGGATTATCCACTTTATTCACTGCTAATAATACTGGTTTATTCGTACGATAAAGCATTTTTGCAATATGCTCATCTGTTGATGTTACACCTTCTTTAACACTTGTTAAGAAAATAATCACATCTGCTTCTTCCATTGCAATTTCAGCTTGCATACGAATATTCGACATAAATGGTTCATCCGTAATATCAATACCACCTGTATCAATAATATGAAATTGATGTCCTAACCATTCACCTTCAGAATAAATTCTATCTCTCGTTACTCCAGCAATATCTTCTACAATCGAAATTCTTTCACCAACAACTCGGTTGAAAATGGTAGACTTTCCAACATTTGGACGACCTACAATCGCAATAACTGGTGTTGACATCAAAATTCCTCCTTTCTCAAAAAATGAGGCTGGGAGTTTTTCCCAACCTCACCCAAATTTAATATTTTCTATTAGTCTTCAACAACTAATTCAGATAATTGTTCACCTAAACGATCTGCTAATGAAAATGTTACGTCTTCTTCTGGTAAGACATATTCTTCTTCAACAACTTCTTCCACTTCAGGTTTTTCAACAACTGGAGCTTCCTCTAAAGCTTTAATACTTAATGAAATGCGTTTTTCAGCTTCATTTACTTCTAATACTTTAACAGATACTTCTTGTCCCACTTGAAGAACTTCTTGAGGAGTTGCAATATGTTTATGAGCAATTTGAGAAATGTGAACTAATCCTTCTACTCCAGGGAATAATTCAACAAATGCTCCAAACGCTGCAAAACGTTTAACAGTTCCTACTAATGTTGAATCAACTGCTGCACGTTCAGTAATATTGTCCCATGGTCCTGCAACTGTTTCTTTAATCGATAATGAAACACGACCTTTTTCAGCGTCTAATCCAATAACTTTTGCTTCAACAGTTTGTCCTACTGCTAAGAAATCACTTGGTTTTGATACATGTTCATGAGAAATTTCAGAAACATGAACTAATCCATCAATGCCCCCTAAATCAATGAAAGCACCAAAGTTTGTTAAGCGAGCAACTTTACCTGTAACAATTGCTCCTTCATAAACAGCTTCTAACGCTGAAGCACGTTTTGCTGCTTTTTCATTCGCTACGATTTCTTTACGAGATAAAATTAAACGATTATCACTTGGTAAAATTTCAACGATATCAAATAATAAAGTTTGTCCTTTAAATTGTTTTAAATCTGAAATAAAGTGGTCAGAAATCATTGAAGCTGGAACAAATGCACGAACACCTGCATCGACTACTAAACCGCCTTTAACGACATCTTTAACAGTTCCTTCAACTTGTTCATGACTATCTGCTTTTACTTGAAGTTCTTCCCAAACTTTACGAGCATCTACACGACGTTTTGAAAGTAAGAAACTACCATTTTCTTTATCTTTAATAGGTTTAATCACTACTAAATCTAATACATCTCCTACTTTTACCACATCTTCTACTTTATCAAATGGAGTTGCTGATAATTCATTAAAAGGAATTACACCTTCAACACCTCCACCAATAATACCAACGATAGCTTGTTTATCTTGTAAAACTAGTACTTCTCCTTGAACTAAGTCTCCAACTTGGATATCTTTTACAATATCAAGTGCATCTTGCATTGTTTGTAATTCTGACATTTAACTTCCTCCTATTACGCAACCATTCATTTGAACGAAAAACTAATTCTATATTCTTAGAATTAAAATTTTTATCCTTTTTATATCATATCACTATTTCCTTCACAATTCTAGTGATTTCCTATGAATGAACCACTTGTTATTGTTTTTTTCGAATTAATTCAGTGACTGTTGATACAACCTCTTCAATTGTCATTGTTGTTGTATCAATTTCAATCGCATCTTCTGCTTTTTTTAGTGGAGATTCTTTACGAGTTGAATCAATATAATCACGACGACGGATATCTTCTACTAACTCTTCATAAGACATCTCAATGCCTTTTTCTTGATTTTCAATAAAACGACGTTTTGCTCTTTCTTCTACACTCGCCACTAGAAAAATTTTAATCTCTGCTTGCGGTAGTACAACTGTCCCAATATCTCTTCCATCCATAATAATCGAATGATTTTCCGCGATTTCTTGTTGTAAATGAACTAATCTAGTACGAACTTCTTTTAATGCAGAAACTGCTGAAACATTTTTAGTAACTTCTAAGCTTCGAATTTCATCTGTAACATCTTCTTTATTCATAAATACACTTTGTTTCCCATCCTGCATTGAAAATCCAATTTCAATCGTTTGAACTAAATTTTCAATTGCTTCATGGTCATCTAATGAAATATGATTTCTTAATACGGCTAATGTTACGACTCTATACATTGCTCCAGTATCTAGATAAACAAAATGATTTTCTTTCGCAATTAATTTTGAAATAGTGCTTTTTCCAGATGAAGCAGGTCCATCAATTGCAACTTGCATATAGTATATCTCCTTTAAAATTTTATGTTTTGCCTTATAACAACCTAAAAGGCTGGACTTGCTGCCCAGCCTTTAGCTGTTATTGTCTTGGTTGTAATACTTTTAATTGCATTCCTGGCGAAATGTTATTGCTTGTTAATCCATTAATCGATTTTAATGTATCTACATCCATCCCATGATTCACTGCAATTCTATATAATGTTTCACCAGCTTGTACAGTATAACTTCCATAAGTACCATTTTGGTTTTGAGTAGTTGGTGTTTCAGAAGTTGATTGTTCTCTTTGATTATTTTGTTGTCTTGAAACTGATGATGATGTTGTTGTATTAACATTTGTCGTAGAAGCTGTTGTTTCTACTGTAGTTGTTTCTGCAGCTGTTGTTTCAACTACTTTTGTTAACATAACTTCATCTGCAGTACGAGGTTTTACCTCAGCTTTAGAACTTGACCAATAGAACCACATCATAAATAATAATGGAGATACTACTACAACAATAAAAATAAATAGTAGCACACTTAATAACGGAGCTCCTGCTTTACCTTTTGAATTACGAGCACTACGTGAATACTGACGTGCTTTTTGCGTATCTTCACCAAATTGGCGATCCCATGGTTGCTCTTCTTTTGGGTTTCTTTCATTATTTAAATTATCTGTCATTAAAAATCCTCCTAAATTCAACCACTGTCGTCATTAGACTTTTCTCATATAAAACTATAGCATATTTCATCTATAATATGCAATCTTTTCCTTCTCTACATAGTATTTTAGCATATTTTTTAGTATTGTCATCGCTTTTTTAAATATTTTGAAAATTTTTAAAAAATATGAGAAACTTACAATAAGTATAAATAACTATTAGAAATGGAGGCTCTCATATGAATTCAAAAAAATTACAACTCATTTATGGAAAAGTCGATTGTGAGAGTTGTATTGCCTGCGGTATTTGCCAATTAAAAGCTAGCAAACTTTTTGAGTACGATACTGATGGAATAGCTTTTATGAAACATGATAATAATACCGGAAGCCTTCCAATTCCAGAACAAGAAATAGAAGCCTTTAAAGAGGCCTATACTCATTGCCCAACAGGAGCCATTAAACGTAAAACTTCTCCATTCTAGTCTATCAAAAATAATTCGGCAGCAGATACCTTTCGATAACTGCTGCCGTTCTTTACTACTATTAGAAGAGTCCCCTTGCTTACGTACCATTTTCAGTACCTTCAACAATAAATGACTTTTCATAGTAGTATGTGTAAAAGTAGCCTGATAGGCTACTTTTACTAGGAAAATTTGAGACCTAGGCTCAAATTTTAGGCATGAGACTCGCTTTTGCGAGGCTGCTGCCGTCCTTTACTACTATAAAAGAGTCTATTTCGAATTCTTAAAATGTTTTTTGGACCTTCAACATATTTGTTGAACCTGTTTCTCCAACTTTAAGACCAGCTGTAAGAATTAATAATTCTCCTTTTTCAGCAAATCCTTTTTCTAATACGATATCATTTGCAAGCTTAAACATTTCATCAGTTGAAGCTGCTTTATCAATCACATAAGGTTGAACAC
>ERZ773018.545-NODE-545-length-21918-cov-14.390248_pt1 | contig 21918 bp, 14 predicted proteins | sample MGYA00580840_ERZ773018 | MGnify/ENA primary metagenome ERZ773018 (study PRJEB29015, sample SAMEA2738125) | human oral metagenome | biome: human oral; feature: human-associated habitat; material: saliva | place: China | collected 2256 ... | reverse complement strand
TGATGCAGCATATCGTAGAAAGAATCACAAGCGAAGTCAAAGGCGTAAACCGCGTGCTGTATGACTTCACCCCAAAACCAAGCGGAACAATTGAGTGGGAGTAGTGGAATGCCCACGGCGTTCCACTACGTCTACCCAGCGAGGCCGAGCGCTGCTCTGCAGTGCGATGGTTGAGCTGTAGGTAGCCCCTCAGCAAGGGTCAGGAGACGAAAGCGAGTGCAGGGCACGAAGCTTAAGTCCCTGAACTACTGCGAGTGGGAGAGTTATGTTTAGGGGAATGGCTTGCTTTGTGATTTCATGAGAAGTTACTAAGCCACAGCATCGCATAAAAAAATGTTACTAGAGGTTTTTGTATTTGGATTAATATTATAATGGTAGTTTGAAGAATTCTGTTTCATGCGGATGAAATGGAAATATATAAGTTTAATATATATAATGAATACCAATAATATAGAGGATTGATTTCATGAATAAAAATGTAAATAATAGATATGGAAGTTTAGATTATTTAAGTAGAATGACTGCTGACAAAATAGAGTCGATAATTAGCATACTCGATGAATTAGGTGTTTATTATGATATATATTACGGATATCCAATTATTGATGAGTTTGAAAAAAAAGAATATGTGAAGGGTTTTATTATAACATTTTATGGTGTTATGATTTTACACGAGCATGAGGCAGAAAAAAATATATTTGCTTCGTGTCTTCTACATCATATAACAAATGACAGTAGTTTGGCAGTAATTGCGCAAAATTCGAATAAATATATTAAATTCATTGACCTAAATAGTGTGAATAGAAATTCTTTAAAGGACTATTTTAAAGAGAAAATATTTGAATGTGATGAAATACTTAAAATTAATAGAGCAATTCAAAAATCATATAATTTATCAAAGCAGGATAAAAGAGATATAAAAAAAATAAATTCAATAGGAGACAATATAAGGGAAAAAAATAGTTTTATTGGTAAATATGATTCAACACAATTCAATATGGTTCACTCGCCGATAACATCACATCAAAGAATCAGAGGTTTAGCTGGAAGTGGTAAAACTATTTTGATGTTAAAAAAAATGGCTTTTTTACATTATCGTTATCCTGAATATAATATTGCATTTATATTCTACACGATATCTTTAAAAAGCAGTTTAATACGTTTATTTGAAGCTTTTTACAGAGACTATAATAGATACTCTGAGCCAGATATGAGTAAAGTTAATATAATGCATGCATGGGGGGGATACACTAGAGGATTTTACTCCGATTTATGTGAAAAAAATAATTTTAAAAGAAAAACTTATAATGAGGCATTGCATGAATCAAACAAAAAAGATCCTTTTGAATTTGTATGTCACGAATTAAACGATTATTTAATGAACTGTGAATTTGAAGGAGTATATGATTATATATTCGTAGATGAAGCTCAGGACTTTGGAATTGAATTTTTTCGTCTATGTTTAAATTCATTAAAGAAAAATAATAACTCTCTTGCTGACGAAAAAACAGGGTTTCTAATCTATGCATATGATGAACTGCAATCACTAAAGGAGGAGGTAACTATTCCATCAAAAAAAGATATTTTCTCAGAAGAAATATGTACGGATATAAATCTAAAAATATCCTATAGAACCACAGTTGAAGTTTTGACAACTGCGCATGCAATAGGATTAGGGATATATAGAAATGTTGATGATGGAGAACATCCATTAGTTAATTATGTTGATGAAACCAACTTCTTAGATATGGGGTATAAAAATGAATTTGGTGAATTTGCTGAAGGTAAATTGGTGAGATTATTTAGAACAGAAAATAAATCAAAAATTATAATTCCTGAGCCACTTGAATTTCTAAATGAAAAAGAACAATATGAATGTCTAGCAGATAAAATAATTGATGTTATAAAAAATGAAGATGTATTACCTTCGGATATAATGATAATAGATTTAGATGAAACTTATTTGCAATCAAATCATGAGATTTTTTCAGATATATTTTATAAAAAAATAAAAGATGAAAACACTGAAGGCAGCTCAGACAAATTCAATATTAGAATACGACTAATGAACAAAAATACACCTAACAGGACTATTGTTAAAAATGAAATAATTTTTACGACGATATACAGGGCAAAAGGTAACGAAGCAAATTTAGTAATAATAATTAACTGCAATTCTATGCCCTTGTCTCAGAGGAACAGTTTAATTAGAAATAAAATCTTTACTGCAATGACTAGATCAAGGTGGATGGTTTGGTTATATGGGCAAAATATGGATGATTTCAAGCATGAAATAAAAAAAGTAAGAGAAATGGATTATAAGCTTGAATATACATCTCCTACAGCGAGTGAATTAAAGCAAATTAGACTTTTGAGTGCTCAAGAAAAAGAATATGATAATACAGCGACAACTATAGACAAATTACTTAATAATTTACCCGATGACATCATCAAAAAATTATTTGAAAGGCATATTGGCAAGGAAAAAAATGAGTGATTTAACCATTGTACGTGAACAATTTAATAAGATTTGGGAATTAGAATCTATTCCATTTATTTTAAAAACAGAGCATCCATCTATAAAAAAGAATAGTATAGGAAAAACGTCTGGGAAATTTACGTATTCAAATTACTATGAGAGATATAAAGAATGCATTGATGATAATAATTACCAATTAATGATGCAAGACGAGTCAATCATAACAATGTTCTATTCTTTTAATGATAATGAATCAATATCAAAGTACAATTTATCATTTATTCCATCGTTAAACTGTGAAATAGATGAAAATAACTGTGAAATTAATAATATAATAGGAGATGTTGAAAACTACGTTAGAATTGATTTAGATGAAAAAGGTTATGAAAAAATAGTGCATGAGAAACAGCATTTACATTTGGGATTAAATTTCAACACAAAAAATAATGAAAGGCATAAAATTAGATTGCCTATAGGGGAAAAGTTATACCCTTTTGATTTCATATATCTAATATTAAAGTTTGTGTACAACATGTCTGAAAAATATAGTAAATACTTTGACAGCGTGTGTAAAGACGAACGCTGTAAAGTTATAAATATCAATGAACAATTGTTTCATATCAAATACAATTTTGTTTATTTTCAAGGCTAAAGCTAAGATATTTTAATATCACTAATAGTTAATGTATCTTTAAACTCTAATGATAATAAACTGAGATCGAGTAAATGATTGTTTGTTAGTGCATTTAAAGTCAAAGTATAATTAAAATGATGTTTATAATTAGTTTTTAATCCTAAATATTAAGATTTTTTACTAAAAATAGTTTTTTATAAATTAAAATTACTTATTGGAAAATAGATTAAAACGAATCAATTGCATATTAAGAATATAAAGCGGTAAGTTTAGTATTTTTTATATAAAGATTGGTTATTTTTGAGTAACGTTATTAAGAGAGATATAATTATGACAACTTCAAAACAGACATATAGGTATAAGGTTGAGGAATCTATACTCGGAAATATAAAGGATGAATATAGTCTATCAGAACATGAATATTATTGTATCTATTCATTTTATGTTACATATTCAATGTGTGGAAACCAGAGTTTTAAAAAACGTAATTTTACTGACTATGGTTGGCCTGAAAATAGTATTAGATACCCCAATTTAAAAAAAGTATTAAATGATATTCTGAAATTCAAAGAAAGTGAAGTTTTTCAATTTACTGAAAAAGATGACCTCAAAACTCAATTTGAAGAAAATAATTTACTAGACGTTTATAAACTTAATGTTGATACGGAGAGATTTGTTATTGGAAAAACAAATGAAAAAAATCAATATTTGAAATTATTTCATAGAATAAGGAATGGTTTTGCTCATGGGAAATTTAAACTTCGCTTGTCTAGTAACAATGAAAAAATGGTTGTTATCCAAGATGATAATGGCAATAATGTGACAGCAAGAATTGTATTACGGTTATCAACAATTCTTAGATTTATTTGTGCAGTAGATATTAAGGGCCTTATTTAAAGGAGTAATGGTCCACGTAAGAAATATAAACTAAAATGCATATTTATTAATGAGACATTATTTCATTAATTAGTGGGAAATTATGTAAAATTAATTTTTAAATCAAAAGAATGGATGTTGAATCTTAGAACGTTTTAAATATAAAATGACACATAAAGCTTTGAGTAGACCCATAAAATTTGAAATATATTGAATTTTGTCGAGAAAGTGATAATAATATCTATGAAGATAGGATAAATAGACGGGGTTGATATACTAAATATAAGGCTAATAGTAAAAGTTTTAATTTAAGGTTAAAATGTATGGCATAAAACGATATACAATATATATTATGTAAAAAATGTGTAATTTTTGGTATAAAAATAGATGTTTTTTACTAAAAAGGTTACTGATTTAACTTCAATATATTTTCATTAATATAAATATCGAACAATTCTTACACATTTTGTATAATTATAAGTGAAAGCATTTCTTAAACAGTAAATGATTCTAAAATATTCAAAAAAGTAGATGCGTTGGTAAGTATGAACGGTAGGTGATTTAAAAATATAGGTTTGTATTTGAAATAAGTATCATGTTTAATATGAGGAAATAACTTTACTCTGAATGTGGGTGGGCAATTAAGTTGATTTAGTGTATACGATTAATTGGAAAAAGGAGTAGTATATATGAAAAACGTTAGATTTGTGGATTTTTTCAAGGTTGATTCACCGAATAATACTAAAGTTAAATTTAATATAAATGCAGCAAATCCAGAACTCCCTGCGTGGGATTTTTTACGAGATGATAATCCAGAATGGATTAATTTAAATGCTTATAGAACGAAGCATGCAAACAATAATCTTGATAATGCAGACTACGTCTTGTCTTTTGCCCAATATTATCCTTATGGCCCAAACTACTATATTTTTGGTGGCATGTATAAGGTTAAAAAGATTGATCCAGAAAAGACTGATGACATAGGATATGAACTTACATTGATGGATCAATACGCCGAATATATAAAGCGTCTAATTATCAGGATAGAAAAGCCTATAAGTCGTGTTGTACGTAATAGACTTTATTCAAATGTGCAGAACGATTTAGAACCAGAGATATATGAACTTGCTCCATATACAAAAATGGAATCATTCCCAGGATATACTAATGTTTTATTAACTCATAAAGACCTTAGAGTAATTGTAAATAATGAAGCGCCCGAGTGGAAAACCGCACTATCAAGTGTGAAAGGGATTTACGTTATAACAGATGCTGCGTCAGGACAGCTTTACATTGGTTCTGCTTATGGCAATGATGGTGGTATCTGGCAGAGGTGGTCGGCTTATGGCAATGTCAAAAATCTTACTGGAAATAATAAGACATTTGAAGAATTAAAGAAAAATAGCGAAAATTACATCATAGATAACTTTACATATGCAATTTTAGAAATCTTTGATATGAGAACGAAAAGAGAAGACATTATTAAGAGAGAGGAGTATTGGAAAAGGGTATTCCAGACCGTAAAATATGGTATGAATAATGTAAAGTAAAAGTGGAATTATTTATAGATTTATAATTTTGTAAATTTCTAAAATCATGGACTTCTTGCTCTCTAAATGAATTCTGTTATTTTGAAAAATATTAATTGCTGAGATTATGTCTATAAAATTAAGAGCACTTCAGGTTCAAATATTTGAAGTGTTTTTTGAATTCTTTCTCTCTAATTTTCTTGTATGTACATCCTTTTCTTTTAGTAACACTATCACTGCGCAGACTATTGTTAAGTGCATATCGAACACCTCTCGAAAGGGAATAGATAACTCTCTTTATAAAGCGAGTAAAATTGCTAATTCCTCTCGATACTGCTAGGTAAGTACGCAGTTTTCCGTTAATGTTTATCAGTGAATGAGTTAGATAGTTTCCTGTCTTAATAGGGTCTAAAATATGAGTTTAGGTTTTCGTCCATCTGGCGAATGTGTATACCTGTAAACTCATATAACCGCCTAATTCCAGTTGTTTAGAATCTGTAAATCAATCGCATCTTATGGAAGGGGTCACTTACAAAATAATTTAGAGTGTCGATTTTAATAAATCTTCACCATGAAACTAGTTATTATTTTTTACTCTCGAAAGTTTGAGTTTATGATATACTAAGCCTATGGTATGAAAACAAAATTATATATTTGCTTCAAATATAATTTGATTTTATAGAGCTATAAACTAAATTTTTATTTTATAAAATTTGAAAGAGGAATTAAACATGTTAAAAAATACACCTACATATATATCGTTATTCTCATCTGCAGGAGTAGGTTGTTATGGTTTTAAACTTGAGGGATTTGAGTGTATTGCGACAAATGAACTACTAGAAAAAAGGCTAAATATACAAAAGAGAAACAACAAATGCAGATTTAAAAGTGGATATATTGCTGATGATATTCAAAAACCGACAACAAAAAAATTAATAAATGATGAGATAAAAAAATGGGAATGCTTGGGTAATGATAGAGTTGATGTTGTTATTGCCACTCCACCATGCCAGGGCATGAGCGTAGCTAATCATAAAAAAACGGATAACGAAATAAAAAGAAATAGTTTAATTAGAGAAAGTGTTGATTTGATTAGAGACATAAATCCTAGATTCTTTTTATTTGAAAACGTTGCAGCTTTTTGGAAAACTGGCTGTATAGATAAAAATAATCACGTCGTTTCCATAGGCGATATGATAATGGATGAGCTTAATAATAAATATTTGATTTATAATAAGATAATAAATTTCAAAAATTACGGTTCTAACTCATCGAGAACCCGTACACTCGTAATTGGTGTAGATAGAAAAATATCTGAAGATATTTCACCATTTGAACTTATGCCAGATTATACTCCTGAAAAAACTCTAGTAGAGGTTATTGGAAACATGAAGAGCCTAAATTGGGGGGAATACGATTCAGAAGATTTTTTTCATAGTTTTAGGATATATCCTGAGCACATGCTTCCATGGATAGAAAATCTAAAAGAGGGGGAAAGTGCATTCGATAACGAAGATGATTATAAAAAGCCTCATAGGATAATAGATGGGAAATTAGTTCTTAATAAATCTAAAAATGCAGATAAATACACTAGACAAACCTATGATAAAGTCGCGCCATGTATCCATACCAGAAATGATCAACTAGCAAGTCAAAATACTATTCATCCAATAGATAATAGAGTTTTTTCAATTCGTGAGTTAATGAATATGATGACAATACCTAGTTCATTTAGATGGTTAGACTTCAGTCTTAAATATTTAAATAGTTTACCTTTAGATGAAAAAAAAATAATATCTAAAAAAGAGGAAGTAAATATACGACAAAGTATAGGAGAAGCTGTTCCTACAGAAATTTTTAGACAGATTGCTCATAAAATTAAAACACAATTACAATTAATATCTCTAAATGATAGGGAGATCAGAGATTTAATTTGTGAATTCAATTTAGATGAACACGATAAGTTACATGCATATATTATAGATAATAAAGATAGGTATAGTTTATCTACATGTTCAAAAATAATAGAGCTGGCAAATTGTAAGAGAGAAAAACATTCGGCTTACTTTACAGACAAGTCAACACTACAAAAGATATTTGAAAATTTACCAGATTTTGATCAAGAGGAGATTAATGTAGTTGAACCATCTGTAGGGGCAGGAAACTACTTACCATTTATATTCAAAAAATATGAACAAAAAAAACATGTTAATTTAAAAGTTATTGATATAGATTCAAATATAGTAGACTTACTTAAAATTTTGTTTGATAAAGACAGAATACCTAAAAATTTCTCGGTAGAATTTATATGTGATGATTTCATGAATTATAATTTTGATAATGTAGATCTTATAATAGGAAATCCACCGTTTTCAAAATTATCTGGGAAATACAGAGATGGATTGCGCAGTAAAAATTTTAATAAAGAATCAACTAATTTAGCAGAGTTCATATTAGAAAAGGCAATAGAAAAATCGAGATTTATTTCGCTTATTATGCCTAAAACTATTTTAAACACTCCTGAATTTTTTGATACTCGAGTATTAATGAAAAAAAATGGTGTAGACAGTATTATTGATTTTGGCGAAAATGGATTTAAGGGTGTCCTTGTGGAGACTGTCAATATAATGATAAATCGTAACAGAAATTCATCAAATACAAAAGTAGTATCAACAACATTAAATATAGAACTCAACCAAAAGTGTAATTATATTTTTGATGATAAACTACCGTATTGGATAATATACAGGAATAGCTTCTTTGATAAAATACTAAAGAAAATGGAATTTGGTGTGTTTGACGTATTTAGAGATAGACAGGTAACTAATAGCAATACATCATTTAAAAAATCCGAAAAATATAGCATAAGAGTTCTTAAATCGAGAAATATATTAGATTCAGGAAAGATAATTGAAATTGAGGGATATGATTCATACATAGACAAAGACTCGCTGTCAAAACTTGCAGTGAGTAAATATATAAATGATACTGACGTATATCTTACTCCTAATATGACATATAAACCCCGTCTTATTAAGAAGGAAAAAGGATATATAGTGAATGGGTCTATTGCTATATTAATCCCAAAAAACAATCAAATAAATTTTAACGTAGAACAAATTAGGTACATATCAAGTGATGAGTTTAGATTGTTTTATAGAATTGCAAGAAATTATCAAACAAGGTCGTTAAATGTTGATAAAATAAGTTGTTATTGGTTTGGCATAAATAAATTATTAAGTATAAATAATAAATAATAAATAAATTTAGTTTATATCACAGCTAATCATCGTTGGGTAGATGATGTATAGAATTCAATGACACTTTGAGTACGCAAAGATATTAAGATTATTGTTAAATATTGAACATGATAAAGGTAAAAGTAATATAATAACAATAGAGCTCTGTACAATAATATAAGCCTACAGATAGCTGGAAATACAAGTTTACAACATATTCATTTAATCATAAATAAGTTTGATATTGGATTTAATTTATAATTTAAGAGGAAATCTATGAATATTTATAAAGAATTTTTAAATAAACACAATTACGATATCCGAGTTTCAGGTGATGCAAGATGGATAGATCAAAAATGTACATTTGATGTAGTCTCAATAATTGCAGATTGTATATGTGAATATGTAGATGGAGTAGAAGATTGCGAATTTACTGTATCTGACATATGGCATAGTGAATATACAAGGGAGAATGTAATAGAGATTTTTTCAAAACCAGATCCAGAGTTTAAGGCTGGAAATGAATATGATAAATACTTTGGACAACCTATCAAACTTTTAGGTTATAGTAAAGTACTATCTGTCAGAAAAAATAGAAATAGGTATTTTTATTCAATAAATAATAAAGAAATTTTAGAGAAAATTGCATTGAGACCAATGGATGCTTTAAATTTTCTTTATGAATATATTTCCAAGGTCCTTGAAGATAGTGGTATACTAGATAATTTCAAAGAATTTTTTGATGAACAGACTAAAGAATCATATAAAAAAGTAAGGGATATGTTCATTGATTTTACAATCGGTAACACTAAAATAAATGGTAAGACAGAGTGTGGTAGAATATTTACAAAAGTGATAAATCCTCTAGCGTTTAAACTTAGAAAAAAGGGTACTGAAAGAGGCAGATTGTCTAGCTATGTTATTAAATTAAATGACTTACAATACAACAGATCAAACTGGCGTGATGAGCTTAGCGGAAAAGAGAAAGGGTTAACAAGATTAGATTATGAAAGAAATAATCTAATAGATACACAAGCCCGAGCCCTAGCTAAATACGCGGTAAATAAAGCTAAAAAGGCTATTAGAAATTACAATGATAAATTCTATGAATCCAAATCCGAAGTTATTCAACAATCGGAGAAGTTAGCCGCGACTCAGGCACATCATATTTTTCCACAGTCTGATTACCCTGATATTGCTGATTATATAGAAAATCTAATAATGTTAACGCCAAATCAACATTATTCTATGGCTCATCCAAATAATAATACACAGTACATAGATAAAGATTTTCAATATATTTGTCTTATTTCTAAGAGTCATAGAATATTCGAAGATTTAACATCAAAAAACATAAATAAAATATATAATTTTGATGACTATAAATACGTGTTAAATACTGGACTAGAAACTGACGAATTCGCATCCGTTGAATATTTAGATTTTGCAAGCATAATTAATAAAATAGATTATTTTTATTCAAACGAAATATCAAATAATAAGTACAGTTATCTTATTGAAGCAAATAAGTTAAAGATAGTGTAATGTTGCACTAAGCCTCAAAATAAAAACTTGATATTATTTAATTACTGACGCCTAAAGAAGTTTATATAGAAATATATCATAGGTAAAATAGATTGGATTTCAGCAATGTTAAATCTTGTCTACAAAAAAATCAAACTGGCATGTTACGGGATGTTGAAAAAGGAGAAAGACATGGAGAATATCAGAAGTAAATACACAGAAGTAAATTTACTAGAAAAAATAGATTCAACGGATATTGATTTAGAAACAGAAACAGAAGTGGAAGTAGATCAAAATGAGGATGAGAAAAGAAAACTTTATGTGGATAAAGTAGATAAATCCACATCAGACTTGTTCAGAATGATAGTTGAGGGAGAACTAAATTTACAGCCTGATTATCAGAGAAGGTTTGTTTGGGACAAAAAAACAATGTCTAAATTCATTGAATCATTATTGTTGTCAATACCAATTCCAACTATTTTTTTAGCTGAAAATAATGATGATACATTTGAAGTAATTGATGGGCAACAACGTCTTACTACAATATTTGCTTTTATGAAATCCAAATTGACTGATGATGAGTCAAGAAATTTATCAACAAATCTATGCGATTTAGAATCATTGACATTAAATGGATTGGAAACATTAAAACAATTTAATAAAAAAAGTTATTATGATTTAGGTGAAATGCAACGAAAATTTAATAATATTTCGCTTCCTTTTGTTATAATCAAAAAAGATTCAACAGAGGATATTAAATATGATATATTTTCTCGAATAAATAGTGGCTCAATCAAATTGAATGGACAAGAGTTGCTCAATGTTATGTATAGAGGTGACCTAATTGATACATTAAACAAAGCATCGTTAAGGTATGAAGTAGATGAGATTTTTGGCTTCCGACCTGTTTTAAAGAAGCGCTTTGGATATAACGAGATATTATTAAGAGCTAAAGTTATTGAGGGATTTATAGATTGTAATGATTGGAAATTAAAAGGAGTAAAAGTTAAAAATAAAGATAATCTAAATAAAGAATTTCGCACATATAATGGCAGACTTAATACTGCAATCTTAGACTATCTTAAGGAGTATAGATATGACGATGAAGAAGCAAAAAAATTAGACAACTTTGTAAAGGATTCAGTATCTAAAGTAAAACATGTCTTTGGTGAAGAAGCGTTTATTAGAATAAATAAGATTGGATCTACTAGTATAAACAAAGCAATAGCGGAATTACAACTAGTAGTATTATCAAAATTTGAGTTGGATAAAATAGTTAAAAATAAAACTTTGATTAGAGATTCATTCAATGATTTTTTGATGAAGGTTGATGAGAACATATTTTTAAGAGGAACAAATAATACAACTAATGTAGAGAAGCGATATGAATGGGGTAAATGTCTTGCACAGGCTCTTAGTGAGGTATAATTTATGATAGATGAAATAAGAGGGAAATATCAATCTTATAAAGATATATATGATAATGTACTACCAATGTTAGATGGGAAAAGTAATTCAGAAATAGCAAAGAATTTACTTGAAAATTCATTATACCTATCTGTCTTTACAACATTTGAAAACTATTTAAAAAGAATTATATACAGCTATAACAAAAATAAATCAAAACAAGGGATAAAATTTACGGAGTTATCAAACAGAATAGCGCATTCGATATTTATAGGGCAAGAAAGACAAATTAAATTTATATTTGATGGTAAAAGTAAACATCGCAACGATTCGTTTGATGCATATTTCAAAATATTAAAGGAAAATGTTGATAGTAGTACATTAGAAAAATATATCAGATTTGAATTTCTACATAAAGATAAATTGAATGGTTATTATAAAGACTTATTTCAAGAGATTTTAGGAGATGGTGATTTTTTGGATAAGTTGATAATTACGAAAAAAAGCGAGGATTTTGGAGGCGTATTAAATACAGAAATAAAAAGTAATGCAGCTACTTTTTTGTATGAATATACAGATAAAATCAGGAATAGTATTGCACATGAAAATGAGAAATTTAAAATAGAGGACTTTTCATCATTTGAAGAAATAGTAGATACTTTTGAATATATTATAGTTGAGATGAATGAAAAATATCAAAGTAATACAGGATTTACTTTAGAAGAAGATTACATATATAATCCATTAGATGAATATTAGGTAAATACCAGTGGAATGGTGTATTAATTAGATATATATTATCAAGAATAATATTTCCGAGACTAGTATATATAAGAATATCCACGAAAAAAATGAATAATACTATACTGTATAATTGTAATGCTAATCACATACATACCATGGCTTTAGTTAGAATTTGTTAAATAATGTCAATTATATAAGTGCGACATATTAATAACTAAAATAATTTCCAAAATCCTATTTACTTTGGGTAAATAGGATTTTGGAAATTTAAATTATCGTGTGGGTACCAATAAAATCAAGAGCACTTCAAGCTCAAATGCTTGAAGTGCTTTTTGAATGCTCACTCTCTAATTTTCTTGTATGTACCTCTTTTTCTTTTAGGAACACTATCACTGTGCAGGCTATCGTTTAGTGCATATTGAACATCTCGTGAAAGCGAATAGATAACTCTCTTTCTAAAGCGTGTAAAATTACTAATTCCTCTAGATACTGCCAGATAAGTACGCAGTTTTCCGTTAACATTTTCAGTGAATGAGTTAGATAGTTTCCTATCATCATAGGGTCTAAGATATGAGTTTAAAATTTCATACCTCCAGTTAATGAGTATCTCTGTAAACTCATTAAACTGCCTAATTCCGGATGTTTTAAAGGCTTTAAGCATATCATCATAAAGGTTGGTAGCTTCATCATATGAGCAGTCTTTATTCATATTTCGATAAAGCTCTTTAAGACTATATGCTTTAGATAATTCAGGAAAAGTCTTGAATATCATTTCTCTTAAATCTCTCCTGTTAAGCTTGCATTTAAAACGTGAATTGTATACCTTGTCATTATCAAGGTAAACACTATCTTTTGTAAGAAGATGGCTCCATTTCTTAAGCAGATAATACGCATTTGTACCATATGGTGACATGTTCATTAAATCTATTCTAAGGTGTTCAAAACCTTGGGTAAGGTGCTTTATGACATGGAAAGGATCTACAGCTATTACGCAGTCAGGAAAGTATGTTCTTGCAAGATCTTTATATGGTTCCCACATATCGATAGTAACATATTTTACCTTAAGTCGTTCTTCTCTTGGTATATTAGAAAAGAATAGATAAAGTGCCATTTTACTTCTTGAATCAAGTACATCCCAAACGGTTCATCTTTCGTTATCTACTAAAATACAAAGGTAACTTGAATTACGTATTGATAACTCATGACTGTGTAATTCATCTATCCCAAGGCACTCTGGAAGGGAGCTTGGAGCTTTTATCCATAAGATAATTTAGAAATCAACCACATTCAAATAAAAAAAGTATCCATCTAAATTATAAGTGTTGATTTTCATGTGAAATAGTATGCATTTTTTATCAGTTAACTAAGGTATAAATACAATGCCCAGTTAATGCTATTTATATTTACAACATATGTTGAGATATTGAATTATATGATACAATAACTATATATAAAATATAGATTTATGAAATTTAAGGTGATAATTATGAAGTTCAACTATAATGGATTATGGAAAAACTTAATAGATCATAATATGAAAAAGAAGGATCTTATAAATTTAACAGGTATATCTCCGGCGACTATATCCAAGATGGTAAAAGGAGAAGCTATTTCATTAACAGTCATAGGAAAAATATGTAATGTTCTAGATGTTGATGTAGGGGAATTGGTCTGTGTTGAAAAAAATATTAAGGTGGATAAATAAATGGCATTTACAATAGACGTTGATGAAGGAATGTGGAGTAAGGAAGTTTTAGATACCTTGCTTATAGATAGAACTACCAATAGAAATATTATATGGGGAACGGATGACTATGAAGTTTTAGGTGAAGAATATTATTCGCATTATCCTATTTTAGCTAGATTAATTACCGGTGATAATTCAAATGTGATTCAACCTAGAATCATGAAAACAAAGGAAAGTCAGGGGACTAGAACTAAAGAAAAAGCAGAGGTTTTCACTCCTAGCTGGATATGTAATGCTCAAAATAACTTAGTAGATAATTCATGGTTTGAAAGAGACGATGTTTTCAATATTGAAAAAGAAAAAACATGGATACCCAATAAAGGCAAGATAGAGTTTCCTGATAGTAAAAGTAAGTCATGGCAGAAATACATAGATGATAGGCGATTAGAAATCACATGCGGTGAGGCTCCTTACTTAGTCAGTCGGTATGATACTGTCACAGGAAATACTCTGGATTTATACGAACGAATAGGTATTTTAGATAGAAAAATGAGAGTTGTAAAAGAGAATGTTGATTCTGACGAAGAATGGCATAAGTGGACGGAAAGAGCATTTCAAAGCGTATATGGATTTGAATTTCATGGAGATAGTTTGTTGATTGCCAGGGAAAACCTTTTAGCATCATATTGTGATTACATGGAGGATATGATGAGCAGAGCTCCATATGAAAATGAGCTAATAAAAATTGCAAGGATTATATCGTGGAATCTTTGGCAGATGGATGGTCTAACATATACAATCCCATATAGCAACCCTGTTAATCCTGACGAGCAGATTTCAATATTTGATCATGAAGAGGCTAAACAGGCATATTGCATTATAAAGGACTGGAGAGCAAAGAGAATTATCGCCTTTAAGGATTTATTAAGAGGAGAATAATCATGGACGATACTAAAACAAAAGGTACAGAGGTATTGGACGGAATTATTGTAGGCAGAGTTGAACCACATATCTATGCATTTACAACAGAAGAAGTCCCAAATTATTTAAAGGTTGGTGATACATATAGACCAGTATCCAAAAGACTAAATGAATGGAGACATGCTTACCCCAATCTAAAAAAGCAATACGAAAGTAAAGCTGTAATTGATGAAGATACATATTTCAGAGATTATTCAGTTCATAAATATTTAGAAAACGACATGTCAAGAAAAAGACTGCGTCGTGAAGAGCTGAACAGCGGAGTTGTTTATAGTAATGAGTTTTTTAGAGACGCTGATATTAATGATATAGATAATGCTATAAAAGACATAGAAAGTAACTATGTATCAAATTCTGGTAAATACGAATACTATAGTTCTAATAACAGGCTCCCACAGACATATCACTATGAACGCGGAGAGGCATGGGATTTACGACCAAATCAGAAAGCTGCAGTAGATAGCTTTATAAATGCTGTAAATAACGGACGAAAAAATCTTTTGATGTATGCTGTTATGCGTTTTGGAAAATCTTTCACTTCGCTCTGCTGCGCATTAAAAATTTCAGCTAATATCGTTTTAGTTGTATCGGCGAAAGCTGATGTAAAAGATGAATGGAAGAAAACTGTTGAAGGGGCAGGAAACTTTTCAGAGTATGTGTTTTTAGAATCCTATGATTTAGCTTCAAGCGAAAACATCATTAAGACAAATAGAGATGAAAATAATAAGGTTGTAATATTCTTGACATTGCAAGACTTACAGGGTGATGAAATCAAAGAGAAACATGCAGAACTTTTTAAAGAACAAATTGATTTGTTAATAATTGATGAAACTCATTTCGGAGCAAGAGCTGAATCTTTTGGAAAAATTTTAGAAAAAGCAGGATATGAGAAATCTGATAAATCCAATATTAATAAACTTGATGATGATAATATTGACGTAAATATTGTAGAAGAGGAATTAAAACAAATAAACGCAAGGATTAGACTACATCTATCTGGCACACCATACCGTATCTTAATGGGGAGTGAGTTTGAAAAAGATGATATCATCTCGTTTGTACAATTCACAGATATAGTGAAGGAACAGGAAGAATGGGATAAAAATAATCTTTATAAGGATAATATAAACGAATGGGATAATCCATATTATGGATTTCCGCAAATGGTTAGATTTGCATTTAATCCAAACAAATCTTCACGTGAAAAAATGGACTCCCTTAAAAAAAGTGGAGTTACATTTGCATTTTCCAAATTATTTGAGCCTGAGTCTATAAAGAAAGATGCCATAAATAATGGACATAAAAAGTTTAAAAATAAGGCAGAAATATTAGATTTACTTCAGGTTATAGATGGCTCAAAAGAAGATGAAAATTTACTTGGTTTCTTGGATTATGACAAAATCAAAGAAGGAAAAATGTGCCGACACATGGTAATGGTGCTTCCATATTGTGCTTCCTGTGATGCGATGGAAGAACTTTTAAGGGATCGAAAAGATATTTTTAAAAATCTCAATGAGTATGAAATTATAAACATATCTGGCGTTGATGCAGGAAAGATATATAAAAAACCAAGTGATATTAAGAATAAAGTGAAGGAGTGTGAAGACTTAAACAAGAAGACTATAACATTAACGGTTAACAGAATGCTTACTGGATCTACTGTTGAGCAGTGGGATACTATGTTATATTTTAAAGATACATCATCTCCACAAGAATATGACCAATCGATTTTTAGATTGCAAAATCAATATATAAGGACATTATCAAGTGAAAAAGGATTTATTAAAGAAAATTTAAAGCCTCAAACACTACTTGTTGATTTTGATCCTTACAGGTTGTTCAGAATGCAGGAGCAAAAATCATTGATTTATAATGTCAACACAGAAGAAAACGGAAACAGCAAATTAAAAGAAAGAATTGTTGAAGAGCTCAAAATATCTCCTGTAATTACGATGAATCATAACAAGATTAAAGAGGTAGATGCTACTAATATATTAGAGGCAATCAGCGAGTACAACAATCAAAGGAGTATATCTGACGAAGTATTGGATATTCCGGTAGATTTATCAATTTTAAACGATGAAGATATTAGAAAAATAATGGAAAGCCAGGGTGAGTTTAATTCAAAACAAGGATTATCAATTGATCCTTATAAGGGTAGTGGTGATGATTTGGATTTAAATGAGCACGAAGATGATGAATTTAAGGACGGTAGCCATAATGTAAAAGATAAAACAGAAGACTATACTAAAAAAATAAATGATAATGAAATAAAAAAACTTGAAAACAAGATAAAAACATACTATCAGAGGTTACTGTTCTTTGCATTTTTAGTCAAAGATAAAGTTGCATCATTGGATGATATTATAAAAGTTATGGATAGTGATGAAAACCAGAGACTTGCGATAAATTTAAATTTAGACAAGAAGGCCATTGTTAATATCGGTGAAAAGATGGATCCTTTTAAAAGAAGTGGATTAGATTACAAGATACAGAATATATCGATGCTTGCATCAGATGAAAGCATTGAACCGCTGACAAGAGCAATGACATCAATAAAGAAATTTAATCGAATGTCAGAGTCAGAGGTTATCACACCATCAAATGTCTGCGATGAAATGGTTGGATTATTACCTGAAGAGGGTTTAAAGGAGATTGTGTCTAATCAAGACAAATTGCTCGATATTGCAAGTAAATCAGGAGAATACGCAGTTTCTTTATATAAGAGATTGACATCTGAACTTGGTTATTCACACGAAGATGTAAGGAATATTATCTATGCTATTCCGACATCATCTATTGCATATGAATTTACAAGAAGGTTCTATGAGATATTGGATTTGAATATAGAAAATATTGCTATGGAATTCAATGCTTATGACTTGATTAATATAAAAGATGATAAAGACGACGTAGATTATAATAAAATAAGCTGTATTTTAAAGCAGAAAAAGCCGTTTAGTAAAATTATATTAAAAGATGAAGTTAAGGTAGGTGAGGAAACAGTGAGATTTGGGGCTGTAATTGGTAATCCACCATATCAAATTAGTGATGGAGGAGCACAAGCAAGTGCAAAACCTATATATCAAGAATATATTAAATTAGGAAAGAAATTATCTACATTGTATATGACTATAATTTCTCCTTCTAGGTGGTTTACAGGCGGGAAAGGATTAGATAAATTTAGGTTAGAAATGCTAGAGGATTCTAGATTTAGAAAAATAGTTGATTTTTCTGATTCTAAAGATTGCTTTACTGATGTAGAAATTAAAGGTGGTGTGAATTATTTTCTTTGGGATACAAGCTATGATGGTGAATGCATCGTTATAAATATGTTAGAAAATAAAAAAATATCGATCCAAAGAAAATTAAAAGAAAAAAATTTAGATATTTTTATTAGATATAATATATTACATGGTATTTTCAAAAAAGTTTGCGATGAAAAAATACAAGGATTTAATTCTCTTGTAAGTTCAAGAAAACCTTTTGGATTGGATACTAATACAGAGATTAGTGAAATTCAGAACAATGATAGTATTGTAATTTATGGTAATTCTAAAATTGGATATATAGATAAAAGCAAAGTAATTAAATGTTTAGATATTTCTGAAAAAAATAAAATTTTTATATCTTATGCTTATGGTGCTGGTGAAGGGTTTCCTCATCAAATAATAAATAAACCATTTATTCCTGTTAAAAATTCTGTTTGTACAGAGACTTATTTAGTAATATCGCCATTTGAATCTGAAGAAGAGGTGAATAATGCTTTAAAATATATGTATACCAAATTTTTCAGATCATTGGTGTTAGTCGCAAAAAATAGCCAACATGCAACAAGCAAAACCTATAGATTTGTTCCTGTTCAGAATTTCACTAATAATTCTGATATAGACTGGTCAAAATCAATAAATGAAATAGATGAGCAGTTATTTGATAAGTATGGGTTGTCAATAGAAGAAAGAGAATATATAAAATCTTCAATTAAGGATATGTAATGAGGCAAATAAAAGGACGTTTAGAATTTTAATTTTAAAATATAAAGATGAATTTATTGCTTTCTAAATTGAAAATATTGAGCAATCACTTTCACTTATGAGAAACATATTGCTGATAAACGGCACATAGCTTTAAGAGCAAAATCTTTTATCTATGTGCTTTTATAATTATGATTAATTTAGATGGCTTGTGTAACTTTTTAAAATATTAAATTTGATTCAATCCAACCACACCTCACTTATGCTATAATCTCTCTAAGGAGACCCACCATGAAAGTAATAGATCTAACACACACAATCAAAGAAAACATGCCTGTCTACCAGGTACCGACACACCAAAACTAATGCCAGCAAATACCTACGAAAAAGATGGCTTTAAGGAAACCCTTATGCAGATATACACGCATACAGGAACCCACATGGACCCACCAGCACATCTCTACGCAGGAAGAACAACGCTGGATCAGTTCCCGCCAGAGCAGTTCATTGGAAAGGCACTAGTAATAGACTGTAGACACCTAAACGAAGGAGAGCCAATCACCATGGATCTCATCCGCATTCACGGATCAAAGGCAGAAGAAGCAGACTTCCTATTATTCAATCTAGGCTGGGATAAACGCTGGGGAAAAGACACATATTTCGGAGACTATGCCTGCATAGATGACGAAGTCCTTGACTACATCATAGCAGGAAACTACAAAGGCATAGGCTTTGATGTAATCGGCCTAGATCCAATCGCAGACGAAAACCTAACAAGACACAAGAAATTATTTAAGGAAACAGAAATCGTCAACATAGAAAACCTCAAAAACCTAGACCAGTGTGGCAGTGACCTATTCTGGTTCAGCTGCTTCCCCCTAAAGCTAGAAAACTGTGACGGCTCGCCAATCAGAGCAATCGCTTGGTTTGAGTAGTAAATTTCAGCATACAAGGAGAGACCAATGAAAAGCATCGGAGCAGAAACACTAAAAACCATAGCAAAGGGCATGAACGCCGGATACATCTATGTTGATAAGGATGGAATCATAGGCGATTTTAGCGAGCTCGCCAAGGAAATCCTAGGCATCAAAACCCTCGGACACCAAAAGCACGACGCAGGCCAAATCGAGCCAGGCGATATAGTCATCTTCGCAGATAACGACCTAGGAAACGACGATATGATGAGACCAGAGGACCTCGAGTGCCTAAACATCAAAGACAAGGGAATCAGTCAAGGCGACATCGTCCTAGCCATAGGACGCTACAAGGATAAGTCATCAAAGCCAGTCTACAAGACCTTCGGAGCCTATGTCCCAGAGCCACTAATCACCCTCCAAACAAAGCTAGACAGCCTCGAAATCTCAGTCTCCATAGACTGCGAAAGCAGAAATATCAAAATCACCGCCTCTGGCGAATCTTACTGCATGGACTACCTCGAGAGCGTAGGCCACCTAGTAGTCCTAGACGGAAAAACCAAGGAAGTCAAATTCTTTCAGGCAAAGGGCTACGGCTATAGAGGAGAAGAAGCAGGAGAACTTCTCAGAGGAAGGAGCTACCAAGAAAAGAACCTTAATGACGAAAATAGCGAGCTCGTTCCAACAGTAGGCATGAGTGCAAGACGCGTGCTAAGAGGAGAAGAATTCCAAGAAGAACTAGAAGCACTCCTAAACTCAGAAGACGGATCCGAAATCCAAAAGGTGCTTGAGATATATAGACGCTGGATGCTAGTCAAAATGATTCGTATTAAGAAGGGCACAAAAGACGATGGCGTATATATCTTCATACGCGATAGAGAACTTGCCCAAAAAGCAGCAAAAGCAGGCGCAGTCCTAAAAGAAAAGATAGAAAACGCATCAAGACTTACAGCATATAGGGACGAAATGCAAGAGATAGAATTCCTTAAGAACATAGTCGGAAATTCCATCAAAATGCAAAAGGTCAAGCAGCTAGCCTGCAAAGCAGCAAACACAAGATTCAACGTAATTATCACAGGAGAATCAGGCACAGGTAAAACCAAGCTAGCACGTGAAATCCACAGCATCAAGGGCGAAAACACACCATTCGTAACAGTGGCCTGCAACGCCATCGCGCCAAGCCTCATAGAATCAGAGCTCTTCGGCTATGTACCAGGAGCGTTTACAGGTGCCGATGCAAAGGGCAAAAAGGGCTTTTTCGAAGAGGCAAACGGCGGAACAATATTCCTAGACGAGATAGGAGAAATCCCGCCAGAAATGCAGATAAAGCTTCTCAACGTGCTTCAAGATAAGAGGATATATCGCGTGGGCTCAACCAAGCCAATAGACATCGACGTCAGAGTCATAACGGCATCAAATAGAAATCTAGAAGAAGAGGTGGAGAAGGGAAGCTTTAGGCAGGATCTATACTACAGAATAAATGTATTCCCAATCGCACTGCCACCACTACGCGAGCGCAAAAAAGACCTCAGTCTCCTCGCAGAATCCATACTCAAAAACCTCCTATCAGCCTACGGCATGGACGAAAAGAAATTCTCGCATGAAGCAATGGACCTCATCACAGCCTACGACTGGCCAGGAAACGTCAGAGAGCTCGAAAATATAATCGAAAGAGCCATAACCCTCTGCGACGGAACAAATATCTATGCAGAGCATCTCATGATAACAAAGCCAGAAGCACAAGGCATCTCCCTCAAAGCCCGTGTTGAAGCAGGTGAGAAGAAGATAATTGAGGAAGTCCTCATAAAGCATAACGGAAACCGAAAGAAAGCTATGCAGGAGCTAGAGCTATCAAAATCAGTCTTCTACGACAAGATAAAACGCTACGGCATAGAGCTCGAATAAAAGCTGGCACGATTTATGCTTTAAC
>ERZ773018.539-NODE-539-length-22105-cov-6.830567_pt1 | contig 22105 bp, 19 predicted proteins | sample MGYA00580840_ERZ773018 | MGnify/ENA primary metagenome ERZ773018 (study PRJEB29015, sample SAMEA2738125) | human oral metagenome | biome: human oral; feature: human-associated habitat; material: saliva | place: China | collected 2256 ... | reverse complement strand
GTGATTTTTACAATTATATCCCCTTGTCCATAACCTCTAAGGGATTTTATTCCTTCACCTTTAACTTTAAGCAATTTTCCACTTTCTGTTCCTTCTGGAACTTTAATCATTTTTTTACCATTTAAAGTTGGAATTTCAACTTCTCCACCTAATACAGCAGTTGAATATGAAATAGGTACTTCACAATATAAGTTTTCTCCATCTCTTACAAAAATATCATGAGATTTAATTCTAATAACTACATACAAATCTCCATTAGGTCCACCATTTTGACTAGCTTCTCCTAAACCTGCATATTTTAATTTTTGTCCATCATCTATACCAGCTGGCACATTAACTTTCTTTTCAACAGTTTCTTTTGCAGTTCCTGTTCCATGACAGTGTTTACATTTCTTTTCAGGTACTTTTCCTGTTCCATGACAGTCAGGACAAACTGATTGAGATTGCATTACACCTAATATAGTTCTTTGTTGAGTTCTGATTGTTCCTTGCCCATTACAAGTAGGACAAGTTTTCATTTTATCATCTTCTCCACCTGTTCCATGACAATGTTCACATTTTCCAGTTCTCTTGTATTTAATAGTTTTTTCTACACCTTTTGCAGCTTCTTCCAAAGTTATTTCAAGATTATATCTTAAATCATTTCCAGGCTCAACATAACTTCTTCTTGAAGAGCCACCAAAACCACTAAAACCTTCAAAACCTCCAAAGCCTCCACCACCGAAGATATCTCCAAAAATATCTCCAAAGTCAAAGCCTCCTGCATTGAAGCCACCACCAAAACCTGCTCCACCTTGTTCAAAAGCAGCATGTCCAAATTGATCATATTGTTGTTTCTTTTGGCTATCAGAAAGAATTTGATAAGCCTCATTTATTTCCTTAAACTTTTCTTCTGCATCTTTCTTTTCTGCATCACTTGCATTTGCAAACTTATCAGGGTGATACTTCATTGCTGCTTTTTTAAATGCCTTTTTTATATCATCTTCACTTGCGTTTTTATCTACTCCAAGGACTTCATAATAGTCTCTTTTTGCCATAATTTCCCTCCATCTAATTTATTTTAATATTCAATTAGCTATTATATTTTTATTTAAAATTTTTTTCAAGCTCTAAAAGATATTTTTTTATTTCAATACCTTTATTTCCACCTTCTCCACCACTATATCCACCTAAGCTGCCATCTTTAGAAACAACTCTATGGCAGGGGATAATTATAGGGATAGAGTTTTTTCCATTAGCAGAACCAACAGCTCTAACAGCTTTATCTTTTCCAATTATTTTAGCTTCATCACTATATGAAATAGTTTCTCCATAAGGAATTTTTAATAATGAATTCCAACATTCTTTTTGAAATTCTGTTCCTATAACATCTAATTTAATATTAAATTCTTTTCTTTTCCCAGAAAAATATTCTTCCAATTGCTTACTACATTTTTTTGTTAAAGGAGATTCTGTAGAAATATTATATAGACTTTTTCTTTCTTCTATATTTATATTTCCTAAAAAGCTTATTTCACTTATACCATCTTTTTCTTCAATTATCTCTAAATATCCAATTTCTTCATTGTATAAAAATGATATACCTTTAATACTTCTTACCATATCTTCTCCTTCTAATTAAAACTATTAAAATTAAATAAAATTAAGTTTTTCTTGAAATCAAACTAAATAAACTTTAAGTAAAACTATTGTGACGTCCTCTAATGTTGAAAGAGCATTTCGGAGCTCTAGAAACATTAGAGGCTGTCAAGTAGTTGAAATTATGATTTATAAGTTTTTAACATTTCTATTTCAAGAAAAACTAATATGAATTTTATTATTTTAATATTTTATTAGTCTACAACTTCTGCTTCAGCAACATCATCAGCTTTGTTATCAGAACCTGCATTAGCTCCTGCTTGTTGTTGAGCTTGAGCTTCTCTATATAGATCTTCAGCAAATTTATGAGATGCTTGAGATAATTTTTCAATAGCAGCTTCTATAGCTCCTCTGTCATCTCCATCTTTTGCTTTCTTTAATTCTTCAATAGCATCTTCTATATTTTTCTTATCTCCTTCACTTACCTTATCAGGATTTTCTTTTAAAGTCTTTTCAGTCATAGAGATTAATTGGTCTGCTTTGTTTCTAGCTTCAACTAATTCTTGGAATTTCTTATCTTCTTCAGCATTAGCTTCAGCTTCTTTAGTCATTCTTTCAATGTCAGCTTTAGAAAGATTACTTGAACCAGAAATTGTTATGTTGTTTTCTTTACCAGTTCCTAAGTCTTTAGCAGATACATGAACAATACCATTAGCATCTATATCAAATGTAACTTCTATTTTAGGGACACCTCTTGGAGCAGCAGGAATACCTTCAAGGTTAAATTCTCCTAAAATATGGTTATCAATAGCTCTTGCTCTTTCACCTTGAAAGACTTTTATAGTAACAGCTGTTTGGTTATCAGCATAAGTTGAATATACATCAGATTTTTTAACAGGGATAGTAGTATTCTTTTCTATCATCTTTGTAAATACTCCACCAGCTGTTTCAATTCCTAATGATAATGGAGTTACGTCAAGAAGTAATATATCTTTAACATCTCCCATTAATACTCCACCTTGTATAGCAGCTCCAGCAGCAACAACTTCATCAGGGTTTATTCCTTTATTAGGTTTCTTTCCAAAGAAGTTTTCAACCCATTCTTGAACTGCAGGGATTCTTGTAGAACCTCCAACAAGTAAGATTTCATCTATTTGATTAGCATTTAGGTTAGCATCTTGTAAAGCAGTCTTTGTAGGACCTTGAGTTGCTTCAACAAGGTGTCTTGTTAAATCATTGAATTTAGCTCTAGTTAATTTCATTTCCAAGTGTTTAGGACCTGTTGCATCCATAGTTATGAATGGTAATGAAATTGAAGTTTCCATTAATGTTGATAATTCTTTTTTAGCTTTTTCAGCAGCATCTTTAAGTCTTTGGTAAGCCATTTTATCATTTGATAAATCTATACCATTTTCTTTTTTAAATTCAGCAACTAACCATTTAATGATTTCATCGTCAAAGTTGTCTCCACCTAAGTGGTTGTTTCCTGCTGTTGATATAACTTCTATAACACCATCAGATATTTCAAGAACAGATACGTCAAATGTTCCTCCACCAAGGTCAAATACTAATACTTTTTCTTCTTTTTTCTTTTCAAGTCCATAAGCAAGAGCAGCAGCAGTTGGTTCGTTTATAATTCTTTTTACATCCAGACCTGCTATTGTTCCAGCATCTTTTGTAGCTTGTCTTTGAGAGTCAGTAAAGTAAGCTGGTACTGTGATAACTGCTTCTTTAACTTCTTCTCCTAAGTAAGCTTCAGCATCTTTTTTAAGTTTTTGTAATATTTTAGCAGAAATTTCTTGTGGAGTATATTTCTTTCCAAAGATTTCTACTTTGTAATCAGAACCCATATGAGTTTTGATTGAACTTACTGTTGAAGTAGGGTTTGTAACAGCTTGTCTTTTTGCTATTTCTCCTACAACTACTTCTCCATTATCTTTAATATTTACGACTGATGGAGTTGTTCTTGCTCCTTCAGAGTTTGGTATTATTGTTACATTTCCACCTTCCATTACTGCCACACAAGAGTTTGTTGTTCCTAAATCAATTCCTATTATTTTACTCATTTTATCCTCCTATAATCTATCTATATTTTATTTTTTTATTTCTTACACACTATGACCATTGCTGGTCTGATAACTTTACCTTTCATTGTATAACCTTTTTGTAATACTTTTACAATTTCATCATCATTTTTATCTTCACATGCTTCAACACCAACTGCATGATGATATTCTGGATTGAAAGTTCCTTCAGTTGATATTTCTTCAACACCTTCACTAGTCATGATATCTTTGAGGTTTCTTACTATCATTTCAACACCTTCTAATAGAGAGTTGAAGTCTTTGCTTTCAGTAGAAGCGTCAATAGCTCTTTCAAAGTTGTCAAGACTTCCTAAAAGCTGAGTGATAATTTTTTCAGAAGCAAATTTCTTTAGCTCTTCAACTTCATTCATTTTTCTTTTAGTAAAGTTTTGAAATTCAGCTTGTTTTCTTAAATAGTCATTTTTTAAAGTTTCTATTTCAGCTTTTAGTTTTTTAGTTTCTTCTTCATGTTTATGTCCATGTTTTCCACAACAAGTGTGTCCACCATGTTTATGTTCATGCTCATGAGCTTCTTCTTTAACTTCCTCTTTATTTATATCCTCTTCTAAAACCTCATCTTTAATATCTTTATCTTGCATTGACTGCCTCCTAAACTTTTTTATTTTTTTCTCTTTCCATTGAATTAATGAGTTTATTAACTTCCCTACTAACATGATTTATAAGCCCCATCGTTTTAGAATATGCCATTCTCTTTGGCCCCATAACTCCTATAATTCCTTGGGCACCACCTAGATTATAAATAGAATAGACAAAACTAAAATCTTCCAATTCTTTAATACCTAATTCATCACCAAGAATAACATTAACATTTGTCTTTGAATTCTCTTTAGCCTTTTGTTCTATAAGTTTTTCAAATAGATCTCTGATATCTTTTCTTTCATTGAAAAACTCAATTACATCTGTAACTTCTTCAATATCTCTATCTTTTAAAACACCTGGTAGATTATTGATAAAGTATTTACTAAGTTCATCTTCATCATCATATTCATAGATGATGTCTGAACTTTCAGTAAAGAACTTTTCAATATCATTTATAGCAATTTCGTTATTTTTAATCTTATCATTTAGTTCAACAACTTTTTTATCTACTTCATTTTTTGTAATAGGATAAGGTAAATGGATATTTTTAGTTTTTACTCTTCTATCCTCCATAACAATAACTGCCATAATTAGGTATTCATCTATATAAACGAGCTCCACTCTGTCAACTTTTGTATTATCAGGTTTAGGTTCAACAGCTATACCTGCATAATTTGTCAACTTTGAAAGTAGAGTAGAAGTTTGTTTTAATATATTTTCTAATTCATCAACTCTACGATTATACACATTACGAATATTTTCAATTTCTTCCTGTGTAATCTTTTCTACTTTAAGAAGCTCAGTTAGGTAATACTTATATCCCATGTCTGTTGGAATACGTCCTGAGGAAGTGTGTGTCTTTTCAATAAAACCCATATCCTCTAAATCAGCCATAACATTACGAATAGTAGCAGATGAGAGTTCTATTCCATATTTTTTTACCAATGTTCTGGAACCTATTGTGTCCCCAACCGTAAGATAATAATCTACAATAGCGTTGAGTACAAGTTTTTCTCTTTCAGAAATTCTCATAATCTCACCTCTTAATTCTTTTTATTAGCACTCGCTTAAAAAGAGTGCTAATTTTTATAAAAACAATATACTATATAAAATTATTTTTGTCAACTATTTTTTTAAATTTTTTTTTTCTTTGAATTACAAAGAAAAAAGAGAAGTATTTCACTTCTCTTATTTTTCAATTCCTAATTCTTTTTTTAAAGCATTTTGTAAAACTTGTGAGAAATTAATATTTTTATTCTTAGCTAAGATATCTAAATAACTAGGGATAGTTAAAGTCTTTTTTACATAAGCTAACTTTATTAAAGATTTTTCATATTCATAATTTATAGTAATATATACAACTTCTTGATTATTTTTTAATTTATTTTTTAAATCTATTGTAGAACTAGCTTTTGGAAAACTTTTATTATTATTTTCATAATCTTCAAGTTTTAAAATTAGATATTCTTTCCCCATTTCTATTGCATCATTAAAACTATCTCCATAGGTTACATAAAAACAACCTTCTATATTTTCTTCAATATCTGGAAAACCTATATAAAATAGATCATCTTCATGAGTTATAATTGCTGGATAAGTTAAATTCATATAGTACCTCCATTAAAAGTATGAGGAGAACAAGCAAGGCATTAAAGCCCTGCTTGCTTGAAAATACTCTCAACAGTTTTTATAGGTAAATCTTTTCTAGGGTGTGGAAGAGTCACTAAACCTTTCTTGCTTTTATGCCTGAATTGATGGTGACTCCCGTTCACTCTATCAAGATACCAACCATCTTTTTTGAGTAATTTCATAAGGTCTTTTGAGCTCATTAGACCACCTCAAATTAATTATAACACGTATTGAATACGTAGTCAAACAATAATTAGTTTTTTAATTTTGAATGGATAAATTCTAAATTTTTATTTAGCCATTCATCATTTCTACCAAGTTCCTTTAATCTTTGTAGATAAGTTAAGGCAGAATTATAATCGTTCATGTCAATATAAATGTAAGCTAAATTTGATAATAAATTTCTATCATTCTTATATTCTTCCTTAGAAATAACTTCTTCTATCATTTTAATAGCTTCCTTATGTTCAGCTAAGGCAAGAAGGATAGAAGCTGTTCTTGTGATAAGAGCTAAGTCAACTTCCACAGGAGACAGTTCTTTAGCCTTTTTCATATAATCTAAAGCTAGTTGAGGCTTTTTAATTAAAAAGTATGTCCAAGCTATTTCAGAATATAGCCAAGTATCTTTTCTTCCAAGTTCAATAACCTTTTGATAATTTTCTAAGGCTTCTTCATACCTTTCTTGAGATCTTAAATTATATGCCAGTTGAGAATAAACCCATTCTTCATTATCTCCCAGTGAGATTGCCTTACGAAGATGTATTTCAGCTTCCTTATGATTTTTAATTTTGTCATAGTTCCAAGCTAGCTTTTGTTCTATAGAAATTAAATCTTCAGTTATATCTTCCTCAGCATCTAATTTTGAGTAAGCATTAAAATAGTCCAAACTTTTATTAAGGTAGTGAATAGCCTCTTCAGGCTCTTCTATATCTCCTAATTCATGATATAACAGAGCTAAAAGAAAATTACTAGGCTTATCCTCAGGATTAATCTCCAATGCTTTTAAAAGGTATCTCTCAGCCTCAGAAGGATTATCTAAATAGTAGTATGAATGGCCCATACAATAGTTCCATATAGAAGTATTGCTTTCGCTGTTTTTAATACTTTCTAAAATCTCTATTGTTTTATCAAATTCATCTATATGACTATATGCCTTAGCAAGACTTAGTTTAATTTTTGAGTTTTTATCTTCATCAGAAAGAGCTTCAATCGTAGTTATTATTTTCTGATACTCCCTCTCTTTTTCTAATTCATTTAGAAGTTTTATTAAATCATCTTTCATTTTAAGCCTCCAATTAAAATTTTCCTAGTTCTAATTTTAACCAATAAGCTAAAAAAATGCAATAGATAGACTAGCCTATAAAAGTAAAATAGTTTATAATATAATAAAAGAAAAATAGAAAGGAGGCTTCTATGAAAAAAGGAATAGGTTTAGGAATAGATGATTTTAGAAAGATAATAAAAGAAGATTGTTACTATTTTGATAAGACAAACTGGATAGAAGAGCTATTAAAAGATAGAACTCAGATAAAATTATTTACTAGACCAAGAAGATTTGGAAAAACTTTAAATATGAGCACATTAAAGTATTTTTTTGATGTAAAGAATGCTGAAGAAAATAGAAAATTATTTAAAGATTTATATATAGAGAAATCAGAATATTTTAAAGAACAAGGACAGTATCCTGTAATATTTATCTCATTAAAAGATTTAAAGAAAAATACTTGGGAAGAATGTTTCTTCGAAATAAAGGAATTACTTAGAAATTTATATAATGATTTTTATCATATAAGAGAAAGTTTGAATGAAAGTGACTTAAGAGAATTTGATAAAATTTGGTTGAAAGAAAAAGAGGCAAATTATGATAGTTCTCTTTTAAATCTTACAAAATACCTATATAACTATTATAAAAAGGAAGTTATATTATTAATAGATGAATATGATAGCCCTTTAATAGTTGCCAATCAAAGAAATTACTATAAAGATTCAATAAATTTCTTTAGAAATTTTTTCAGCATAGCATTGAAAACAAATCCATACTTAAAAATAGCTATACTAACAGGTATAGTTCAAGTGGCAAAAGAAGGAATATTCTCAGGATTAAATAATGTAATAACTTATAATATCTTAAAAGATAAGTTTGAGACATTTTTTGGCTTGAGTGAGGAAGAAGTGGAAGCAGCCTTAAAATATTTTGAATTGGAATATGAAATAGAAGAAGTAAAAAAATGGTATGATGGCTATAAGTTTGGAGAAAAAGAGATATATAATCCTTGGTCCATACTAAACTATTTATCAAATGGTAAATTACAAGCTTATTGGGTAAATACATCAGATAATGCTCTAATCTATGAGAACTTAAGTGTTGCAAATATGGATGTATTTAATTCTTTAGAAAAGCTATTTGAAGGTAAAGAAATAAAAAAAGAAATAAGTCCCTTTTTTACTTTCGAAGAATTGGAAAGATATAATGGAATATGGCAATTAATGGCCTATAATGGCTATCTAAAATTAAATAAAAAATTGGAAGATGATGAGTATTTATTGACTATACCAAACTATGAGATACAAACATTTTTCAAAAAAGGTTTTATAGATAAATATTTGATTGGTTCTAATTATTTCAATCCAATAATGAGAACTTTATTAGAAGGTAATATAGAAGAATTTGGAAGAATGTTAGAAGAAATATTTTTAATAAATACAAGTTTCCATGATTTAAAAGCTGAAAACATATATCATACTTTTTTATTAGGAATGTTAATCTGGTTAAGAGATAAGTATGAAGTAAAATCAAATGGAGAAAGAGGACAAGGCAGATATGATATCTTACTTTTACCACTTGATAAGAAAAAACCAGCTTTTGTATTTGAATTTAAAGTATCAAAAACAATAAAAGGATTAGAAAGTAAAGCCGAAGAAGCCTTAAATCAAATAAAAGAAAAACAATATGATGTAGGTATCAAGGAGTCAGGAATAGATAAAATCTATAGAATAGGACTAGCATTTAAAGGTAAAAAAGTAAAAATTAAATATGAACTAAATGATTAAACAAAATTAGAATAGAGGAAAAATAATGAAAGTATTAATAGTAGGAGATGTAGTAGGAAGACCTGGAAGAAACACTTTACAGGCATTTTTAGAGAAGTATAAAGAAGATTATGATTTTGTGATAGTAAATGGAGAAAATTCAGCAGCAGGTTTTGGTATAACAGTAAAGATTGCAGATGAATTTTTATCTTGGGGAACAGATGTAATAAGTGGTGGAAATCATAGTTGGGATAAAAAAGAAATCTATGAGTACTTAGATAATTCAGATAGAATGGTAAGACCAGCTAACTATCCATCAGAAGTTCCAGGAAGAGGTTATACTATCTTAGAGGATAAAAATGGAAATAAGATAGCTTTAATCTCTTTACAAGGAAGAGTATTTATGTCAGCTGTTGACTGTCCTTTTAGAACAGCAAAGAAACTAATTGAAGAAATTTTAAAGACAACAAAGAATATAATAATAGATATTCATGCAGAAGCAACTTCTGAAAAAATAGCTTTAGGAAAATATTTAGATGGTGAGGTATCATTGGTTTACGGTACTCATACCCATGTACAAACAGCTGATGAAAGAATACTTGCTAATGGAAGTGGATATATTTCAGACATAGGAATGACAGGTTCTCAAAATGGAGTTATAGGAACAAATGCTGAAACTATAATAAAGAAATTTTTAACTTCTTTGCCACAAAAGTTTGAAGTTGCTGAAGGAGATGAACAACTTTCAGGAATAGAGGTTGAAATTGATGAAGAAACAGGAAAATGTAAAAAAATAAAAAGAATAAATTGGAGTGAAAATGAAGGTTTTAGAAGCTAAAGTTATATATGAAAGTGACAATATAGAAAAATATAAGAAAATAATTTCAGATATTTTTTATGATTTTGGAGTTACAGGTCTAAAGATAGAGGAACCTCTTTTAAATAAAGACCCTTTAAATTTCTATAAAGATGAAAAACAATTTTTGTTATCTGAAAATTCTGTATCGGCATATTTTCCTTTGAATATCTATTCAGAAAAAAGAAAAAAAGTTCTAGAAGAAACTTTTAAAGAAAAATTTTCAGAAGATGAAGAAATAGTCTATAACTTAGATTTTTATGAATATGATGAAGAGGATTATCAAAACAGTTGGAAGAAATATTTATTTGTTGAAAAAGTCAGTGAAAAATTTGTGGTAAAACCAACTTGGAGAGAGTATGAAAAACAAGCTGATGAGCTAGTTATAGAGCTTGATCCAGGAAGGGCTTTTGGAACAGGTTCACACCCTACAACTTCACTTCTATTGAAATTAATGGAAGAACAAGACTTCACTAACAAAACAATAATAGATATAGGGACAGGTTCAGGTATACTTATGATAGCAGGGAAACTATTAGGAGCAGGAGAAGTATATGGAACAGATATAGATGAATTTTCTATGGAAGTCGCTAAGGAAAATTTACTTTTAAATAATATATCTTTAGATGAAGTAAAACTTTTAAAAGGAAACTTACTTGAAGTTATAGAAAATAAGAAGTTTGACATAGTTGTATGTAATATTTTGGCTGATGTCTTGGTTAAATTATTAGATGAAATAAAATATATCTTGAAAGAGGATTCAATAGTTCTTTTCTCAGGAATAATAGAGGACAAATTAGCAGAAGTTATCTCTAAGGCAGAGTCAGTAGGACTTGAAGTTGCCAAAGTAAAAGAAGATAAAGAATGGAGAAGTTGTCGTCTATTGGTAAAGAAATAAGAATATTATTATAGAAAATAGAATAATAAAAGCTAAATAATCTATTTTTTGAAATTTTAATCTATGGAAGTTAGTTCTTTCTAAACCACAATGAAAGGCTCTAGCTTCCATAGCCAAAGTTAAATTATCCACTTTTTTTATAACAGACATCAAAAGTGGAAGTAAAATCAAGCTATATTGAGACAATTTTTTAAAGGGATTCCTAGTTTCAAAATTACCTCCTCTTGCTTGTTGTGCCATTTTAATAGTATTGAATTCCTGTAAAATAGTGGGAATAAATCTTAAAGTGATACTAAGCATAATAGAGAAATCTTGAATAGGTAGCCCTATTTTTTTTAGAGGACTCAATAGAGTTTCTAAGGCTAAGGCAATATCCAAGGGCTTAGTTGTTAAAGTCAATAGAGATGAAAAAATTAAAACTAAAATAATTCTTCCCATCATTTTTACAGCAGAAAAAACACCACTATCATAGACAGAATATTTCCACACTTTAAATAATAGTTCACCTTCTTGTTTAGAAAAAATATGAAAAAAACTAGAAAAAATTAAAATATAACTCAGATATTTTAAACTCTTTAAAAATGCTGTTAAAGGAATTTTTGAAAGAAAGATAAGAATAAGAGCTAAAACACTATAAATAAGATAAATAGATAGATTGTTAGCAAATAAAAAAGAGAGTATAAGAGAAAAAGAACCAATTAATTTAGTTCTTGGATCTAAGTGATGTAACACACTGTCTCTATTTATATACTCTCCTAATATTATATTCATGATTTTATCCTTTATTTTGCTAATCTTTCTTCAATAGCTTTTAAAATATCTTCTTCCCTTATTTCGTTTTCAAATGTTAGAGGATTTTTTAAGTTTTTATTTAATCTATTTAAAAAATCTATGGATTTTGGAAGAACTAATCCTAAACTTTCTAAAGAATCACTATATTTTTCAAATAGTTCAGAAGGTTTTGTATGATATAGAACTTTTCCTTCACTCATAACAATAACTTCCTCAGCATAATTCAAAACATCATTCATATCATGACTAGAAAAAATAAAACCACTATTATTTTCTTTTTGCCAATTTAAAAGAATTTTAAAAAGTTCATTCTTTGATTCAGGATCTAAACCCACTGTAGCTTCATCTAAAAGTAATAGTTGATTTTCCATAATGAAAACTCCAGCCAAAGCCACCTTTCTTTTTTCACCACCACTTAAGTTTAAAGTTGAACGATGAAGATAGTCTTTATCCAAACCCACAAGCTGTAAAACCTTTTCAACTCTTTCAGTGAGATCTTTTTCACTTAGTTTTAATTTTTTTAAACCAAAGCTAACATCTTTTAAAATTGTAGTTTCAAAAATTTGATGTTCAGGATATTGAAAAATATAGCCAATATCTTCAATTTTTCCATCTATACTTATTTCACCTATTTGATTTTTTAAAAGTCCTTTTATCAATTTCAAAAGTGTGGACTTTCCTGAACCTGTATGTCCAACAATAGCTATTCTTTTATTTGAATTTATTTCTAATGAAATATCTTTTACAGCATTTTTTTCATCATTGAAACCAAAATAACTATAACTAAGATTTTTAATAGATATTTTCATAGACTATTTTCACCAAATCTTCCATATTAATATTTTCATCTTCTACTTTTATATTATGTTTTTCCAAGATATTTTTTATTTTTAAAAGAAAAGGCATATCATCATCAAGGACTTTGTAAGGAATTCCTAAATACTTTATTTCACCTTCTGATAAAAGCATCACTTTAGAGGCTTCTAATATGTCATCTCTATCATGGCTGATATGAATAATAGTCTTTCCTTGAGAATTTAGTTCTTTCATAATTCTTAAAACTTCTTTTTTTCCAACAGGATCAAGCATAGAAGTTGCCTCATCAAAAATTAGAATTTCAGTTCCCATAGCTAAGATACTTGCAATAGCAAGTCTTTGCTTTTCACCACCTGATAACTGATAAGTAAGCCTATCTTTGTATTCTAGTAGATTAAGATTTTTTAAAGCTTTTTCAGCTATTTCTTTTATATCTTCTCTAGGAATAGCAAGATTTTCTAAGGCAAAGATAACTTCATCAAAAACAGTAGTTGAGATAATTTGTTCTTCAGGATTTTGAAAAATTATCCCAACTATTTTTCTAATATTCAGTAAATCTTTTTGATTTTTAGTGTCATAGCCAGAAATTTTTATAGTTCCTTCTTGTTGATAAATAAGGGCAGCAAGTAACTTGGCAAGTGTAGATTTTCCTGAGCCATTTTTTCCAATAATGCAAAGATATTCCCCTTTTTCTATAGAAAAAGAAATATTTTTTAAGACCTTATTATTTTGATAAGAGAAACTAAGATTTTCTACTTCTATCATAGTATCAGCCTATCTTATAACTTCATTAATAGGACTGATTTCCTTTAATTTATAGCAAAGCACAGAAACAACAATAGCCTTTAATACGTCACCTGGGATAAAAGCCATAGTTGCTAAGAAAGCTTTATCTATTGGCATTTTTGTTATATATGATAGATAGATTGCACCAACAAGATATACTAAAACTATTCCACCGATTATATTAGCTACAATATATTTTCCTATGTTGATATTTTTCCAAAATTTTTCTGCTAAAAATCCTACTAAGAAGGCTGCAAAAGGCCATACTATAAAAAATCCACCTGTAGGACCTATAAGAACTGCAAGTCCACCTCTACCACCAGACAGAATAGGTAGACCTAAAAGAACAATAACAACCACTAACAACATACTAATAAAACCTAATCTTTTACCTAAAAAACTTCCTGCAAGCATTACTCCCATAGTCTGTAAAGTTATAGGAACGGGAATAAAAGGTAAAGGTATTGGAGGCATTAAACCTAAAACAGCAACAATAGCTGCAAACATAGCTGCATAAAGCATATTTTTAATTTTCATTTTTAAAACTCCTTTTCTTTAAAAGTTGATTTATTATATCAGAAATTACTAATAAGTGTCAATTTAACATGAGAGTATAAAAATAAGTGAGTTACCCTATAATTTATTATTAGAAATTTTCTTTGAGTAAATAACTAATAGTTTTTTTATAAGATTACTGCGACGTCCATTATTGTTGAGAGAGCCTTTGTGGAGCTCTCGAGACACTAATGGCTGGCAAGTAATCGCTATATATAACTAGAAATTATTAAAGTATCTTAAAGAAAATTTTCTGAAATCTATATTCGTAACTCACTTATTTTTTATTTTTACCAAATTTTAATAATAACATGTTATAATACAAAAAATCATTACTAAATTAATAAAGAAAGAGATAGGTGGTATTATGTTTGAGAAAATAAAGAAGTTTTTTCTGTATTTCTCTGTGATATTTTTAATAGCTGGAGTTACATCATTCACAGCATATAACTGGGCAACTATGTCTAGTATTGAAAAGTTGGCAGTTCCTTCTGCACTGATTATAGCAGGATTAGGAGCTTATCTATTTTTGAAAAAAGATATTTATAAAAATTTAGCATTGTTCTTTTCTTCGTTTACGATAGGAACTTTGTTTGCAGTCTATGGACAGGTCTATCAAACGGGAGCAGATACATGGATATTATTTAGAAATTGGGCTATATTTTTAATTATTCCAATCATAGCAACAGGATATTATTCTATAGTAGTACTTTTTACTATAGTTGTGGCATTGGGAACAAATTTCTATTTAGAATTATATCTATCAGGATCTATTATTCCATTTTTATCTTCTTTAATTTTTGGAATAGTATTATTGGTATATCCGTTCATACAAAAAAGATTTAATTTTAAATTTAATAATATTTTCTATAATATAATGACAGGAATGTTTTACATTTCTTTTATAGCAAGTGGTTTTGCAGCAATAACTAGCCACCATAACAGTCTTCTAGCTATAGTAATATATTTACTATTTGTTGCTGCTGTGTATTTTGTTGGTTATAAACAATTAAAAAAAATAACTATAAAGATACTTTCAATAACAGCTCTTGGATGTTTTGGAGTGGCCTTCATTATAAAAATGGTATCTAATATATTTTATACAGATACAACTATATTTATTTTCTTTTCTCTAATGGTTATTATAGGAACTATAGTAGCAGTAATTAAATCTTCTAATGAAATAGAAAATGAAAATATCAAAAAATTTACAAATGTGGTTGTAGGTTTTTTAAAAGTTTTTGCATTTTTCTTACTTATGATTTTCGTATTTTCCCTTTTGGGTCTTATGGGCTTAGGAGAAGAAGCATTTATTGTAGTTGCTATTCTTTTAATTATTTTTTCATATTTTGCTGCAAAAATGCTTGGCTTAAAGAATGATAAAATAGAAATAGTAGCTTTTATTGCAGGACTTATATGTCTTGGTATATATTTAAGTGTTTCATTAGAAATGAGTTCTCTATCTGTAATATCTATTATTACAATTATTTTTAATCTGTTCTGGTTTTTTATGCCAACAAGAGCATTGGACTTACTTTTATTCCCTGTAAATTATTGCTTACTAGGATTTTTCCTTATGAAAAAAGCTCCTTCTATCAATTATCACTATAGCATTATCACTATAGCACTTATTGTAGAAGCTTACTTCTATTTTCTGTATGATAAAAAAGAACTTTTAAATGAAAAATTAAAAAGAGTTTTAATAGGAAATGAAGCTACCTTAATTTTATTACCTCTTAGCTGGCTATCTACAAGAATAGGAATTTTTGTAGATGATTATGAACTTATGTTTAAGTATGTTAAATATTATAGAATAGTTAATATAGCACTTACTGTATTAATTGGAGCATTTGTAATATTTAAGACAATAAAAAATCAAAAATTACAAATAGTTTTGTGTATTATTTGGTTAGGCTTAAATTATTTTGCATATTCAGAAATTCTAAGTTTAATTTTTGTTATGTTAATCATGTTAATTTATGCTTCTAAAAATAGTAAATGGGGAATATTAGTTCCTACTTTAGCAGCATGCTACGTGATATATACTTATTATTTCACAACATATAGGTCTTTACTTGATAAATCAATAGCACTTAGTATCACAGGAGGACTGTTACTAGTAGCTTATTTAGTGTTAAAGTATGGATTTAAAGGAGTTGAGAATAATGAGTAATAAAATGAAAAAGATACTTATAGTTGTAAATATTGTACTTCTTTTTGTAATAACAGGTTTTTCTGCTCAAAAAGAAGAAAGTTATAAAAAGCTAGATAGTTATTTCTATTTGGAACTTAGACCAGTAGATCCTCGTTCACTTCTACAAGGTGACTATATGACTTTAAATTATGATATCTTAGATCAAACTACAGAATTTATATATCAAAATAAATCATATGATTACTATGAAGAGGAGAGAAAAGAAGAAACTAAAGAACAAAAAGAAAAAAGAGAACTAGCAGAGGCTAAGAAAGCATATATAGCTATTCGTTTAGATGGAAATAAAGTAGCTAAGTTTGTTAAACTGACAAAAGAAAAAACTGATGAAAAAGATTTACTTTTTGTAGCTTATAAAAGTGATGGTTACAATGTGGATATAAATGCAAATAGTTATTTATTCCAAGAAGGAACAGGGGATAAGTATGAAAATGCACGTTATGCAAAAGTTGTATTAGGTGATAATAAATTAAGACTTATAGATTTAAGAGATAAAGATTTTAAAGAAATAAAATAAAACTATTTCAAATAAAAAAGTAAAAAATAAGTGAGTTACCTTATAATTTATTATTAGAAATTTTCTTTGAGTGAATAATAAATAGTTTTTAGCAAGATTACTGCGACGTCCATTATTGTTGAGAGAGCCTTTGTGGAGCTCTCGAAACACTAATGGCTGGCAAGTAATCGCTATATATAACTAAAGTTTATTTAAATCTCTCAAAGAAAATTTTCTAAAATCTACTTAGTAATGAACTATTTTTTACTTTTTTTATTTTTTTCTACTAGCCTTGATTTTATCAATTGATTTAATTAAATCATTATAGATAGGATTAATCTTTACATTTTTAGATACAGGTCTATACCAGATAAATTCTGAGAAATAGTCTTTTAAATCTTTTCTAGCAAAGTCATATCCTGCAATAGCATAAGGATAGTTACGTAGAATATCAAGTTGTAAGTCACTTAGATTTTTTAAATCATTGTCATCAGAACTTAATAAAGTATTGAATGAGTCATTAAACTTATAGTCTCCTTCTTTAAATCTATAACCTTGTACTTTTCCTGCAGGAAATTCAAAGTCGAAACCTGGAATATTATCTATACGAACCATATAGAAATCTTCATCAGGAGAGAAGTTTTTAGTTTTATATTTAACAGAACCATTATCAAGATTTAAATAAACAGCACCATACTTGTCAATTCCATAGCTTTCATCACTATTTGGATTAGTTGGAGCTATAGAAACCATCTTTCCTTTACCAGAAATTTGCCAGTCTATCTTTTTACCATCTTTCCAGAAAGTATAAGGTAGTTTAACAAAATATTTTCCTGGAATAACTTCAATTTCAAAATCTTCAACAGTCTTGTTTTTCCATTTAGCAATAGTAGTTACAACATAAGCAAAATCTCTTTCAAAAATTCCATAAGAACCAGTGTAATAATAACTGTGTTCTACAACATTTTCCCCTTGTTTAAAATCTGCATTGAAGTAATAAACATAGTTATAGAAGTTTTTTTCTTCTTCTATATATTCTTTAATAACATTATTATCTAAAACTCCTCTTGAAAGTAATTTAGATAATAATTCAACATTAGATTTTACTTCTTTTCCATTGACAACAGTTTTAAAGTTTTTAATTTTTAAAGGCTCTGCTTTTCTTTTAGCCTTAGAATAATTTTCTTCATAGTCTTCATTGTTTCCACTTTCAGGGGTAACAAAACCTATTATTTTATTTTCAGCATTTGGACTATCAAATGTGAATTTAACATTTACAAGCATTTCGTCTTCAGTTAATTTTAAAGTGATTTTTTCTTTCTTTATAGCAATTGCTGAACCTTTTAAAGGAATTATATGTTCTCCTTCAGATCCAAATTCCCAGTCATTAGCAAATGAAAAAATACTTAAAATGCTAAATAAGCATAGTAATAAAATTTTTTTCATATCTATTCCTCCTAAAATTATTGTTGACTTATTCTATCATTTTTTTCAAAATTATGCTATACTAAAAAGGTAAATATTATTAAAAAATAAGGGAAATAGGAAGGAGAAAAAATAAAAAAATGGATAATAATTCATATAAAATTCCAAGCAACAAAAAACCATTCTCACCAGTTATGAAAAAATTAATTTTTCTAGTAGTTTTTGTAATTATATTACAAATACCTTTACTTTTTGTAGGAAAATTAGTAGAAAGAAGAGGTAGACTATTTAAAGAAACTGTTACAGAAATAGGAAATGAATGGGGGAAAAGTCAAAAGATTATAGCACCAGTAATTTCTTTATCATATACTGATTCATCTCTTAGTAAAGATGATAGTATAAGAAATGAAAAAAATGTTGTAGTTCAGCCAGTACAAAGACGTTTAGCTATATTACCAGAAGAACTTAATGCAACTATAGAAATGAAAGATGAATTAAGACATAGAGGTATATACAATGCTACAGTCTATACAGCTAATATAAAATTAACAGGATATTTTTCACCTAAAGATTTTCCTGATAAAAATGATATGATAGCCTATTTATCTATAGGATTATCTGATACTAAAGCTTTAGTTAAGGTTAATAAATTTAAATTAGGAAATGTAGAGAAAGATTTAGAAGCTATGTCAGGGACTATGGCAAATCCATTATTTACTAGTGGAATATCTGGTCAAATTGGTCCAGAATATGATGGAATGATGAAAGAAGATAAGATTCCTTTTGAAATAGATATAGATATTAGAGGAAGTAGAAAGATTTCTATATTACCACTTGGAAAGAAAAATAATTTTGACATAAAATCAAATTGGAAGTCTCCAAGTTTCTCAGGAGTTTTACCTACTGAAAGAAATATAGATGATAATGGATTTACTGCAAAATGGGAAATTTCAAACTTGATTAGAGATTATCCTCAAGTCTTAGATATAAATCAAGATGTATATTATGATTTTAAGGACTCTTATTCTGAAGCAGATCTTGAAGTATATAGAGATTCTGAAGAGTATGAATATTATAATAGTGATGATAGTAAAATAGTAAAAGTACTGTTATACAATTCTGTAACTGATTATACTCAAATATATAGAGCTTGTAACTATGGATTCCTATTTATTTTAATGAGTTTAGTTATAGTATATATATTTGAGATTGTCAGCAAAAAGGTTGCTCACTATGTGCAATACATAGTAGTAGGATTTTCATTAGTTATGTTCTATCTATTATTGTTATCATTATCTGAGCATTTAGGTTTTGAAATGGCATATTTGGTAGCTTCATTAGCAATAGTAATACCTAATTCATTATATGTTGCAAGTATGACAGATAATAAAAAGTTTGGTATAGGAATGTTTATTTTCTTAAGTGGAATCTATGCAATACTATTCTCTATCTTAAGAATGGAACAATATGCTTTATTAACTGGAACATTATTAATCTTAGCAGTACTTTATGTTGTGATGTATCTAACAAAGAAAGCAGATATATTCTTTAAATTAGAAGAAGAAAATAATTAATAATTAAAAGAGGCTGTTTGCAACAGTCTCTTTTATTAATAGGTTGGGAGATAAATATGTATGTAGCGATTACAGGAAAAGGAAAAGCTAAAGTTATTCAATTTTGTGAGCAACATAGAATACCTAAGACCAATAAGAAAAAGACAGTTGTGATAAAAACTATAGGTAACTATGAGACACTACTTAAAGAAAATCCAAATATTATTGAAGAATTAAAAGAAGAAGCAAAAAGATTAACTATAGAAAAAAAAGAAAAAGTTCCAAAGACTAATCTTTTCCGTTTTGGACATAGTTTAGTAAATGCATTGTGGAAGGAGCTTTCTTTAGATGAAATCTTAGGAGAAAATCTATCAAAGTCTTTGTTTGCTTTAGTTATCTATAGATTAGGAAGTTCTTATTCAACTTTCTTGGAAAATAGAAAAACTCCTTTTATCTCTTTGAATTCTCTGTCTCATTCAGAGTTCTATGATGTTTTATTGCAACTGGATAAAAAGACAAAAGATTTAATAAAATGTTTCAATAAGTTTTTTGAGAAAAAAATAAAAAGAGATAAAAATATAGTCTACTATCACAGAGGAAATTACATCTATAATTCTTATTGGAAGGTTCTTTATGGTTTAGAATCTAATAATTTTCAAAAAGGGGAAAAAGATTTGCCTTTTAATATGAACTTATTTTTTGATTCCTATGGTATCCCTATTTCTTATCACTTATCTCTGAAGGAAGATAATTCCAAAAATAAACTAGAAGATTTTAAAAAGAATTTTAAAAATTCTAAACTTATTTTAGTTTTGACAAAAGAAAGTGAAATTCAAGAAAAAAGTTCTATATCTTCTATTTCTTTTGAAGATTTATCTGAAGATATTAAAAATGAAATTTTAAAAGATAATAAATGGAAAATTTTAGAAAGAGATATTAAGACAAATGAGGTTTTAGAAAAAGAAAAAGTCTTAGATATTAAAGATTCTAAACTCTATGTTTATTGGAACAAGAAAAGAGCTTACAAAGATTATTTAGAAAATAATTTAAAAAACGGATATATATGTTTAAAGACAGATGAAAACTTGGAAGATTATGAAATATCTAATATTTTTCAACATAGTTGGAATATAGAAGATAAATTTAAAATAACAGATATAGACTTTTCTAAGAGACATATTCAAGGACATTTTACACTTTGCTTTATCTGTCTTTGTATTATTAGATATTTTCAATATCTATTAGGTGACAATGGGAAGGTTTTCATCCCTATGATATATGCAAATAAGGCTATTTCTAACCCTATGATTTTTATGAAAAAAGTTGGAAATGATAGTTCTCTTTATCCTATACATTTGACTAACTCATATATAAAACTTTCAAAGATATTAGGACTAGATGAATTAAAAGAAGAAATAAATTTTGAGAAATTTCAAGATAAAATCAAGATGGAGTTAGAAAAATTAAATAATTAACTTGACTTTAATCAATAAATTAATTAAAATTAATGAAAATTAAAAAAGGAAGGTAAGAAACATGAATAAAAATGTAGGAACTGTATGTGTCCACGGGAAAAAACAAAGAAGAAATGTAGATAATACAGGAGCAGTAAGCTTTCCTATATATCAATCTGCAACTTTTGTTCACCCAGCATTTGGAGAATCAACAGGTTTTGACTATTCAAGATTACAAAATCCAACAAGAGAAGAATTAGAAAGAGTAGTTAATGACTTAGAGGAAGGTGTAGATGCTTTAGCATTTAGTACAGGAATGGCAGCAGTCACAACTTTATTAGATATCTTAGAACCAGGGGATCATATAGTTGCAACAGATGACCTATACGGTGGAACAATAAGATTGATGGAGAGTATCTGTAAAAAGAATGGAATAAAGACAACTTTTGTTGAAACAGATAAAGTTGAAAATATTGAAAAAGCTATAGAAAAAAATACAAAAATGATATATATAGAAACTCCAACAAACCCAATGATGAAAATAGCAGATATAGAAGAAATATCTAAAATAGCTAAAAAGAATAATTGCATTTTAGTTGTCGATAATACATTTTTAACACCATATTTTCAAAAACCTCTTAAGTTAGGTGCTGATGTTGTCCTTCATAGTGCTACAAAATATTTAGCAGGACATAATGATACTTTAGCAGGTTTTTTAATAACAAATTCTCAAGAAATTAGTGAAAAACTTAGATTTATAACAAAGACTATAGGAGCTTGTTTATCTCCTTTTGATTCATGGCTTGTTTTAAGAGGAATAAAAACTCTTCATATTAGAATGGAACAACATCAAAAAAATGCTAAAAAGATTGTTGAATGGTTAAAAACTCAAAAAGCAGTTGTTTCAGTTTACTATCCAGGACTTGAAGAAAATGAATCTATAGAAGTTTCTAAAAAGCAAGGAACAGGTTTTGGTGGAATGGTATCTTTCCATGTAGATAGTCCTGAAAGAGCTAAGAAAATTTTAAAAGATGTTAAGTTAATACAATTTGCAGAAAGTTTAGGAGGAGTTGAATCTCTAATTACTTATCCTACATTCCAAACTCATGCTGATGTACCTTTAGAAGAAAGATTAGCAAGAGGTATAAATGAATGTCTTTTAAGAATGTCAGTTGGTATAGAAGATGTAAATGATTTAATAGAAGATTTAGACCAAGCAATAAATAAATAGAAAAGCTATTGCAAATATAAATTTAAAGTTTAAAATAAAAAATAAGTGAGTTACATTATAATTTATCATTAGAAATTTTCTTTGAGTAAATAATTAATAGTTTTCATTAA
>ERZ773018.538-NODE-538-length-22107-cov-6.458961_pt1 | contig 22107 bp, 18 predicted proteins | sample MGYA00580840_ERZ773018 | MGnify/ENA primary metagenome ERZ773018 (study PRJEB29015, sample SAMEA2738125) | human oral metagenome | biome: human oral; feature: human-associated habitat; material: saliva | place: China | collected 2256 ... | reverse complement strand
CGTAAAAAAGAAATTATTTACATGAAAAGAAATATTTATTTTCACGAAGAAAAATATTTATTGTCATGAGAATAATTCGCAATAGGCAAATTCTAACGTAAGAAAGGAGGCTGAAGAACGACTTTATTTACACACTATTGAAAGCTAAAAGAGGGTCGAAAGCAAGTGAGAAAGTGAATGAGTAGACAAGCTAAGAAGTGAACGAGTAGACGAGTATAAGAGTTTTCAGTTATATGTTTTATAAAACAGCAAACATCAGTAATCATAATTATGACGTACTAATGAGAACTTCGTTCGAATAATTTTGAATTATGAATTAACAATGGTAATCATAATTATAAATTATGAATTGTGAATTATGAATTAGATTAATGGATATACTATCGCAAGACATAATGTATTTACCGGGTGTAGGACCACACCGCAAGGAGATTCTGGGCAAAGAGCTTGGAATCCACACCTATCGTGACCTACTGGAGTACTTCCCTTACAAATATGTTGACCGAACCAAGTTATATCTTATCTCTGAACTTTCTCAGGATATGCCGTTTGTGCAAATCAAAGGAAGAATCCTTAGCTTTGAAGAAGCTGAGATGGGAAAACGCAAGAAACGTATCATTGCACATTTCTCTGATGGACATGGCGTTTGTGACATTGTATGGTTTAATGGAACGAAATATATCTATCAGAACTATAAGGTAAACAAAGAGTACATCATCTTTGGAAAACCAACATTCTTCAACGGCAGATTTCAGTTTACTCATCCTGACATTGATGATGCTTCTCAATTGCAACTAAACGACATGGGTATGCAACCTTTCTATGTTACAACAGAGAAGATGAAGAAGGCGGGCATCACTTCACGTGCCATGGAGAAGCTAACTAAGATGCTCATTAGTAAACTTACCGAACCTTTAGAGGAGACGCTTCCACCCTTCATCACCACTCATTTGCATCTCATCTCACGTGATGCTGCGATGCGCAAGATTCATTATCCGAAGTCGGTTGATGACACTCAGCGTGCCCGTGTACGTCTAAAATTCGAGGAACTTTTCTACGTACAGCTTAATATCCTACGCTATGCCAGCGACCATCGGCGCAAGTATAGAGGTTATATCTTCAATAGAATAGGAGCCCAATTCAACTGGTTTTACACCCATAACCTACCCTTTGAACTTACTGGAGCACAGAAACGAGTAATGCACGAGATACGTGCAGACATGGCAAGTGGGCGTCAGATGAACCGTCTGTTGCAAGGTGATGTAGGCTCAGGTAAGACCCTTGTTGCCCTTATGTCCATGCTTATTGCTATCGACAACGGCTATCAAGCTTGCATGATGGCACCTACAGAGATTCTTGCCGAGCAACATCTCCAGACCATCAAAGAGTTTCTTAAAGGAATGAACCTGCGCATTGAACTGCTGACAGGTATTGTGAAGGGTAAGAAGCGAAAGGAAGTATTAGACGGACTCATCGACGGTTCTATTAATATTGTTGTAGGAACGCACGCCATTATAGAGGATAAAGTACAGTTCCAACACCTCGGTATGGCTGTTATAGACGAGCAACACCGCTTTGGTGTAGAGCAACGTGCCAAGCTATGGAGTAAGAGTGAGAATCCTCCACACGTATTAGTTATGACTGCCACACCTATACCTCGTACGCTTGCGATGACCATCTATGGAGATTTAGACGTCTCAATTATCGACGAGTTGCCACCGGGACGCAAGCCGATTCAGACTATCCACAAGTATGATGACCAAATGGCGAGCCTTTATAGTGGTATTCGACAACAGATAAACTTGGGCCGTCAGGTCTATATTGTCTATCCACTCATCAAGGAAAGTGAGCGTATGGACCTCAAAAACCTTGAAGATGGCTTTGAAACAATGCGTAACATCTTCCCTGAATTCGAGTTAAGTAAGATTCACGGAAAGATGAAGGATAAGGACAAAGAGGCTGAAATGCAGAAGTTTGTGAGTGGACAAACACAGATACTCGTTGCCACAACGGTGATTGAGGTGGGTGTAAACGTACCTAACGCCAGCGTAATGGTTATCCTCGATGCCCAGCGTTTCGGTCTTTCTCAGCTCCATCAGTTACGCGGTCGTGTTGGTCGTGGTGCAGAACAGAGTTATTGTATCCTTGTTACCAACCACAAACTTACTAAGGAAACCAGTAAACGTATTGATATTATGTGCGATACAAATGATGGTTTTGAGATAGCAGAAGCCGACCTCAAGTTGCGTGGTCCCGGTGATTTGGAGGGTACACAACAAAGTGGTATAGCCTTCGACCTCAAAATAGCCGACATTGCACGTGATGGACAAATAGTGCAAATGGCACGAGATGAGGCACAAAAGATTATCGACAACGACCCAACTTGTCAAAAAATTGAGTATAAAATGCTATGGGATAGGCTAAAAGCGTTAAGAAAGACTAATATAAATTGGGCTGCTATTTCATAGAAAAGAACACCACAAAATTGGCTTCAAAGGCCCTGTTTTAGCGACTTGACATAAATCATGTGAGGGTAAAAATACGTACTATTTCTCTGTTAAACAGGCTAAAAAAATAGCGAAACTGCAATTTATTCGATATTTTTTCGTTATCTTTGCGAAGTCTTTCGGTAAAAAATTAGGTGCCTTTTAAATGGTCACCAACGACTTAACCGTTAGAAAGGGATCTGAAAATCTGTCCCGTGCCTATATGGCATCTGAGTTTGAAACAAAATAATTTGATTATGACTTTTAAGAAAATAGTTAGGACTTTTGCACTAACATCTCTCTTAACCTTGACAGCTCATTCAGCAAATGCACAAGACCTGCTTGCTCGTCAAGCCCCTATTGACCGCCGCGCTAAGGCATTAGACACAATGGTTATTAGCCGACTTCGTGAAGCTGAAGAGATTGAGGAGCCATCATCAGAGCTCTATAACGATTGGAATAACAACTATGCACATCGTGGAGGTAACCTTCCAGATGTATACAAAATCGATCTTCGCGACTTCCACATGCCAACACCAAGCCGTGTTATCACAAGTAACTTCGGTCGTCGTTGGGGTCGTCGCCACCAGGGATTGGATATCAAGGTGTATATTGGTGATACCATCCGCGCAGCCTTCTCTGGTAAGGTTCGTGTAGTAAAATACGATGGTAACGGATATGGTAAGTACATCGTAATCCGTCACAATAATGGACTTGAAACCATCTATGGTCACCTTTCAAAGCAGATTGTAACTCCAAACCAGACTGTTCGTGCTGGTCAGCCTATCGGATTGGGTGGTAACACTGGTCGTTCTACTGGTTCTCACCTCCATTTCGAGACTCGTTTGGCAGGTGTAGCTTTGAATCCAGCACTCTTCTTCGACTTCGCTAATCAAGACGTTACAGGCGACTACTACGTTTATCGTCGCAACACCGTAGCACAGGAGTCTGAACGTGCAACTGCTGTTCGTGGTACTTCTTCAAGCCCAGGTTACTCTCGTGAGAACATTCAGGGCAAGGGCAACCAGAGTTACAGCCCACGTCAGGAGAGAAACTACAATACTGATTTCTCAAACCATACGCCACGCACTGAACCAAGTGCCGACAATGGAAAGATTTTCTATCACAAGGTTGCTTCTGGTGAAACCTTAGAAACGATAGCCAGACAATATGGTATCAGTATCGAACAGTTATGCCGTCAGAATCGTATAGGCAAATTGACACGCGTGACAGAAGGACAACTACTATCAATTACGAAGTAAACATTTCCCACATTATACAAACAGCTCCGATGGACATTGTCTATCGGAGCTGTTTTCGTTTATGGTTCTTTCCATTATAAGAACAAAGAGAAAGGTGATTATAAAGTAGTCTTGAGCTATAGAAAGAATACTTTACTTCCCAAATACTTGATTCATCACATTAGCTGGTGGACGCTGATTATCGAGTTCGTTCTTCATAAAGTCCATATAAGGTGCTACATGTTCAAAGAACTGATAATAGCCCTTGCAGAGGTAGTTAAGCCCTGGATTACCGTAACGATCGCGAATAAAACGATTCTTAGGACACTCACCATGACAAGCAAACTGATACTTACACTCCTTACACTGTTGTGGAAGAAGTCTATACTTCATCTTTGAGAACTCTTTCTGTCGGTCGCTATTCATCATCTCATAGATGGTATGATGCGATAGATTTCCAAGCTTATGCTCTGGGTAAACAAAGTGGTCACAAGAATAAACGTCACCATTATACTCCATTACACCTGCGTGACCGCACTCCTTTGCCATTGTGCAAATGCCCGGTGCAACACCAACCCAGTTAGCCAAAGTTGCATCAAAGAGCTGTATATAATACTCGCCTACATCATGATGCACCCATTCATCGAAGATAGTACAAAGGAAATTGCCCCATTGTTCCGCAGTAACAGAGAAGTCTGTAAGTTCACCACCCTCCTGCATACCAGGTGCTAAGGTCAATCCATCATTGCGATCAACAATTCGTTCAACGATAGGAGTAAACTGGATATAACGGCATCCAATCTCCTTAAAGAAGTGATAGAAATCCAATGGATAGTCTGCATTAAAGTCGTTGACAACAGCAAGTGCATTCCACTCTACCCCATGCTTATTCAACAAGTTAATACCTTTCATCACCTGATGGAAGGATGGTTTACCCATTGCATTACGACGATATTCGTCATGGAACTCTTGTGGACCATCAATAGAAACGCCAACAAGGAAGTTATTCTCCTTGAAGAAGCGGCACCACTCATCGTTTAAAAGAACACCATTCGTCTGAATACTATTATCTATCTGACGACCACGAGCGTAATAACGCTGTAGCTCCAATGCACGACGATAGAAGGATATAGGGCGCATTAAGGTCTCACCACCATGCCATGTAAAGAGGACCTGTGGTGTTGTCTGTGCCTCAATGTATTCCTTAATGAATTTCTCAAGTAACGCATCAGTAATGACATGATTCTTGTTATCGTCATATAGCTTACTCTTCTCCAAGTAATAACAATACTTACACCGCAGGTTACAAAGTGAACCAGCAGGCTTCAGCATGATATACATGGGATGACTAAAAGGGACTATGGTATTCATAATAATCTTGTTTCGGACGGCAAAGGTAGTCAATTATTTACTAATGGCAAAACATTCCAGATGACTTATTCCTCCCTTTATCACCCATTAGACGCTAACGATAAGTAAGTATGACCTCGTATGGAATCATCTAAGAAGTCTTTTAACGCCCAGCACCATTGGTGCTCACCATCAACACAACACGTGCGAAGCATCCGCACAACATGTGCGGAGCAATAATACAGTAATCAAAAACGATAAAATAACTCCTTTACCTTTGTTATCATGTATCGTAAGGACACTATAATCAAGTTGTATAGAGAATTGCTTACAAGACAACACTAATAAAAAAGAATGTTCCAAGACTACTGACCACAAAGAGTCTTAGCCTTGGAACACGCTTTATAAAATATGAAACGAAATTTTACTTAGACGTTGTTGTGTCTGATTTAAAGGAGTCGGAAATACCTTTACCAAGTTTCTGAAAGAACTTCTTACCATCAGCACCAATCTTACGGGTTACCTCTCCCATTGTCTTTGTCTCACGCTTAATAACTTTACCCATACCGCGTGAGAAGGTCTTAAAGCCATCTCTTACCTCCGTTTCACCAGACTCATTATTGTCTGGAAGCGGTGCATAAGTTGAGTTATAACTATTCGTATTGCCATCGTTTGAAGTCTTAGGCTTCGATGCCGTAGATGTATAACGTGCCTTAGAACTACGATTAGCCTGCTTAGCTGCAGCCTGCTTGTTCGCTCTTACCAATCCTGGTGAGGCTCCAGCAATACCACTATACTCTGTCTGAGCTGACACCGAGAGGCACAGCAACAACAAAGCAACTAACATTTTAATTCTCATTCTTTTCATTTTCGTACGTTTTATTAGGTGAAAGGGACTAATCATAGACTTCATCTAAACGTCCCCACAATAATACTACCTGCTGAATAAAACGAATTAACAGCATAGAAATTGCCACCCTTAACAATCAATAGGACGTATTAAGGGCATTTAAACCATAAAGAACTACCCTATTTAATTAAACTACGCACAGCAAACCATGCGTGAAGTAATAGCGTTTGAATAAATCCGTAGTGCTTAGACATCACATCAAAACGCTCACGAAGCGACTCTTTATGGTGAAGGGTTGTCTGCCCTTCTCGCACATAATTTGCTACAACAGCATGGATATTACGTAAAAGGAGTTGCTGACGTTCGCCCTCTTTCATCACACGTATACACCAATCTACATCTGCTGAATAGCGATAAGTAGTATCATAGAGCAGCGAGCGAGCTATATCCAAACGAGCATAGAACGCCTGATGGCAAACCAACATTCCATAACGAAAAGAACGCCAAGTAAGTCGTTCAGATGGACTGAGTCTGCGATGGCAAAGGAAATTGCCCTTTTCATCGATGATATCTGTATCACCAAAGAGCACAGCAGGACGCTCCTCGCCATCACCAACGACTGCAGCAAGTACTACCTTGTCTAATGTATCGGGATTAGGAAAACGGTCGCCAGCGTTCATAAAGACGATGTAATCGCCTGTTGCCTGCTGTAAACCTTTGTTCATTGCATCATAAAGCCCATCATCAGGTTCGCTTTGAATGCGTACGACATGTTCGTTCTCAGCCTCATCAGACTGCTGCTGATAGGCTTTAGCAATCTTTAAAGTGTCATCTGTAGAAGCCCCATCAATGATGATATGCTCCACATGAGGATAGTTCTGCATGAGCACACTGTCAAGTGTCGGCTGTAAAACCGAAGCGGCATTATAGGTTATAGTGACTACTGAAAATGTGATCATAATCGGAAATTCTTATAGGCAAGAGCCTCATTATATACTTCAAGATATTGCATTGCAACGCTTCGTTGTGAATAGCAGCGTAGGACTTTCCTCACTGCTGCCTCTGAAAGTGCTGTGTAGTCAGCCTCTTCAAGAACCCAGTGCATACCCTTTGCAAGGTCTTCTGAATTACGTTCTGCCGCGACATAGCCATTCTTACGATGGTCGATCATCTCTGGTATTCCTCCAACCTTAAAGCCTACGCATGGTACACCACACGCCATTGCTTCCATAATTGTATTAGGGAGGTTATCTTCAAGCGATGGAAGAACGAAGACATCTGCAGCATTATAGACATCACGAATTCGCTGTTGGTCACTTACATAACCGAGCGGATAAACTGACAAAGCAAGTTTTCCCTCCAATTCTTCAGCGTGTCCACCAAGAATAGCTATACCTGTATTCTCCTTTATTTCTGGATGTTCGACAACCATCTGTTCAATGGCTTCGATAAAATAATCCATTCCCTTACGCAGATCTGTCACACGCTGAGAAACGAAGAGTATAAGTCGTTTATCCACTGGAAGCTGCAAACGCTGTCGTGCAACTTGCTTGTCTTGTGGCTCAAAAACATGCGTATCTATTGGATTAGGAATACTTGTAACACTCAAGCCATTCAAGAGTCCACTCCGCTTTGCCTGACGAGCAAGCCATTGACTACATGTTACGAACCACATATTACCATGATTATAGATAGCTTTCTTACGTTTCCAGACTTTTGAAGACAAATCATTCGAATTACCTCTGCCTGGGAGAAGTGGGCAATTGCCGCAACCATTCTCGTAACGATAGCAGCCATGCGCATAATGACAGATACTGGATGCAGGCCAAAGGTCGTGCATTGTCCACACAACAGGCTTACCAGAGCATAAAATCTTTTTGATACTATTCAATGAAAGCATACCCTGATTAATCCAGGAAAGATGAATAATATCAGCTTCCTTGAACTCACGTAGCTTTGTGATATCGGCTCCTGAGTTTGCTAAATCAATCTCAAAGAGATGGTTTCGAGAGAAGTGGAGGTTCCAAAAAACACAGAAACGCTCCCATAGTAGATGCCACTGATTCTTCCACTCATGCCCAAGACTAACCACAGTGATGTCGTCCGTCAACTTATCACGTACCAACATCTTAGCCTTCACTCCGCTATTGTTCAGAGCATCTTTGAGTCGGTTGGCTGCAACAGCTGCACCACCGGTTTTCTCACTGGTATTTACTATCAGTATTCTCATTGATATATCATTTGCAGCAAAGTTACAAGAAAACAGATAAAAAGCCAAGAAAAGTGAGCAAATATTGATTGTTTGCGCACACAAAGAGTTGATTTGCATCAAGAAAAGACTATTTTTAAAGCAAAAGTTCTATGAAATATTGCACAAGACTTGAAAACTTTCTAACTTTGCATTGTCAAAAGGTTAATAGATTGTTTAGGTTAGTAGTAATAGATTTAGGTTTTTAGTTATTTTATTAAGGTAAAAGTTTAACGATTGATCAAGGATGACAAAGGTGGCCGTGAGGCTCCCTTTCATTTGAAAAGATTTCTTAGTTAAACATACTAATAACGCCGAAGCTCGTTGAGAGTCTCGGCGTTTTTCTTCTTTAAACTTTGCACTTTGAACATTGAACTTTATCCTTTGAACATTGAACTTTGAGCTTTGAACTTTGTCTTTAAGCATCATCAGTAATTATAATTATGAACCTTTGAACATTGAACTTTGAGTTTTGAACTTTGTCTTTAAGCATCATCAGTAATTATAATTAAGTCCTTTGAACATTGAACTTTAAGTTTTGAACTTTGTCTTTAAGCATCATCAGTAATCATAATTATGAATTTTGAATTATGAATTCTGAATTATATATGAATTGTGAATTATAAATTAAGAACTATGAGTTTCAGCAAAAGAAGAGCCGACACTCATAGAGTATCGGCTCTTCTACGTTAGTATGTTATGAAAAATTTGAGAGAATTGAGACTTCACAGCCTCGAGTTGTTTTACTTAAAATGATTATTTTATAGAGAAAGCATAGAAATTGTCTTATTTTGTAATGGTTGATACAGATGACTGTATCTTGTGTTGCAAGGTATCGCTCACCACTGAATCGGCCTTAGCAACAGATGGACCCTCCTGAGGTTTATCTACAGCTGCAGTGCTTGGGCTTATCTGATGAACATCACCATCAGAGAAAGCAACCTGCATTGCATTACCTAAGGTTAGGAAGATAGCTACCACAGCGGCTGCCTTAAAGAGTGGCATAAGACGGTGGCGCATTGTTATTACACGTGCCTTTACTGGCTCGTCTTCCTGTATTAGTCCGAGGACTCTCTGGTCAAAGTCATCGCCCAAGACGTCCATCTCCTTCTCATTCTGCTCATAAACGAACAGAGAACGATAAGGCAGCAACGCAGCTGGAATGTCCTCCTGTGAGAAGAACATACGCAAGATTTCCTCTTCTTGGAGAGAAGTCTCACAACGCCAGTAGCGTTCCAGTAATTGTTCGATGTACTTATAATCCATAATTGTCTAATTTCAAATATTTTTGTTTAACCGTCTGTCGAGCTCTAAAGATATTAACTTTCACTTGCTCTTCGCTGATTTCGAGTATTTCAGCAATCTCTTTGTATGACTTCCCTTCAAAATCTCTTAGCTGCATGCAACTACGTTGTTTCTCTGGAAGAGCGTCTACAATCTGTTTTACGAGACTGATTTTATCCTCTTCTATCATTCGGTCTTGAGGATTAGATGAAGCAAGAGGCTCAGCTACTTTCACATCTTCTAAAGAATCATTGTTATTCTCCTTCTTTTTGATGCGGTCGAGCGAAAGGTTGCGACATACGGTGAGGCTAAAAGCTTCGATAGAATCGATATTTTCCCACTCGTATCGGCGGTTCCAAACCTTTATCAGCGTATCCTGCACGATGTCCTCAGCCTCAGCTCGATTGAGCGTGATTCGGAGTGCAAGCCTGAAGAGTTCATTCTTCAATGGCAACACATCGTTACGGAAACTGACTTTCTTCATCTTCTCTCTGTTTAAATGACGTTTATTTATGGGGGAAAGTTACAAGCATGAGGCGAAAAACCTTGTTATTTAACTTTCATTAAGACCTTTATTCTTCTTATTATGCTGCTCTAAACAGCTTTATTACTTGGCTTTTTATCCTATTAAAGAACCTTTATCACGAATTATCTTCACGAAGAAAAAGAATTATTTTCATGAAAAGAAATATTTATTTTCATGAAAAGAAAGAATTATTTTCATGAAAATAATTCGATAAGATTATGCTGTTACGACTAAGAGCGAGTATAAACTCATAGGACAGACATCCTTACCAATCTTTTTAAACACCATCTTTTGACTCACTATATTAATAAACGTAGGGACGCACAATTCGTGCGTCCGAAACGAAATATTCAAGGTTGACGCACGAGCTATGCGCCCCTACAGTTTGTCAATGATTATGTTTATTGCTCCTTACGGACAAACTTCTTATCCCGAAGACTTACAGTTTACTCCAAATAAGTGTAACCGTAGAGGCCGCTGCGGTAGTTACTGAGGAACTCTTTACCCTCCTCAAGTGAAATCTTACCCTGCTTTACGCTCTTTGTCACCCATATTTCGAGTTGACGAACAAGCTTCTTTGGATTATACTGAACATACTCCAACACCTCTTCTACCGTCTCACCATCAAAGATCTGATCGATATGATAGCTGCCATCCTTTACTGAAACATGTACGGCATTGGTATCACCAAAGAGGTTGTGCATATCACCTAAAATCTCTTGATAAGCTCCAACGAGAAAGACTCCAAGGTAATAAGGCTCATTCTTTTTCAATGCGTGGATAGGAAGAACGTGACTACTGCGACCCATTGCAACGAAGTTTGAAATCTTACCGTCGCTATCGCAGGTAATATCCTGCAAGGTTGCATTACGCGATGGACGCTCATTAAGCCTCTGAATTGGCATTACTGGGAAGAGTTGATCAATCGCCCAGCTGTCTGGAAGAGACTGGAAGAGAGAGAAGTTACAGAAATATTTATCTGCAAGAAGCTTATCCATATTGCGCAACTCATCAGGCACATGCTTCATATTCTTTGCCAAATTGTTGATTTCATGGCATACACTCCAATACATTGCCTCAATCTCAGCACGTGTCTTTAAGTCTACCAAACCATGAGAGAACAGCTCTAAGGCTTCCTCACGAATCTGCTCTGCATCGTGCCAGTCTTCTAACATGTTACGAGAATCAAGATTATCCCAGATATCGTAAAGGTCTTTTACCAACTGATGGTCGGTATCCTTTGCCTCAAAATCCTCTGACATCTCAGGCAGAGAGGCAGTTTCAAGTACATCAATCACGAGGACAGAGTGATGAGCAGAAAGACTTCTACCACTCTCGGTGATGATATTTGGATGTGGAATATCATTCTTATTGGCTGCATCAACAAAGGTATAGACACAGTCGTTGACGTATTCTTGGATGCTATAGTTAACAGAACTTTCGCTACTTGCAGAACGAGTACCATCATAATCGACACCTAAACCACCGCCACAGTCAACAAAATCAACGTTATAACCCATCTTTCTGAGGTTCACATAATACTGTGCAGCCTCGTTGAGAGCGGTCTGAATACGACGAATCTTCGTAATCTGCGAACCAATATGGAAGTGGATAAGATGCAAACAGTCATGCAATCCCTTATTATCAAGCGTTTCTAAAGCCTGCAAGAGTTCAGAAGAAGTAAGACCGAACTTAGAAGCATCGCCACCACTATCAGCCCACTTACCAGAACCACTGGATGCAAGTTTGATACGAATACCGAGGTTTGGCTTTACATTCAACTTCTTTGCAGCACGTGCAATAAGGTCGATTTCATTGAGTTTCTCCACTACAATGAAAATACGCTTACCCATCTTCTGTGCTAACAGAGCCAATTCTATATAGCTCTGATCCTTATATCCGTTACAGATAATAAGCGAATCGCTCTGACACTGTACAGCAATCACAGCATGCAACTCAGGCTTTGAGCCTGCTTCCAAGCCCAAGTTGAACTTACGTCCATGAGAGATAATCTCCTCAACTACCGGCTGCATCTGGTTTACCTTAATAGGATAGATGATGAAGTTCTCAGCTTTGAAGTCATATTCCTTCCTTGCTTTCTCAAAGCAAGAGGATGTTTTCTCGATACGATTATCGAGAATATCTGGGAAACGGAGCAACACTGGAGGTGTCACATCGCGCAGGGCGAGTTCATCCATAACGTCACGCAAGTCAACTTGTGTATTATCCTTACAAGGCGTTACATACACATCACCCGATTCGTTAATACCAAAGTAAGATGTACCCCATCCTGAGATGTTGTACAACTCTTGAGAATCTTCAATCGTCCACTTTTTCATTTCTATTCTTCTGTCCCTATATATAATCTTGAATTAATCAATTATTTGCTTTGAGCGTTTAATTCCTAACTATTAAATAATAGCTATTTTATTTTTGTCTGTTAGTCTTATTCAACTTTAATAGCTCGCAAAGCTGATTGACTGAAATCTGTATCTTGTCGTAACTATCCATAAGACTCACGTCAAGAACGTGCTTTGCCTTTGTATAAAAAGGCTCACGATGTTTCAGTTGTTCACGAATAAACAGGCTTACCTCATCAGGTGTTTTGTTAAGCAAGAGGGGGCGTACAGATTTACCCATCAGTAGATGCTTGTAAAGGACATCTGTCTCTGCTTTCAAATAGACCGTCTCTGCTTGCCCATTCATATACTCCATATTATCAAAGAAACATGGAGTTCCTCCCCCACAAGAGATAATGACATTCTCAAATTCAGCCACCTCGTGAAGCATTGACTGTTCTATCATACGGAAGCCATCCTCTCCCCTTTCATCGAAGATTTGCTTCACCGTCTTGCGCATTCGGCTCTCTATGTACCAGTCTAAGTCGTAGAACGGAATGTTCAACTCCTTTGACAAGGCTCTGCCTACGGTAGTCTTGCCCGCACCCATATAACCTATGAGAATAATGCGAAGTGGTTTGTATTCTTCTGTATGTTCTGTCATACTCACGTTATATTTATCATCCACCCTATAGCCTGACATTATCAGACTACGTGGTGGATGTCTTCCTTTCCCTTATAGGTGAGTCTATATTCAATTACTTCTTACGTTTTGGCTCCGGAGCATTCTTTACGATGTCCATACACTGTTCGTAAGTAAGTTCTGCAGCCTTCTCATGAAGTGCCTTTGGCATACGGTAATTCTTACCATCATAAGCAATATAAGGACCGTAACGACCATTCATCACCTCCATCTTAGCATCTTCTTCGAAGGTCTTTAAATGACGCTGTGCATCCTGCAGACGCTTCTTCTGAATAAGGTTGATAGCTGCATCAAGACTGATTGTGAGTGGGTCTTCCTCCTTTGGCAGCGATGTGTACTTCTTATCATGAAGCACGTAAGGACCAAATCGACCTGCACCAATTACTACGTCTGTACCCTCAAACTGTCCAAGATTGCGTGGCAACTTAAATAACTCCAATGCCTCATCAAGGGTAATGGTTTCCATACTCTTATCTGAAGGGAGCTGTGAGAAGCGTGGCTTGTCCTCATCGTCAGCACTACCAATCTGTACCACTGGACCAAAACGACCGATCTTTACAAACACAGGCTTACCTGAAACAGGGTCAATACCAAGTTCTCGCTCACCTGCCTTATGCTCAGAACGGGCATTCATAACCTTCTCCACCTCTGGTTCAAAACTCTGGTAGAAGGTCTTCATTTCCTTATTCCACTCTGCTTTTCCCTCTGCAATCTTATCGAACTCCTGCTCAACCTTAGCAGTAAAGTTGTAGTCCATGATATCAGGGAAGTTCTCCATAAGGAAGTCGTTTACAACGATACCGATGTCGGTTGGGATAAGCTTACCCTTATCAGCACCCGCCATCTCCTTCTTTGTCTTAGAAGTTATCTTCAATCCAAGCAATGAGTCAACAGCATACTTGCGCTCTTCACCCTTGCGATCTCCCTTCTGCACATATTCACGTTGCTGAATTGTTGAAATCGTTGGGGCGTAAGTTGATGGACGACCAATACCAAGTTCCTCAAGTTTACGTACAAGACTTGCTTCCGTATAGCGGTTTGGTCCCTGTGAATAACGCTCTGTTGACACGATTTCACGACGCTCTAACTCTTCGCCTTCGTGCATTACAGGTAGTGCATGTGAGAACTCCTCACCATTATCCTCATCGTCAGTTGACTCGTGATATACCTTCAAGAAGCCTTCGAAAGCAACAACTTCACCATTCGCAATAAACTGTAAATCAGTGGTACTCTTGCCATCTTCTGACTCAAGAGAAATGTTTACTGTAGTCTTCTCTATCTGTGCATCAGCCATCTGTGAAGCAATAGTACGCTTCCAGATAAGGTCGTACAAACGCTTTTCTTGGCTTGTTCCTTCAATAGAAACATTGTCGATATACGTAGGACGAATAGCCTCGTGAGCTTCCTGTGCACCCTTGCTATGTGTCTGATACTTTCTTACTTTTCCGTAATCTGCTCCATAGAGTCGTTCAATCTCTGCCTTACAGGTATTGATAGCCAAAGCTGAAAGATTCACACTATCGGTACGCATGTAGGTAATACGACCCGCCTCATACAATCGCTGGGCAACCATCATCGTCTGACTTACGGTAAATCCGAGCTTTCTTGCAGCTTCCTGCTGCAGGGTTGAGGTAGTAAATGGAGGAGCTGGAGTACGTTTCAAAGGCTTCTTTGCAATCGATGAAACCTTGAATTTTGAGGTCTTACACAGTTCAAGAAACGCTATTGCTTCCTCGTGTGTCTTGAAGCGCTTACTCAATTCAGCCTTCACCTCATTCTTTGAACCGTCTTCGTTGGTTACAGCGAAGACTGCATTCAAACGGTAGTAAGGCTCTGATTTAAAGTTCTGTATCTCACGCTCACGCTCAACAATCAGTCTAACAGCTACGCTCTGCACACGTCCTGCACTCAAAGCAGGCTTCACCTTGCGCCACAACACTGGTGAAAGACGGAATCCAACCAAGCGGTCGAGTACACGACGAGCCTGCTGTGCGTTCACAAGATTCATGTCCAAACGACGTGGTGATTCAATAGCTTTCAATATAGCAGGCTTGGTAATCTCATGGAAAACAATACGATTCGTTTTCTCTTCGTCCAACCCTAACACCTCACAAAGGTGCCAGCTGATAGCCTCTCCCTCACGGTCCTCATCGGAAGCTAACCAAACTTTCTCAGCAGCTTTTGCACTCTTCTTCAGTTCACTGACTACTTTCTTCTTCTCATCAGGGATTTCGTAGTCAGGATTTAACGTGTCGAGATCAATGCTAAGTTCCTTTTTCTTCAAGTCACGGATATGTCCATAAGATGACATCACCTTATAGTCCTTACCGAGAAACTTCTCAATGGTCTTAGCCTTTGCTGGGCTCTCTACTATTACCAAGTTTTCTTGCATAATCAATCTTGTACATTTTTTCAAGGGCGCAAAAGTACTTAAACTTTTTGCTTACACCTTATATAATAGGCAAAATTTCTACTTTTTTAAGTTTTTCGACTCTAATTGTAGAAAATCATATAGTGCCTGACGGATAGAACGAAGCCCGAACTGCTCTGTGTGAACCTCTGACAAAGGCAACCATATAGCCTCTTCTACATCGTCAGCAGCCTTGAGTGCTGTCTCATCCTCTACCTTACAGACAAAGAATGCATCAAGTGTTGGAACATCAAAATCACTATAACGATACTTATTCGGAAGTGAACAGAAATAACGTTTCTCTTTGATAATGAGGTTAGTTTCCTCTTTCACCTCGCGTATTAATGCTTCACCGATAGTCTCTCCAATATCACAGAAGCCACCAGGAAGGTCCAACGTTCCACGTCCTGGCTCAAACTTTCTACGTGTAACAAGCAGCTCTCCCTGCTCATTCAGAATGAATGCAGCAACAGCAGAGCTTGGATTTAAGAAATACTCAAAGCCACAACTCTCACAGCGTTTGCTCTTTTCATTCTGTTCAACGAAGTGTTTACTTCCACATACTGGGCAATACCGAAATTTATCTAATACGTGCATCTTGAGATTGTATATTGTTCTTGTATATTGATGTTGCTATTTTAGCAGCTTACTAAAAGGAAGTTGTTAACAGTAATACGAAATTATTAAAATTCGTTTATACTTCATACCTTTTATTATTTCTGCTTGCAAATATACTAAAAACTCTAAACATCTACTATTGAAATCGTATCTTTTTGTTAACTTTGCAACTATACGTTCAAAATCTTACGCTTTATTCCTCTTCTGATGACAGTAACGTGCTGTTTTCTGTAAATCAACTAACTAACATTACATAGTAGAAAGGGAGAGAAAATAAACGTACAAAACAACTAAACAGAGAATAGAATGAATTTAAGAAAACTTTTCCTCGTAATCGGGTTGGCTACTGCCACTATGACAATGTCTGCTCAGAGTGTCTTCGACGTTAAGCTTTATAACGGACGACCACCTTACGATAATGGTGATGCAAACGACTCTGCAAAGGTTCGTGTATTCCTTCCTATGGAGAAACAAGCTACTGGCCGTGCCGTAATTATCTGCCCTGGCGGTGCATACGAAACCCTTTCTATGGAAAAAGAAGGCTACGATTGGGGAGAGTTCTTCCAGAATCAAGGTATTGCAGCCATTGTTTTAAAGTATCGTATGCCACATGGTCAGCCTGAAGTTCCAGTTTCTGACGCAGAGCAGGCTATGAAACTTGTACGCATGAATGCAACAAGTTGGAAAATTAACCGCAATGATGTAGGTATCATGGGCTTCTCTGCTGGTGGTCACCTTGCTGCAACCATCGCAACAAGAAGTCAGGGTGAGGCAAAGCCTAACTTCCAGATTCTCTTCTATCCTGTTATCTCCATGATGGAAGGTTACGGACATGACAGAAGTCGTCAGAACTTCCTTGGCAAGAGTCCAAGCAAGCGTGACGAAAAGAAATATAGTGCTGACATGAACGTGAGCCGTGTAACTCCACGTGCTTTCATTGCCCTCAGCGATGATGATGATTCTGTTCCACCAGCAAATGGTGTAAACTTCTACACCGAGTTGTACCGCAATGACGTTCGTGGTTCTCTCCACGTTTATCCAGGTGGTGGCCATGGTTGGGGTAGCAAGATTGGTTTCCGTTACCATGAGGAGTTGATGATGGACTTGAAGGCATGGTTAAAGAGTTTCTAAACCTATTCTAACCTTATCCTTCAACGGGTTAAGCCGAATTTAACTCATCGGCATCTGAATTAATTACCGACTATATTACAAAGGGATACACGGGCTGTGTATCCCTTTTTCTTTGCCCTTCTTTCTCTTCTGAAAGGGATAGATACTCGACAGGTTAATGCTCCGCACCATTCGTGTTAGCCCTCCGCACCAATGGTGTTAAGCCTTCGCACCAATGGTGCGGGGCATTATTCTCCCAATGATTTACGAATAAAATGAAAGCAAATCACCATTAGAACAAATGCACTCACAGACGCTATATACCGTTATTGCTATGACACAGCAATAGAAGTAGAGACACCATCTCTCCCAACATCAATATATAAAAAAGAGAGTCAAGTCACTCTTTCCCAGAAATCACACTAAGGAAAGAATTGACTTGACTCTCTATAATGTCTTTATATTCTACAACTCCTAATCTATAAGAGTTTACAGAACATTAATATTCATCTATTTTCAGCTCCTTACGATAATCGTTTAGGCGCTTCATCAGTTGCTTTGTAACCTTCTCTGTACCCTTCTTGCCGTAGATGTTATTCAACTCATCTGGGTCATTCTGCAGGTCATAAAGTTCATAGTAACTTACGTCAGGATCCTCGTTGAAATAGTTTGTTGCATAAAGATAGCGCAAACAATTATTCTCGCTTGTACCTGCAATATTCTGGTACTTATTCTCCTCCACGGCACGCATACCACCCTTACCATAGAAATAGATAAGCTTATAGCGGTCAGTACGTACACCATCGTGCTTACGAACGAGGTGATAAGTAGGATAATCATAGTAGTGATAATACAAATCCTTGCGCCAATTCTTTGGCTTCTCACCAGCAAGCAGTGGCTGCAGAGGCTTACCAGTCATCTCCTTAGGCTGCTCTACGCCAGCAAAGGCAAGGAAAGTTGGTGCAAAGTCGATATTCTGTACCATATCAGTATTCTCAACACCTTCCTTTATATGACCTGGGTAGCTAATGATCAATGGGGTATGGAAAGACTCCTCATACATAAAACGCTTATCAAACCATCCATGCTCGCCCATATAGAAGCCCTGATCAGAGGTATAGATAACCACGGTATTCTTATCCAAGTCATGTGCTTTAAGATAATCCAATAGCTGTCCCACACTCTCGTCTACCGAAGCAATGACAGACATATAGTCACGAATATAATTCTGATACTTCCACACGGCAAGTTCTTTTCCAGACAGCTTAGCCTCGATGAAACGGCGGTTTCTTGGCATATAATACTTATCCCAAGCCATTCTTTGTGCAGGAGTCATACGGCCAAGTTCACCCATCAAACCAGAATAAGACGACATACTCTCTACGTCTGACGTATCGAGGAGTTCAGGGATTTTGAAGTCTAAGATCAACTCCATGTCCTTTTCAATATTCATCTTCTGTGTTTTAGCTGCCGAGCCACGGTTTTCATAGTTATCCCAGAAGGTTTTTGGCAATGGGAAATCTACCCCATCATACATTCCGATATGCTTTGGTTCAGCAAACCAGTTGCGGTGTGGTGCCTTATGATGCACATACAAACAGAAAGGCTTATCCTTCTGACGGTTATCGAGGAACTCTATTGCATGCTTAGTAGTCAGTGATGTAGCATAACCCATCTCCTGTTCATACTTACCATATTTGCCCGTCTTGCAGAAAGTAGGATTATAGTATTTTCCCTGACCATCAAGGATATGATAATAATCAAAGCCCTTTGGCTTACACATCATGTGCCACTTGCCCACGATTCCAGTCTCATAACCTGCCTTCTGCATCAGCTCTGGAACGAAAGTCTTTGTTGTGTCAATACCTTCCGCCAACTGTCTTTGACCATTCTGGTGGCTATAAAGGCCTGTCATCAAGCAGGCACGACTTGGCGTTGACAATGAGTTCTCCACGAAACAGTTGCGGAAAAGCATTCCACGCTGTGCCAAACGATCGATGTTTGGTGTAGGAGCTAACTTCGAGATAGGACTACCGTATGCACTAATTGCCTGCATAGCATGGTCGTCACACATAATGTAAAGGATGTTCGGACGTGCCACGTCCTGTGCAAGCATCTTACCTTGAGCACACGACAGTGCTGCCAATGGCAAGATTGCTTTTGCAATGTTCTGATTCATATAGAATGGTTTTTAGATATTTGTGTCTTATTACGCCCTCCCCTTCGGCATTGTGATTGGGAACAAAGGATTGTCAACATGCTCTTGATAGATTATCTTTACCATCTGTTCAACAATCTCTGGATGCTCCTGCGCAATGTCCTTATCTTCATGAAGGTCTGTTGCAAGATTATAAAGATGCGGTACACCACGGATAACAATCAGCTTCCAATCTCCCATACGCACGGCAATCTGATTGGTTTCAGCAAACTCCCAATAAAGGTGCGGATGCTTCTTTTGTGCCTTTTCATCGCTCATCAAGGTTGGAAAAATAGAGATTCCATCGAAGTAATCAATAGTCTTTTTCTTATTAATATAGCGTTTTGGGAAGTTGCGAACACCTGCCACGTCACAGAAAGTTGGCATCAAGTCGTAGAAAGCAAATGGCAAATCGCTGGTCACATCCACCTTAATACGCCCTTTCCATCGAGCAATGAATGGAATACGAATACCTCCCTCATAGCACTGACGCTTAACTCCACGCAACTTACCATCACGGTTGAAGAATGCAGGGTCTGCTCCACCCTCCTCATGAGGACCATTATCACTAGTAAAGATAACGAGCGTGTTCTCAGCAAGTCCTTGCTCATCTAAGGTACGGAGGATTTCTCCGACATAAGCATCAAGGCGCGTTATCATTGCAGCAAACTGTGCGTGTGTATGCACAACAGCGTTGTAACGTGAGCCTTCCTGCCCACCCCATGTCTTATCCTCAAAGAACTTCTTCTTGTAGAAAGCTAAAAGCGAGTCGTTAGGCTGTGCAAGTTCTGCATGAGGAAGCGTATAAGTGAATACTCCAAAGAATGGTTTATCATTGCTTTGTCGCTTCAACCAGTTCATAGCGTGCTGATGGATGAGGTCGGCTGAGTAGTCCTTGCGTTGTGCATACTGATCACCAAACATTGGATAATCAATATTATTCTGCATCACAACACGTTTAACAGCACTGTCTCCACGCTCCCTGCTGTACTCATTAAGGAAATTAGGATAATAAAGATGTGCTTGGAACTGACAGATATAACCATAAAATTCATCTACACCACGCTTGTCTGGAGTTGACTTAGAGCCTTCGTAACCTCCAGCCCACTTACCAAACATACCCGTACGATAGCCTTGTCCCTTCATGATCTCAGGCAAAATAACGTGCTCTGGATCGTAAGGATGCTGACCAACAACGCTGAAATCGCGGTTTTTTCCATAATAGATAGGCTTACTTGGTGCCCAATATTCCTTGTTTCCTCGTACTTCCGTATGACCAGAATGTTGTCCTGTCATAAAGCAGGCACGCGATGGAGCACTCACTGGAGCACCTGCATACGCTTGTGTAAAACGCATACCTTCCTTTGCCATACGGTCAATATTCGGTGTAAGGATATACTGCTGTCCATAGCATCCAAGGTCGCCATAACCCATATCATCACACATGATGTATATAATGTTAGGCTTTTGTTGATTTTTAGGAGTCGCAGCATTGCCTTGTACACATCCAAAAGCTGTGAGTGGTAAAAGCGTTTTTACAAAATTTGAAATCATATTTATAGGTTTTAGATTTTCGTTATTTTAGGCTAAGAGATACAGAAGTTCAACCTTAGTAGAACTCTTGTACCTTCTTTATTGTGCTATTTTAATCAACTGACAATCTAATGCTGTTTCTATCTTAGCGATAGTTTGCATTGTGAAGTTATGCCTTCCTGTAAGCCATTTAGATATTTCCGACTCACGTTTATGTAGCTGTTTTGCAAGGTCCTTTTGTGTTAATCCTTTCTTAGATAACACTTCATGGATACGTTCTGCAATCCCAAATGAAAGTTCAATTTGGGCTTTTTGTTCTGCAGGTACTGCTGCGAGACACTGTCTGAATAGCTCGTTCTTTACCATAATGACTTCTTGTAATCTATTAGAAAAGGACTTTAACACTCTCCAGAATTGTATTTACTCATAATAGAAAGCTTTACAAAGGTAGGTGTTAATAGTTAGATTATTCACTTTTGAGTAAACTTTTAATAAATTTTTGCGCTCTCTTTAAACTCTATCAGTTCATTCAAGAACATCTTTTGTTATGTCATTGAGTTAGTTCTTTCTCTTTGCAATGTAGGCAAAGTAAGTTATACCCGAGATTCACCAAGGTATAAAAGCTAATAAAACGCCTACAAAAATATAAAACTTATCACCAAACAATAAAGTTAACAAGGCCTATCTATCTCTTTATCGTTTAATGAAGGATAGAGATTTAAATATAAATTAAGTACCAATTCATAACCCTTTGCGAATTACTTTCATGAAGAAAAACAATTATTTACGTGAAAAAAAATATTTATCTTCATGAAAAAAAAGATTTATTTTCATGAAAATAAATCGAAAGGAGGGGTATTTAATGGGAAAGGAGGGCATAAATTACATATTAAAAACTCCAATATTAGTACACTAAAAAGCCCGAATTAATCGAGAAAAGTTATACTTTATTCAATCAATTCGGACCATATAGTTTGTCTAAATGCCAATTATCCCTTGCCTATTGAGATAAATACGATAAACAAATATTATCCCACACGGAAACAATATCACGTATAAAGGAAAGAAATAATTTACTTTATTCTATCTAAAAACTCCTTAGGAAGTTTTGGCATAGCACCATTCTGCGTGCAGACGTATGCACTTACATCTACCGCAAGTTTATGGGCATCAGTAATAGGCATACCCGCCAAGATTGCAGAAGCAAAGGCT
>ERZ773018.536-NODE-536-length-22135-cov-5.211322_pt1 | contig 22135 bp, 18 predicted proteins | sample MGYA00580840_ERZ773018 | MGnify/ENA primary metagenome ERZ773018 (study PRJEB29015, sample SAMEA2738125) | human oral metagenome | biome: human oral; feature: human-associated habitat; material: saliva | place: China | collected 2256 ... | reverse complement strand
TTCTTTTCCTTCTTCTTCTAATGAATTACTTTTATCTATTATTATTTCTAAATCTTTCTTAAGAGTTGTTATAACTCTTTCTGATTTTGATTTTTCTTCTAATATTTTTCTTGTTTTTTCAGATATTTCTGAGTTGTTAGTATTTTTGCTTCTTTCTTTTAATAACTCTTTTTCTGATAAAACATTTGATACTTCTTCTGTTATTTTTAATAGTTTAGAGTTTAGTTCTTTTATATTAAGTTCTTTTTTATCTATTTCATTAGATAGACTTAATGTATCTACTTCATTTTTATTTATTTTATTATTTATTATTTCTATATTACTAGTCAATTTATCCTTTTCTGTTTTATATTTATTTAATTCATTATTAAATTTTTCTATATCGTGAGCTAGTAAAGATACTTCTAAATTTTCTAATAGGGTTTTATTTTCAGTATATTCTATTGCTTTTTCTCGTTGTTTTTTTAATGGAGATAGTTGCAATTCTAATTCGTTTATTATGTCATTTGCACGAGATAAATTAGAGTTTGTTTTATCTAATTTTCTTAAAGCTTCTTCTTTTCTTTTTTTATACTTCAATACGCCTGCTGCTTCTTCAAATATAATGCGTCTTTCTTCTGGGCTTGATGAAAATACTTTTTCTACTTCACCTTGTGAAATAATATTAAATGATGCTTTAGACATTCCTGAATCCATTAGAAGAGTCGTAATATCTTTTAGTCTACATCTTTCATTATTTAAGAAATATTCATTTTCTCCAGTTCTATATACTCTTCTTTTTATTGAGATAGTAGAATATGGAGTATTTATAAATTTATCAGTATTATCAAATACTAATTCTACAGATGCGGCATTTAGTGGGTTTCTTGATTTAGAACCTGAAAATATTACATCAGTCATTGAAGAAGCTCCACGTAATTCTTTTACTGATTGTTCTCCTAATACCCATCTTACGGCATCAACTACATTCGATTTACCTGAACCATTTGGTCCTACTATACATGTAGTAGAGTTATCTAATTTTATTTCTAATTTATCTGCGAAAGATTTGAATCCAGATACTATTATTTCTTTTAAATACATAAGTTTCACCCTAAGTAAAAGTATACATTAATTTGTCTATCTTTACAATTGTTTTAACTATATCAATAAAAAAATAGGATTTACCCTATTTTTCTGTTTCTTTGTCTTTATTTTTCTTTGGTTTTGGTAGAGCTTCTTTTCTTGAGAAATCTTGTCTTCCTTTTTTATCAGTTCCCATAGCTTTTACTATGATTTCGTCTCCTAGTTTTACTATATCAGTTACTTTTTCTACTCTTTCATGAGCAAGTTGAGATATATGAACTAGTCCTTCACATCCTGGCCATATTTCTACAAAGCATCCAAAATCTTCTATTCTTACTACTTTAGCAGTATATACTTTACCTTGTTCTACTTCTCTTGTTATATCTTCTATCATCTTACGAGTCTTATTTATTACTTCCCTATCTTGGTGATAGATAATTACTTGTCCACTATCTTCTACTTCTATCTTAACGGCATTTATATTTGTAACTTCTTTTACGTTAGATGCTTCACAAATTATCTTAGTAATTGTTTCTCCACCTTTACCGATAACATCTTTTATCTTATCAGGAGAAATCATAAATGTATCCATCTTAGGTGCATATTTAGATACATCTTCTCTTGGTTTAGCAATTTGAGCAGTTAGAACTTCTAATATTTCTAGTCTTGCTTTTTTAGCTTGTGCTAAAGCTTCTTTTAATATTTTCTTATTTATTCCAGATATTTTAATATCCATTTGTAAGGCAGTTATTCCATCTTTTGTTCCAGCTACTTTGAAATCCATGTCTCCTAAGTGATCTTCCATTCCTTGAATGTCAGTTAGTATTGTATAATCTTTTCCATGAGTAATTAATCCCATTGCAATACCAGCAACTGGTGCTTTTATTGGTACTCCAGCAGCCATTAAAGACATACAACCAGCGCAAATTGATGCTTGAGATGAAGATCCGTTTGATTCTAATATTTCAGACACTACTCTGATAGTATATGGGAATTCTTCTTCACTAGGTATTACTTGAGCTAGAGCTTTTTCACCTAAGGCTCCATGTCCTATTTCACGACGACCTGGTGCTCCATATCTTCCTGTTTCTCCTACTGAAAATTGTGGAAAGTTATAATGTAACATAAATCTCTTTTGATCTTCTACTCCTAGTCCATCTATAATTTGATGATCTGCTAGTGCTCCTAGAGTTGTTACTGATAATGCTTGTGTTTCCCCTCTTGTAAATAATGCTGAACCGTGTGTTCTTGGTAGCATATCAATATCTGTTGATAATGGTCTTATTTCATCCATCTTTCGTCCATCTGCACGTAGTTTTTCTTTTACTACTATGTTTCTAAATAAATTATATTCAACATTTGATAAACACATTTTTACTTTTACTAATAATTGAGCTAATTCTTCTGGTTTTAATTTATCTTCATTTTCTTTAGTGTATAATTCTACAACTTCATCTTTGATATCATCTATTGCTTGATATCTAACTAATTTTTCTTTTATATGAAGTGCATCGTTCATCTTAGTTGTTACTAATTTTTCTACTCTTTCAACTATTTCTTTTTCTGGTGTAAGAGTTTCATATTCCATCTTTTCTACACCAATTTCTTTTATAATTGATTCTTCAAATTCTACTAGTTCTTTTATTGCTTCATGTCCTTTTAGTAATGCCTCTAACATATCATCTTCTTTTACTTGTTTAGCAGAAGATTCTACCATGTTTATAGCCTCTTTTGTTCCGGCTACTGTTAGATTTATATCTGATAATTCAGATTGTTCTACTGTTGGATTTATTACTAACTTACCATCTACTCTTCCTACTTTTACTCCAGCAATTGGTCCATTAAATGGAATTTTTGATATAGACACTGCTAGAGACGAAGCTATCATTGCTGTTAGAGCTGGATCACAATCTGGATCAACTGATAATACTGTTGAGATTATTTGAACTTCATTTTTGAAGTCTTCTGGAAATAATGGTCTCATTGGTCTATCAATTAATCTTGCTGCTAGAGTTGCTGCTTCACTTGCCCTTCCTTCTCTTTTAATAAATCCTCCAGGTATTTTACCTACTGAATATAATTTTTCTTGATAATTTACTGTTAATGGAAAAAAATCTGATAGTAGGTTAACTGTTTTAGATACTACAGTAGCTGTTAGTACTGCTGTATCTCCATATCTTACTAATACTGCTCCATCTGCTTGCTTAGCAAGTTGTCCATGTTCTACAACTAACTTTCTTCCATGAAAGTCCATTTCAAATATTTGTTTTCTCATAATTTTCCTTTCTCTTTTCTAAAAAAAATAGACACGAAAAAATGTGCCTACTTTCTTAATCCTAATTTGTCTATTACTTTTCTATAGCTTTGAATATCTTTCTTAGCTAGATATTGTAATAATTGTTTTCTTTGTCCAACCTTCTTTAAAAGTCCTCTGTTAGAATGATAATCATGTTTGTTTTGTTTCATATGATTAGTTAAAGTATTAATTTCTTTAGTTAATAAAGCAATTTGCACTTCAGCTGAACCAGTATCTTTTTCATTCTTACCGAATTCTTTAACAAGATTAGCTTTTTCAATCTTTGTTAATGCCATGTTTTACTTCCTTTCTTTCTGATACACTAAGAACTAAGTATAAAGTCGGAAATTCTTTAAACTGAGTTCCAGTAAACAACGATATTATATAATATTTTATCTTTATTTGTCAAATATATTTTTTTAACAATATATACAAAAACAGTGTTATTAAAAATGTTAGAGATGTCAACATTATATCTTTATAAAGTATTTTACCTGTTATTAGATACGATACTATTATTAAGATATAATATTATTTTCTTCAGTTTTTTATATCTTCCAATATAGATTTAAATAATTCAATTATATTTTCATATTTTAAATATTTATCTATTTCATTAATATTTACCCATAATACTTTTTCTATTTCTTCTTCTTGTTTTTTAATATTTCCACCTGTTATTTTCCCTATAAAATATGTGCATTTTTTTAGGTTGTTATTTTCTAAATAATATGAAATATTATATTCCTTTTTAGATATTATTTCTACGTCTAGAGAAGTTTCTTCTTTTGTCTCTCTTATTGCCGCTTCTTCTTTTGTTTCTTTTCCTTCTAGATGACCTTTAGGAAATGAATAAGTATTATTTAGTTGCTTTACTAGTAACACTTTATCATTTTCTATCAATACTACTCCTGCTGATATTTCAGTCATTGTTTTCTCCTGTAATAACTATCCCTTCTACTGAGTCAAAATCTCTTTTAGAATATGTTTTATCATAAATTTCATTTAATTTTTCTTTTATATCTTCACTAGTAAATGGTTTTGATATATATGCTGCAAAACCTTTTTCTAAATATTTTTTTGGGGCTTGTTCTAATACATCAGCTGTTACTGCTATAACTGGTGTAGAAAAATTAGGTATTTGTTTTAGTTTTTCTAATGCTGCTTCCCCACTCATCACAGGCATCATTATATCCATAAGTATTAAATCATATCTTTTAATTTTTGCTAGTTCTACTGCCTCAGCTCCATTAGATGCTTCTGTAATATCGAAGTTAAATCCTTCCATTGCACGTCGTGCAACTTTTAAATTTAATTTGTTATCATCTACTATTAGAACTTTATGGATTTCATGAAAATCATTTTCTTTTGGTAAGGTTTTATTTTCTTTTAATTTTGATATTTTTTGAGGTATTCTTGCGACAAATATTGTACCTTTTCCATATGAAGATTGTACATTTATTTTTCCATTCATCTTTTCGATAAGTTTCTTTGTTAAAGCAAGTCCTAATCCTACTCTATCTATATCTACTCCATCTTTACCTAGATTAGAATAATTTAAGAATAAATTATCTATTTCTTCTTTATGTATTCCCCTACCTGTATCTTGGCATGATATTATTAGTGTTGATTCATCACCTACATTTAATGCTTTTACAGATAATTCTATGCTTCCTCTTTCTGTATATTTAATTGAGTTAATAACTAGATTATTTATTATTTCTTTTATGTGAGCCTTATCACCGATTAATTCATAAGGAACATCATCATCTATTGATACACTAAATTTAATATCTTTATTCGTTATCTTTATTTGTTCTGCTTTTGCAATTGCATTAATTTCGTCTCTAGGTTTATATTCAATTTCTTCTAATTCTATATTTGATGGTTCAATTTTATTGATATCTATAATATTATCAACTATTTCCATTAAATTGGCAGAGGCTATTAGAATATCATCTATATCTTCCTTTATATCTTCCGGTACTTTATTGCTATTTTTTAATGAATCAGCTATACCAACTATTGTATTTAGTGGTGTTCTTATTTCATGAGACATGCTTTCTAAAAAATCTTTTTTTGCAAGAGATGCTTTAGCGGCAACCTCTTTAGCATGTTTTAAATCTTCTACCATCTTTTTATCCGGGTTTTCTATTGTATTATATAGTGCTAGCATAAACATTGCTACTATAAATGTTTCAGTAATAACTTGTGGATAATATATTCTTAATACTATTGCAATTAGTATTAAAATTAATAATATAAGGAATGGTATTGCCTTTGTTATTTTATGTTGTTTAATTACATATTTAATCTTCAATATCATTGCTCCCAATAATAATATTCCTATACCTATAAATGCCGCCATTGGAGCTTCTCCATCTAGGTCTAGTACTGCCCCTTTATTTATTGTTGTTATTGGTAGAGATAATGTTAAAGAAATAAAGAATATTGCCAATACTATAGATGTCTTTTTTGATACATTAATATCTTTGGATTTATTTATTACTAGTGAATAAATATATTCTCCTTGTACTATAAGTATCAATACAGATAAGTATATCTTTTGCATTATTCCTATTATAAAAATATTTCCAACGGTTTTTGCATATATATATAATGCTACACACATAACTGAGAAAAATAGGTTTAATATAACCATTCTAGAGTATACTTTTGTTTCCTCTGTATTACTATTTTTTTTGATAAAAAATAATCCAAATAAAAATAAACTTAATATAACTGCTGCCGCTGGCAACCAAAATCCATCTATGTAATTCATATCTTATTCTCCTACTATATTAATTATAATGTTTTAATCATTAAAAAACAATTATTATAGAAAAAAAAGAAGATTATTTTACCTTTTAATCTTCTTTTTCACTAGTATTATCATAAACAAAAGTTGTAGCATCTTTAAACCTATCTACATTTGGGTCATATTTTAATGGTGCATTATTCGAGTTAGAAATCGCTTTTTTATCATTTATAAATAACTTATCTAATTTTTCTTTAATTTGATCTCTTGTAAATGGTTTTCCAATATATGATGTGAATCCTTGATTTAAGTATTTTGTCTCAGAGCCAGCTCCTACATCAGCAGTAACTGCTATTACTGGGGTATTAAAATTAGAATCCTCTTTTAATTTTACAAGTGTTTCATCTCCACTCATACCAGGCATCATAATATCCATCAAAATTACATCATATTGTTTTTCTTTAATCTTTTCTAGACATTCATCACCACTATAAACTTCATCTATCTCGTAATTCAAATCTGACATAGCTTTTCTTGCCACTTTGATGTTTAACTTATTATCATCAACTATTAGAATTTTTTTAGCATCAACTGAATTAGACTCTTTTTCCTCGTCTTCTAATGTTTCTACTCCAGCAACATTTTTAAGTGCTAGATTTGCTTCTTCTGATAATGTTTCTGTTTCTTCTGCATTATCTGGTGGAATACTTTGCTTGGCATTAGATGTCACAGTTTTCATTTTACTTGTATTATATAATCTTAATACTTGAGTATTTGATAAATCGATATCTTGTTTTCCTATTTTTTGAGGTAAAGTTACTACAAATAATGTTCCTTTTCCAAACTCTGATTGAACATTTATTTTTCCACCCATCATATCAATATAACTTTTAGTGATTGCTAGTCCTAGTCCAGTTCCTTGAGTGGTTGTATTCTTTTCGATATCTAATCTTTCAAATTTAGTAAACAATTTATCGATATATTCTTTTTTAATTCCTCTACCTGTATCTGACACATTTATCATTAAAGTAGCATCATCACCACGATTAATAGAATGAATATCTATTTTTACTGTTCCCTCTTCTGTATATTTTATTGCATTAGATAGTAAATTATTTAATATATGTTTTACTAATACTTTATCTCCTATCAATTCTACTGGTACATCTTCTGCTATAGAATTATAAAATTGAATAGGTTTTTCTCCAATCATAGATGCTTGCAATTTACATATTTTTTCTACTTCATCTCTTATGTTGTATAAACTTGGATTAATCTCTAATTTTTCAGATTCAATTCTATTGATATCCAAGATATTACCAACTATTTCTAGTAATGTTTGGGAAGCATTAAATATATCTGTGTTGTTCTCTTTAACATCATCTGGAAGCTCAGTATGTGTCATATTATCTTCAGTTAATCCAACTATAGCATTAAGTGGTGTCCTTATTTCATGGCTCATAGAAGATAGAAAATCACTTTTAGCTCTATTTGCTTTTTCTGCTTGTACCTTTGCAATTGTCATTGCATTTAACATTTTCATATCTGGATTTTCCATTGTAAAATACATTACTAAACATATAAATGTTTCAGCAGGTGGTATGATAATAAATGAAGGATTATTTTTTTGAATATAATCAGCTACCAATCCAAAAATAATAAATAGAACAATTGGAATTATCTTTTGTTTTTCTAATTTTTTTATATTGATAATTACTAATGCTGACATAACAACCATTAATATTCCTGATAACGTAAAAGTAAAATCTACAGCAGTTCCAAAACTGTAGTATATACTATTAATATGATCTAAATGTAGTTCAAAAGGCATAACCAAAACTAAAAGTGATTCAATTACTGTTAACACTATATTAACTTTAACTATACTCTTTTTATCTGGATATATAATAGCAAGAAGATAATCAAGCATTGTATTTATCCATACAACGAAATATACAATAAACAGTTTTAAAATTGGTATGGTTACAATGGTTGGTATTTCGTTATAATATGCGGAAACAAAGTCACAACCTAATTGAAGCATGATACCAATTAGGTTAGATATTATTAACCATTTATAAATTGTATTTTCTCTATTTCCTAATCTTTTCTTTGAAAAATATATAGTTAATAATCCAATTACATAAATTAAACTAAATACCAATAAAAAAGTTAATTTACTCACTACAATCACCTATTTTGATTATAGCATAAAATTAACTTTTGTTGACTATTTTCTAATTAATTTCTTTTCGTGTGATAAATATTTATCGATTATTATAAAACCATCTGTTTCACTTCTTAATGATACAGTATCTCGTTTTCCTGATTTTGCGTAAGGGAAAGAATCTCTGATTTTAAATGAATAAGGAACAAAATCAGCATCTTGTATATCCTCATAAATACTTTTTTGGATTCGTTTTAATTCCTCTTTTAATAATTCTTGATTATTTAACAACTCAGAATCATCATTAAGAACTATATGTGCTGAAAGCAAACCATTGTTAACTAAAACATCACATAATTTAATATTCGAATTTCGCATAATCGCTTTTTCAATATCAAAGTTATACACTTTTTTATCATTAACTATTGAATAATCTGACATTCTTCCTTCAATATATAAGTTACCTTCTTCATCAATATAACCAATGTCACCAGTACAATACCATTTAGTATCTCCATCCTGATAGAAATATTCATCAGTTGCTTTCTCATTTTTGAAATACCCTAACATACCACATGGTGTATCAACAATAATTTGTCCTCTTTCATTATATAATACTGGGGTCATATCCTCATCTACTATTGCTATATTTACACCAGGTAATGGAATTCCAACATTACCATCTTTATGAGTAGTATATGGACTTTCTGATGCTATTGTTGCACCACATTCACATTGTCCATACCCAACTAAAAGTTTAGAATCGTTTCCATGTTCTTTAAATACTTTTTCTATTTTATCAGACACTTCTTTCCTTAATGGTTCTCCACCTTCAAATGGATATTTCAAGAATGATAAGTCTTTTCCTTTTATTAATTTTTCATCCAAGAAACCTTCATACATACTAGTAGGTGCTACTGAGTAATTTAGCTTGTGTTTAACAATATTTTTAATAAATACATCTCTTTCAAATCTTGGATCCATAAATACACAAGCTCCACTTGCAAGAGGTAAATGAATTGATGTACTCAATCCTGTAGAAAACCAAGGTGGAATAATTTGATAAAATTTATATCCTCTTCCCACATCTACGCCAGATTTTCTATAAGCAGATAATGAATTTTGAAAACTATCATTTGATAATAAAATACCCTTTGATGCTCCAGTTGTTCCACTTGAGTATACCATAGCTAAAGGCATATTAGGTTCATAATCAACTGTGCTAGTTTCTTTTCTATTTCTACCGTCTTTAATGAATTGATTCCATAATAGTTCATTCCTTTTTTCTGGTTTATATGTTTTGTCTAGAATTCCTAATAACGAAGAGTTTAACGTAGGAACAACTACAATATTTTTTATTCTAGATTTGTTAATAGCATTACTTATTTGAGGATAAAACTTATCCATTACTATTAATAAATCACTTTCACAATCATTTATTCTTTCTATTAAGTCATTATCATCAAAATAATATCCCATTAAATTTGCAACAGCACCAATTTTTGATAATCCATAAAAAGAATATACCATTTCAGGGATACCAGCAGAAATAATAGTTACATAATCACCTTTTTTAATTCCATATTCTTCAAATGATTTAGCTGTTTTAGAAATGTTTTTACTTAATTGATCATAGTTAATTTTTGACATAAAAAACTCTAAAGCAGTTGTTTTTGGTTGATCTAAATTATTAAAGTGAACTTCTTGATAAACAGTTTTTTTGTTTTCTGGTTCTTCATATTCACCGATATGATACTTACCCCAAGGCATATCTATATGAGGATATCCAGTTTTTTCACCTCTTTGAAATTTTTCAAAAACAACTTTAGCTTCATCTTCTGGTAATCTTGACATTAATTTTTGTAATTCCTCTAATCTTTCTTTATCTCTTGAAACCATGTTTTCCCCCTTTGTTTTGACTGTGCCTATTTTATCACAAAACGTATGTTTTGTCAATTGGGTGTAAAGATAATATTAGTTTAAAAAGTAAATGCAACATAATAATCAATAATTTAATAATTTGCATTTAGTCTAATAATATCATTAAATATTATTAATTAATTGTTTTCTTAAGAGTTTTCAGGAGGTAAAAATGAAAAGAAGACTAACTATTGAAGATAGAATACTAATTGATCAATTATTAAAATTAAATTACAAATTAAAAGATATATCTAATATTTTAGAATGTGAGTCATCTACTATTTCAAGATAAATAAAAAAAGAAGAATTACAGGTAAAGGTGTATATAAAGAATGTGAAAAAATACCTCCAAAATTCTTTCTAAATAAATTTTAACATATTTTTATGCTCTTTTTATTTAGTGTGAACTTTAAAGGTATTATAATCTTATTTTACTTTTTAATCTTCTTTTTTACTTTATAATATCTTTCAAGATATGCATCAGGGCCATATCCAAAATCAAATTGATCTTTATCGCGGAATCTTGTTTTATTTATGAAGTTTATATCATAACTTTCTGTTGAATCTTTCATTATATCATCTATATATTCAACTAATCTTTCTTCGTAGTTACCTAGTTCTTCTCTACTGCCTAGTCCTTCATTTTCATATATTTCCCAGTTAAGTGTTGCCATTATATTTCTAATTTTATTAGTTTCTTCTATTTCGTCTCTATCTTTATCTATTTCTATAGGTTTACCAATATTTACTACATATCTGTCTTTATATTTAGCCATTCCTAATGGGATTATGTCAGCATTAGCTTCTTTAGCAAAATAGACCGCTCCTTTAAATAATTTCATCATTGCTTGATAATGAAATATATTCCATGCTCCTTCTGGATATAAAAATAAATTGTTACCATTTTTTAATGCACGAATTGTTTCTGATACTGCTATTTTTTTATCTTCTTTTATTGATTCTATTATCGATTTAAGTAAATTTTCGTTGTTAGAAATTTTATTTTTATATTTTTCTATTTCTTGGTTCTTTTTTGTTGTATTAGGTAAATTAGTTAATAGATTTAATATTTTTGTATCTTCTTCTATTGACTCTATTAACTCATTTTCTCTTGTATCATATAAATCTAGACATATTCTACCATTCATATTGGCTGCTAGAGAATCAAATCCTTTATATGTTTCTTCTGCATCTCCCCAGAATATTATCGCATGTTCTTTGATTGATTCTAATCCACATTCTATATCATATCTTCCTACATGAGGTATTAAAAAGATATGTGACTTATTACTTAGCTTAAAATCTTCTTTAGTTATATTTTCTAATTTATATGGTGAGAATTTTCTTGATATTTTAAGTAAGACATTAAAAACATTATGCATAGATTTCTGCTTTTTAAAATCTAAATGTTTATTTTTTTCAAAATTTTCTTTTCTTTCTTGTCTTTTCTTAATTATTAATTCTTCTAATGGCATTCCTTGCTCTTTTATCCAATTTATCACAACTAATTCCCCCTTAGTTAGTGCATATTATACCATAAAAGACAAAAAAAAGAAAGAGCTAGTCGTTTCTCTTTCCAAATAGTTCTAATAATCTTATTAAAATATTTATAAAATCTAAATATATTTGAAATGCTCCATATATTGCTATATTATCTTTATTTTCTAATGTTTCATATAGTTCTTCTACTTTTCTCATATCATATACTATATAAACTATAAATATAATTATTCCAGCTATATTTAATGGCATATTTAATGAATTGTTCATAAAGAAATAATTTATAAATTCAAGTGCTATTAATGCTAATAATCCTATGAATAAATATTTACCAAATCCTTTTGTATTTATTTTAGAATTTTTAGCAAGTACTGATATTGTACCAACAGCAATAGCTGTTGCTAAAATCATATAAATAACTGATTCTATTTTATACATTATAAATATTGTTGATAATGATAAACCGGTTAATGCTGAATATCCTAAAAATAATCCTATCGCTAATTTCTTACTATATTTAGTTAACCCCATTAATAAGAATATCCCTAATAATATTTCGGCTACAAATACTAACCAGTACATTCCATCTAGGAATAAAAATTTTAATATTGTAATATTATTGGCTGTTAAATATGCTACTCCAAATGTTATCATAAGACCTATAAATAGCCATTTGAATACATCTGAATATACTTTTTCTAATGTTTCTTCCATCTAATCACCTCTCTAATACATTATATCATATTTTTAATTTTATAAATATATAAAAATTAAACATCTATGTATTTTTAAAAGTAAAATAAAAATCCTTATAAATAAAGGATTATTTCATATTGGAGGGGCCTACCGGATTTGAACCGGTGATCAGGGTTTTGCAGACCCACGCCTTACCACTTGGCTAAAGCCCCAGGCACAATTAGATTATAGCAAACTCATACTAGTAATGCAACAAAACTAAATAAAAATATATAAATATTTCTACTTATATATTTCTATCATATTATTTGCGTGAAATCTAAATTCATTTGATCTAGCTATCAATCTTAATCCTACTTCATTTGTATAAATATATGCTTCATTATCTTTTAATAAAATTACACCTTTGTTAGATATTTTATATGATGAATTTTCTAATTCAAATAGAATAGTTTCTTCTTTCGTGTTATAAATACTACTTCTATAAAATATATTATTATCAGTATAATAATAGTATTCTCCTATTTTATATAATCGTACATCTTTATGTTTTTTATTAATATTTTTATCTGTTTGAAATTGGTATTTATATGTTGATTTTATTTTTTTTGTTTTATTGTTATATATATAATATGTTCTGTCATCAATATTTTTAATATATGCTTTCCCATCTTCTATATTTAATACTTCTACTTTGTTACCCATATCTACTATGTTTTTTATTTTATTAATTTTATTTGTCTTTATATCATATAAATATATATATTTATTAGTTAATGTCATATAATTATTTTCTACTATGCCACCAATATTTTCATATATATCTTCTTTTAAATATTTATTTAATATTATTTCTTTCCCTATATTTATTACTCCATTATAATTCCATAATAACAGTTTGTTTTCAAATAAATTATTTTTATATATTGTAATTGGATAATTATATTGTAATTTTGTTTCTTTATAGTTATCTTTTTCTAATTCTTTTATTTTATATTTAGAAAATTTTTTTATTATATTTTTAGATAATTCTTTGTTTTTTAAATATGAATATGCAACATTTTTATTGTTTATTCTACATGATATGCTTCCAACAATATTGTTTTTATATATTGGTACTAGACATTTTATATTACTCTCTTTGACTTCTTCTATTTTTTTTAAAATTTTATACTTATTATGATAATTTTTTTCTATATCAAAATTATAGTATTCTTTACCAGATGTTACTTCATAGTGATATCTATTATTTTTTAGATATTCTATTATATTGTATTTATCTATTTTATATTCATATTTGTGCTCTTTTAAAAATACTAGTCTAAATATAGTTCCTAGTAAATATATTACTATTAATATTCCAATATACTTAATAATACTTTTCATAATTTTATTATAATAAAAGAAATAGCCTTATTCAAGACTATTAACATTCTTTATGATCATTATTTTCTTTATTTGTTCTTACTTCTTTATATTCTTTTTTCTTTTTCATCATATATTGTGATATTGCAGTTTCAACTTCTGGTAATGCTTTATTTTGAAGATAACTAAATATTACTAATTCTTTTATTGTATCTATTGATATGCTTCCCCAAATTAATCCACTTTTAACAGATAAGTCGTTAAACATATCTGGTGTTATTGATATTAACTGGTATCCTACAAATAAATTTTTACTTGCTAGTAATAAACGATCTGTTGTTATTACTGCACAGTATGTACCATAACTTAGAAAGTTTTTCCCAAATAACTTCTTTTGGCCACAAAACGCATATAATACATCTTCATCAGGATTAACATGAGTTTCTAATATTTTTGCGTGTTTTTTAATTCTCCATGCTAAAGTAAGTGGGTATTTATCTAAAAACTTTTCTAATCTTCCTTGAATTCTTTCCATATTATTCTCCTATTAAATTATATTTTTTAAATATTTGTATATAAGACTCTTTTGGAGCTAAACCTGCTATTTTATATTTTCCGTTATTATATATTTCTATTAAAGGAGTTGTTATTCCTTCCTCGAATTCTTTATTAATTTCTAGTAATTTTTCTTTCTCTTTTATTGTTAAAGCTGATAGGTTTATATATTTTATATTAATCTTTTCTTCATATGATATATTTTCTAAAATTGGGATAGCAACTTCACAATATTTACAGTTTTCTTGTATAAATACAACTATATTTTTTGTTTTTTTATTTACTATTTCTTCGTATTGTTCTAAAGTTATTTCTTGTAAATTATTTCTTTTATTTTTATCTATATTATTTGATTCTTCCTCTATCTGTTCATATGCTTTTTTAGTAGTTTTTTTTGTAGGTTCTTTTTTATTTATACTAAATATTGCAAAAAGAAGAATTATAGATAATATTATTATTGTAATTGTAATTGTATCTTTTTTCATATTTACCTCAATATAATTATACTATAAATTAATTTATTTATATATTTTTATTTTATTTTTAGATGATAATTCTTCATCGTAGTAATCATCTAATCTTTTATTTATATTTAAATCTACTTTTATATTTAAATATTTTTTTAATACTTTATTTACTATATTTCTCACTATTTCTCTATTATATACTTTCAAAGCATGATAAGAGATATTTTCTAGTATTTCATATTCTTCTATGCCTTCTATATATATTGCGTACGATGACGTAATTGATATATTTTTTGATTTTAGTCCTTTTAAGAATATATGGTTAATACTTATTTTTTCTATATCTTCTTCTATTATAGCCATTTCACTTAGAAGTCTTGAAGAAGATATATTTTCGATTCTTTTAATTGGTAAATTTTGTTTTTGCTTTTTATAAATATAACCTATTTCTTTATCTGCTGCGTTATAGACTATATCTAATGGCATTATTATTCTAGTTGTTTTACATTTACTCATTTTTTTAATTCTAAGTAATGTCTTTTTATCTACATTTAATCTTATTAATAAATCTTTATAAATATAGGTTAATTTACTATAAGTTGCATTCTTTCTTAATAAAATTTTTTCTCCATTTGATTTTTTTAATAGTAGTAATTCCATGAAATCACTCCTTTGCTCGTTATTATAACATATACTATTTAGCAAAGATACTTATAATTTTTGCAAATTCATATAATATTATATTACTTTTGTTCATGGCAAATGATTTGCCAATAGCTTTTCCGCCTATTGTTAATGAGGCTGCGATTGCTGAAGATAGTAGCGTTACTAACAATATATTTATATGAGTGATTTTTGATAGGTTTGTAGCTATAGTTGCAGTAGCAGTTCCAGAAATAATACCACATGTGTCACCTACTATATCACAACATAGTGAAGATACTTTAGGTGCACTTTTTTTCATCTTTACCGCAAGAGAAGCTCCTTTTATTTTTCTAGCTGACATGGAATTAAATACCTTTTCATCTGCCGATGTTACTGCCACTCCTATTATGTCAAATAAAATTCCCAATCCTATAAATAATAAAGTTACTACTGTTCCGGCTATTATATTTATATTTGGTATTGTTGTAGTTGATACATAAGACATTATTATAGATAGTGTAAATGATATTAATACTACTTTAAATATCCAATTCCACTCTGTTTTATTTTTATTTATTTTCTCTTTCTTTTTTGTCTGTTCTATTAAATTTTTTAATTCATTCATAATTTCTCCTAAAATAAAAAATAGTTATTTCTAACTATTATTATACATTAATTTGACCAGCTTTAATATAGTTAACTTTGAACCATAGGTCAAGTAGGATTTCCCTATCTACTACATATCCGTTACCAGATATGCTGTTGCCATTTAAGTAGATAATATGTAGTTTCCTTACATACGACTTGATTACCACTTAGTGTCCACTGCAATCCTATATTATTGCCACTCTAGAAGATTTCCTTACTTTTATTTTGTTATTAGTTCTTTTTTGCAATAGTAGTTTCATATGCAATATTTAATTATTCTCGGCCAAGAATAATAAACTGATCATACTCCCCTATCTTTCACTCAAGACTAGCTACACTGTATATAGCTTGCGCCACATTACAGGTTTTAAATCCTAGTTCGTATTTAGTCCGTCATATTACTAATAATCGTATAGGCCAAACACAAATTAAGGTCTCCACGCATTATGGGTCAAAATTGTATGCCATTACAAGCAGCCCATAATACTCATCTTCAGCATCCACCCTACACTGGGCGTATAAAGCAAACACCAAAGGTTTCGCAGGTATGCTATTTAACGGAATTTTACCTCCGTCTTCCTAACAAAATAACTAACTAGAATAATGTGCCATCCAATTAATTACGACAAGATTATACTATATATTTAATAAAATGTCAAATTTGGAGGATATTTGTATTAGTTTAAAAAGTAAATGCAACATAATAATCAATAATTTAATAATTGCATTTAGTCTAATAATATAATTAAATATTATTAATCAATTGTTTTCTTAAAAGTTTTCAGGAGGTAAAAAATGAAAAGATTTCCTTATGTTTTAGTTTTTTGACAATGAAATCACTATAAACTCATACTAATCTTTATTTGAAAAATAAAACTCAGCTCTTTCATATTTTCCAGTATGTTGAACAGTATAATTTCCTTTTGTATAATCGTTTATAACTTTATTCCAAAACTTTTCAGCAACTGGTGATAAAGGAACTGCTTTAATAACCCAATCCCCTTTAAATTTGTCAAATATTTTAAAAACAGAGTTTTCCGCTATTTTTTTACCTTTATAATTATTTAAAACAAAAATCTCGCTTATTTCATAATTGTCATTATTATTATCATCAATTAGAATAAATCCCAAAATATCATCTTCTGATTTAATAAAATAGGCATAATTACCATCAAAATATTTTTCTAAATCATAATCATAAACACATGTTTTAGAATTAAATGTTATTGGGAAAAATTGACTTAAATCATGCAAATATAGTTGCATTAATCTTCCCAATTTTTCTTTTTCTTTTTCTTTTAATGATACTACTTGAATATCAATTTTCATACTAATCTTCCTTTCTCATAAAATGTAAAAGAGGGGACCAAAAACATGGTCCTCCTCCATCCATAAATAAATATAAATATACCTTCAAACTTGAAACATACTATAACATATTTTGTTATACACGTCAATTTAAATCGGCAAATATATTAGTTTAAAAAGTAAATGCAACATAATAATCAATAATTTAATAATTTGCATTTTAGTGTTTAACTAACCTGGGATGATATTTGTATACATTATTTTGTTTATAATTATTTATATTAAAAATCTTTTTATCAACTTTTATATCAAAAAAGAAGTAATTTACTTCTTCTTTAATACCTTCTCTTTTTGAAACTTTTCTTTATATTTATAAACTCCAAATATACTTTCTATTTCAGCATAACTAAATTTTAAAGACTCATAACCAGGTAAATATATAACATCTTCTTTATTTATTTTTATTTCTTTAGCTGTTAAATATTCATTTTGTCTATATATTGGAAATAATTTTAATGTTTCATCGCTAGGCTTATATTTTTCATTATCTACTTCTGCATATGGAACTGCGATAGACTTTTTTATTAAGTCTTTTAAAATCAATCTATTCATTTTTATAAAATGACCATTTAATATATTATGATATGCTTCTTTTTTTAAATTTTCTATTTCCTTTATATCTATTACTTCTTTTTCATCTATTTTTATAGCTAAAATACCATAATTATTTTTATATAATATTTCTTTAGCACTATCGAATGATGTATTAAAAGATATAAATGGACTTGGTGTTGCATAAGACTCTTTGAAATACATATGTGGTTTTAAAAATGCCATTAATTTTTTTAATGAACCATTTTCTTCTTGTAATGTATTTTCATATTGGTGTTCTTCTATTGCTTTTACTTTATTGCTTTCTATTTTTTCTTGCAAACTAGATTTAATAATTATTTCTTTTTTATTATCATCTGAAAATGCATTTTCAATCTCTAGTTTTTCTTTTTCACTTTCTATTACTCTGTATAATATCATTTTTTCCTCTTTTTAACTTTTATTTTTTGTTTTGTATCTATAACATTTTTTATCATTTCTTCGTCATATATATCTATTCGTTCATGAGATATATATATTAAATCATCACGATTAATTTGTAATTGTCTGTATGCTAAAACTTCTTTATCGGCTTTACTATAGTTTTTCGTTTTAGTTTCATCAAAAAAACTTATATGATATAATGGGTCTTTTTCAATTTCTTCTACTTGGCCATTTGATAGGTCAAGAAAATAACCATTATCTAGTTTATCTATTTGCTTTCTCGCATTTATTTCTAAGATTATTTCTTCACCATATTGTTTTACTTCTTCATCGACATGAACAAATGAAAAATCATCTATTAGTAAATCATCTTCTACGTTTATTGCAATTATACCAAAATGATTTTTACGTGGCAAACACTTATCTCCTAAAGCATATTTTTTTGCTGTTTCATAGCTTTTTGTTAGGGATAACCACGGAGTTGATTTTTTATTAAATGATATACCACGTACATGGAATGGAATTGATTGAATTATAGCGTATGCAGTTCTCTCATTTGATAATTGTCGTGAATAAAATTTATCATCTTCATTACATAATAGTAGTGATGGAATTTCTATAATATCAACACCAGACTCCAACTTAATTGCATCAGTAATAATATCGTATTCTTCTTTTGTTTCTATAGCTCTATAAAGTATCATATAGTTCCTCCCTTTTTTGAAAACGATACATATTATAACACATATTATATTTTATTTCAAGAAAAAACAGCAGCAAGTAATTGCTACCGAAATATTTCTTTATTTAAATTTTCTTTATTTTTTTTGAATTTGATATTTTTGATAATTTAAATGCCTCTTTATCTAACGTTTCTATACTAGATAATTTTTTTTGATCGATATATTTAAATTTTTTATTTGTTGTTTTAAACTCTTTATAAGCTAGTAGTTCATTTTTTTCATAAGCATGGATTAGTCCATTTATTAATCTTTTTTTCATTCCATTCATTAATTCTTCAGATGCAGGAGAATCTCTTAATATTCTTTCTTTCAAGTATTCAAAATTTTCTTTTGTACCTAAATCTATCAAATATCCCGAATCTAATTTAGATAATATTTCTTTATCTGTCATTAATGATAAATCTGTTATTATTTTGCTTTCATCTATATTTAATATGTAAATACCTTGATTGTATTTATTTGTAGAAAATAATTGTCGATATTGTTTGGTTCTTCTATTTTCTATTTTATCTACATATCCTGACTTTTCACTAAAAATTTCTTTTTGTTTTAAATTAGCTAATTTAAACGCTGTTTCTTGATCTTTAATAAAGGATATCCATGGTGATCTAGTATTATTTAGCGTACAAAAATTCATATGTGAATATATTGAATATATTATATTGTATATTTTTCTATTGGTTTTTTGTAGCAATATTTTGTTTGTTTTATAAGCTTTTTCTAAATTCTGATTTTCTTTTGTAATAATTGCTCTTTTTAATGGTGAATTAATCAACACTTCTTCTTTATTATTTAATACTATCTCCTGTATTTCTTTTAATTCTTTTTTTGTCATAACTGGTTTATATACTATCATATTATCCCTCTTTCATTGCGGTATATATTATATCATAATTTTATTTTTTTGCAAGAAAAAAGGATGATAAAATCATCCTTGGTATTCTACTGTTGTTGTATTTAATGCTCCCCAAGGTGCATTTGGTATAGTTCCTGCTGCTTTTTTAACAATTAATTTTCCATTTTTTAATGCCCAGAAAGCAACTTTATTAATTTCTTCTATTGTTGACGGTATTATAATAGTTGGTGTTGTTCCGAGCCTATTATAACCTATTCCATATTGCCCAATTTTTTTCATGTTTGGTCCTAAATCAACTGTAGTGTAGTGATTTTCATAGAATGCTAAGTCTTTTAATTCTTCTGCTTGTGTTATTACAATATCGTCGATTCTAGCTCCCCAGAATGCTCTATATGGAACTGGTATTTTAGAAGCCCATACTACTTTTTTAATATGTTTAGTTTTAGATGCAAACATATTTCCGCCAGCTTCTTTTAGTGTCTCAGGAATTATTAATTCGTCCATTACTAATTTGTTATTATTGAATGCGGTATTACCTATTTTTTCTAATTTGTCAGATAATTTGACTTTTTCAATATTAGTTGAAGAAAAGGCTGAATCTCCTATTTCTGTTGTTTCTGATAAGTCTGCTTCTGAAATTGTTCCCTCCATGAATGCTCCATTTGGTATTGGCGCTTTTGTTAGAACCTTTAGTTTTCTTATATTCTTACTACTTGATAAGAATACTAAATTTTCCATTTTTTCAACACTAGCAGGTATAACTAATTCATCTTGTACTATAGGATTATAAGCAAAAGCTCTGTCTTTTATTTCCTTAATTCCTTCTCCTAAAGTTAGTTTTTCTAACCCAACTGAAGTTAGTGCATATAAACCTATTTTTTCTGCCTTTTCTATTATTGCTTCACCAATTCTTGATGGAGAAGTTGCTCCAGCTGTTCTAATAAACCATTGTGGCATTGGTGCAGAAGTTTTATAAATTAATTTGTTTAAACGTAATTGATTTGTCGTTGCGAAAGTCCCTATGCCCATAGATGTTATACTCTCAGGTATTACTAATTCATCTTGATTTAACTTATTATTATTGAAAGCATAAGCATCAATTTGTTTTATATTGTTAGAAAATTCTAGTTTTTCTATTCCTGTATTATTAAATGCTTTTTCTTTTATATGTAGTGTTGTTGTACTAACTACTTCCTTTATTTCACCTAGTGCAAAGGCTTGATTTTCTACTATTTTTGCTCCTAATACTAATTTCCCTATTTTCTTATTGTTAGAGTAGAAAGCACTTGTTCCTACAATCTGTACAGATGAAGGTATTGTTAATTCTGCCATAGTAAGTTCTGTATTTCCGAATGCATGATTTCCAATCGATTTTGTTTTTTCACCAAAATCTACTGTTTTAAGTTTAGAATCAGTGAATGAATAATATTCTATTGTTGATTCACCTTCAAACTTAGCATTTTTAACATTTACACCGTTGAATGCAAAAACTCCAATTGTTGTATCGCCTTTTACTAATAAGTTTTCAATTTCAATGTCAGGAGACCTAAATGAATTTGGTCCTGCTTTAATTAGTGAAGGTGGTAAAATTAGTGTATTTTGTCTTAATTTAATATTCTTAAATCCAAATTGTTCAATTCCAGTTGTATTTCCAAGGTCAAGGCTATTTAGTGTCGCTCCTTGGAATGCTGAGTCTCCAATATTTGTATTTCCTTTTATTACTAAATCTCCATATTCTGCAGTTGTACTATCAAAAGCGTTATTTCCTATTGTATTAAGAGTTGATGGTAATACTAATTCAGATTGATTTATTGGATTATCTTTAAATGCACGAGCTTGAATATCTTTCAATCCTTCACTAAATTTTACTGATGTTATTCCTTTATTTTGGAATATACCGGCATTTATTCCTATTATATTTTTACCATTTTGACTTGTTGGTATTACTACATCTTTTGGACATGCCGCAAAGTCATATCCTGTTATATATCCATTACTTGCTACTGCGAAACATTCGTTCTTTGTCTTTATATCAATATTTTTTTCGCTTACATTACCTGCTTTATCTTTTACTCTTACTCTTACTTTATAAACTGTATCTGCTTTTAAAT